>Ga0307445_10000245_pt1 | contig 27676 bp, 29 predicted proteins | sample SalMarSW160330MG_FD_202147 | JGI IMG/M metagenome (GOLD analysis project Ga0307445, IMG submission 202147) | Salt marsh sediment microbial communities from the Plum Island Ecosystem LTER, Massachusetts, United States - SW1603-30 | ecosystem: Environmental > Aquatic > Marine > Intertidal zone >... | reverse complement strand
GCCGAGAGCTGCTGCTGCACGCTATTCGGCGGGAAACCGTATCCCGGCTCCGGATTCGACCTAAGTCTCTCTCAGATCAAGGATGGTTTCATCGTCGAGATCGGATCAGAGGCAGGGGCAAGGTTCGTTGCAGACAACGCCGTTCTATTTGTGCAGGCATCGGAGACTCAGCTTGCCGAGCAATCCGATAGACGTGCACAGACAAGACAGAGGCTGGAGGCGATCAATGCACCCTACGAGGTTGGATTTGCCGTAAATGATCTGCTTGAGAAGAGCGGAGATACCGACGCGTTCGATGTTGAGGCACAAGAGTGTGTCGAGTGCCAAGCATGCACGCGGATATGTCCGACATGCCATTGCTTCTACCTCTACGATGCGGTACGCGAGGACTATTTCGCAAAGATGAAGATGTGGGACAGCTGCCTGCGAATGTCATACGCGGCCGTTGCCGGCGGCGCGAATCCCAGAAAGGCAGTGGGAGACCGGATCAGACATCGACTTATGCACAAGTTTTCGTTCTTCTTCGACCGGTATGGAATCGGAATGTGCATCGGATGCGGCAGATGCATCGAGGGGGACACGCATGGCATGGACATTCGGGTGGTACTGAAGAAGCTGGACGGAGAGCGCAAAGGGAGCAATCGAGCGGAGGTGGTGAGTTGAGCCGCGGCCTGTATGAGCCGATGCCAGCAGAGATCGTCGACATATTGGTCGAATCCCCGACGATCAGGAGCTACGTCGTCATCCCCCAGGAACCGATCAAGTTCGCCACCGGGCAATTCGTTGAACTAAGTCTTCCCGGCGTCGGCGAGGCGCCGTTTACACCCTCTTCTTCACCGGCCGACACTGAAAAAATGGAGATAACAATCATGAAGGCCGGTCACGTCACCGAGATGCTGCATGATTGCGAGAAAGGGCAAAAGGTTGGCATTCGCGGCCCTTACGGGAACGGTTATCCAGTCGATGATTTCGCAGGCAAGGAGGTGTACATCATCGGCGGCGGCGTGGGGCTTGCGCCGATCCGTTCCCTGTTTCTCACGCTCATAGCACGAATCGGAGATTTCAAGTCCGTTGTATGTCGTTTCGGCGCGCGAACACCGGATGATTTGATATACAAGGAAGCACTGCACGGCTCCTGGCAGCAGATAGAAGGAGTGGACATGAAGCTGACCGTCGATCAGGCGGACGGCGACTGGCGCGGCAATGTGGGCGTGGTAACGACGATATGCAAGAAGGACGACGTCAATGTAGAGAACGCCGTTGCCGTGATCTGCGGACCTCCGATAATGATGAAGTTTGCGACGCTCTCGATGCTCGATTTCGGGTTCAAAGATTCGCAGATCTACCTTTCGATGGAAAAGAACATGAGCTGTGGGTTCGGCAAATGCGGCCACTGCATGATCGGCAAGTACTACGTATGCAAAGACGGTCCGGTGTTCTCGTACGATCAGATAAAAGGATACCGGAATATCTGGGACTGAGGAGAGATCTTCCCCGTGAGCGCAAAGCTTATAATAGACTTGGGGCGTGCCAGGATCCAAAACGAATCCGGAGTGCGGTGCTCGTACAAGCACCACCCCGACAACAAAGGATTCGATTCGTTGTTGGAGATGATCCGCTTTGCTCTCATTTGCCGCCGATGCGAACGGGCTCCGTGTATTGACGCCTGCCCCAATGGTGCTTTGGAGAAGATACCAAGTGCCACAAACGACGCCGGCGTTCTCAGGCGGGCGACCATGCTGTGCACCGGCTGTGGCACGTGCGCTATTGCCTGCCCCTTTGGAACGATATATCAGGATTTGATACTCATGCCGTCAAGCGTCTGCGACGTATGTCACGGGAGACTGCGCCCGGATGAAAAGCCATTGTGCGTGCGCACGTGTCAGGACGGAGGCATAGACTATGGAGAAGTGGATCTCGCTTCTGAACCTGACATGATAGAGGTATTTGAAGACATCGTCGTGCGTGTCGCCGGCGGGGTTCTCTGGGAACCGTTCCGCCGAGAAGTGGGAGGGGTCACGAGATGACGGACGCCGCCTGGAGTCTTCTCTGGATAGTAGTCTTTCCGGGTTTCCTGTTCACTTCCGTGCTCGGTCTTGTCGCCTCCTGGGTGGTGCGGAAGGTAAGCGCATTAGTGCAATGGCGTGTCGGACCACCGTTGATGCAGCCGTTCTATGACATTGCGAAACTGCTGGGAAAAGAGATCCTTGTTCCTGAGGATGCTCGCAGAAGCGTATTCATGGCTGCGCCGCTCATCGGAATGGCCGGCGTATTGCTTCTCGCCACCATCCTTTGGAGAACGGCGATTGCGCAATCGGCGTTTGTCGGAGATGTCATCGTTGTGATCTACCTGATGGTCGTACCCTCGCTGGCTTTGATCATCGGAGGTTCGGCAAGCGCCAGCCCGCATGCCGCGATAGGCACATCACGAGAGATGAAACTGGTGATAGGCTACGAATTGCCGCTCGTGCTCGCACTCATTGTTGTGATACTCAAATCCGGCGGACAACTCAACTTATCAGTGCTTGCACAGCAGACGCCCGTGTACAGCATATCGGGAATGATCGCCTTCTTGGCGAGCCTATTTTGCGTGCAGGCAAAACTGGGGTTTGTTCCTTTCGACATCGCCGAATCGGAGACCGAGATTGCAAGTGGAGTGCTCATGGAATACTCCGGCCCCCTGCTTGCGGTCTGGAAGGTGATGCAGGCGCTGATGCTGGTCGCCTTGCCGCTGTTCCTAATAACCGTCTTTCTCGGCGGCTTCGGTACGACTGGTTGGGGGTTGGCATGGGCGATCGGGAAATATGTGCTGGTACTGGTGCTTGTAATCCTCATCAAGAACACGAACCCTCGTGTTCGGATCGATCAGGCGATCCGCTTCTTCTGGGTGTACTGCGGCGGCGCACTGGTGGTCGCGATCATCCTCGCCGCAATAGGAACTCACTATGGAATCAACTGGCTGTAGAGGCAGGATATGAACTGGAGGATTAGATCACTCAAGAAGTCTCCTTGGGTATTTCACGTGAATACCGGCGCCTGCAACAACTGCGACATTGAGATCGTCGATCTGCTGACGCCCAAGTTCGACGTGGAACGGTTCGGCATCAAGCTGGTCGGATCGCCACGCCATGCGGATGCTCTGCTTGTGACCGGCGTCGTTACCGCACAAGCGGCGCCACGATTACGCGAGATCTATCGTCAAACGGCGAAGCCGTGTGTCGTGTTTGCCATCGGTGCCTGTGCGTGCGACAAGGGAATCTTCTACAACGGATATCACGTCGTCGGGCCGGTCGACAAGATCATCAAAGAGATCGACCCCAACGCAATCATCGCCTACGTACCGGGCTGCCCGCCCAAGCCGGAAGCGATGATTGCCGGCGTGGTCAAGGCGTTATCGGTGCTATGAAGGAAGAGAACATGAACCAACACGAACTTGAAGGGCGATTGACTCAGCTCGAAGAGAAGCTCATCGCGAGCGAGCGTCGCCCGCACAATCGCATCTTCCTTCTGTGCGAAGCGGAGAACGCCTACGAGATCAACCGTTTTCTATTCGAAGAAGTGCAGGCCCGCTTCGTCATCGCCACCGGGATCGATTCGGACGACTGCTTCGAGATCCTCTACCACTACTCATACGACCAGACCGGCTGCGTGATAACCGTCGATACGTTTCTCCGCGACCGCGACCGCCCGACAATCGAATCAATAGCTCTTCTCATACCCGGAGCGGAATGGATAGAGAGAGAGATACACGATCTCTTGGGGATTGATTTCCTCCATCACCCTGACATGCGACGGCTGATACTCTCCGATAGCTGGCCGGAGGGCGTGTACCCGCTGAGGAAGGATTCCGTCGAACCGGCAAGCAGGCCGGACGGAGAACCGGAGGATCGCCCGCAAGACCAACTGAAGTCACCGGCACGAAGGACGATCAGCCTTTCCAAACCGGTTCTTCCTGTGGGACCTTTCCATCCGTTACAGGAAGAGATGGAATACTTCCAACTTGCGGTCGATGGCGAGGTCGTCACTGACATCGACATGCGGATATCGTACAACCATCGCGGGATGGAGAAGATCAGCGAGTCGCTGCAATTCGATCAGGTTCCGTTCCTCGTCTCCCGCATATGCGGAATCTGTTCGGCGTCGCATCCGCTCGCGTATGTGCAGGCGGTGGAGGACATCGCAGGCGTTACACCTCCCGAACGGGCGTTGTACGTCCGCACGATCATCAACGAACTGGAGCGGATCCATAGCCATGTTCTGTGGGTCGGATTGGCCGGACATTTCATTGGGTATGACACCGTTTTCATGTGGGCTTGGAAGTATCGCGAGCCGGTGCTCGACCTGTTGGAGATGATCACCGGCAACAGGAACAACTACGGCAACGTCAAGGTCGGAGGTTGCCGTAGCGACATTCCCAATGAACTGAAGCCCCGGATTATCAGAGAGGTCGGCGAGATCGAGCGGAAGATCGACATGCTTACAAAGGCGGTCCTCGATGACCCGGTGCTGCACGCACGGTTGAAGGGCGTAGGCATACTCAGCAAAGCCGATGCGATCAGGTACGCTGTTACCGGGCCGACCGCACGCGCCAGCGGTATCCCAATCGATGTCAGGCGCGACGACCCCTATGCTGCCTACGATCTCCTGGATTGGAACGTGATCACTCAGCCCGAGGGCGATGTATTCGCCAAGGCGGTCGTGCGCCTGCTGGAAACGATCGAGTCGATAAAGATCGTGCGGCAGGCGGTGCACAAGATGCCTGACGGCCCGATTTGCACAGAGGTAAAAGAAATACCACCTGGAGAGGGATGTGGACATGCGGAGGCTCCGCGTGGAGAGACGTTCCACTACGTCCGAAGCGACGGCGGCAACAGACCGGTTCGCCACAAGATGAGAGCGCCGAGCTTTGTCAATGTCCCATCGTTCAAGGCGTCCTGCATTGGAGAAACCATAGCCGATGTCACGATAACGCTCGCCTCGGTAGATCCTTGCTACAGCTGTACAGAAAGGCTGGCCGTCGTCGATGGGGACAGCAAGGTATTGCATGACTATTCGGCGCTGCTGCAACTGAGCCGCGACAAGACCGATCGGCTGAGACACAATATCGGGTCACATCGCGCGGGCGAGGAAGGGGGATAAGGTGGATCGAGTCTTGCTCATCATCGTCTTCATGCCGATCGCGGTTGGGTTTGCGTTGTTGTTCCTGCCGAACCGACTACGGACTCTTCCCAAGGCGCTGACGTTGTTGATCTCGGCGGCGACATTCGCGCTCGGAGTCCTGATATTTACACGCGGGTCGTTTGAGTACGCGTGGCCTGTTCTTCACATCGACGCTGTGCGGCTGGATCTATTGTTCCGAGCCGGCCCACTCGCTTCATTCATGCTGCTATTCGCCATGGGGTTCGGCCTCCTGATCGCAATCTACTCGCTGAAATCGATGAACGGAGTGACGCGGGCCAATGAATACTATGGAGCGGTGATGCTCACAATCGGCGGCTCCGCAGGGATTCTTCTCTCCAATCATTTGCTGTTTCTCTTGATATTCTGGGAAGTCGTCACCGCGTCGCTCTATCTTATGATCACTACCGGCGGACGCAACTCCAACTTCGCGGCAACAAAAAGCTTCGCCATGATCGGTGTTTCCGATGCCGCCTTCCTGCTTGGCATAGCGATGCTGTGGATGTATTCGGGAACGTTCGTCATATCTAACATCGCTGTCACGGCCACCACAACAATCCCTGTCATCGCCTTCTTGCTTCTCATGACCGCCGCAATCACCAAGGCCGGATCAATGCCTCTGCATACCTGGATACCGACGAGTGGTGAATACGCGCCCGCCTCCGTGATGGCGCTCCTCCCCGCCGCGATCGACAAATTGCTTGGGATCTATCTCCTGATACTGATCGTTAGGGGATTGTTCATTCTCAAGCCCGGCGCATTGACCATACTGCTCGCGGCAATCGGCTCGATCACGATCATCGTGGCTGTGATGATCGCTATGGTGCAACACAACTTAAAGAAGCTCCTCTCATACCACGCCATCAGTCAGGTGGGATACATGATCCTCGGGATCGCTACCATGACCCCGATTGGGATTGCCGGCGGAGTATTCCACATGCTGAACAACGCGATCTACAAATGCTGCCTGTTCTTATGTGGTGGCGCGGTCGAACAGCAAGCCGGAACGGTCGATCTGGAAAGATTGGGTGGATTGGCAAAGAAGATGTCGCTCACGTTCACCGCTTGTCTTGTTGCCGCACTCAGTATCTCAGGCATACCGCCACTGAACGGGTTCGTATCCAAATGGATGATCTATCAGGGTGTAATCGACATGGGCAACGCGCAGACCGGTGCGGTTGCTGCGTTATGGCCCGTATGGCTTGTCGTGGCGATGTTCGGAAGCGCCCTCACCCTCGCTTCGTTCGTCAAGGTGATACATTCCGTCTTCCTTTCCCGCCTGCCCAGCAGACTGAAGGATGTACGAGAAGTCTCTCTTGTGCAGACCGGGCCGATGCTTTTCCTTGCTCTCCTTTGTGTGTTCTTCGGCGTCTTCTACTACGTGCCGTTACGCCTGTTCATCTATCCGGCGCTCGGCATTCCTAGTGACGCTCTCATCCTCGGGACATGGAATTCCACGCTTGCCACCGGGCTGATCCTGATCGGGATTGCAATCGGTTTTGTCATCCTCGTTATCGGACGGCTGACAAAACAGGTGAGAATCGTGCCGACGTGGTCGTGCGGAGAGGCGCAGGACAACGATCAGATGATCATTCCGGGAACACACTTCTACAAGACGATCTCTTCGATGCGCGGTCTGCGTCGGTTGTATGCGTGGCAGGACAAGGGCGTTTTCGATCCGTATGACAAGACAGGAAAGGCCGGCCAGGCGGTATCGGATCTGTTGCGATGGCTGCATAGTGGGCTGCTTCCAATGTACCTAACGTGGGTGACGTTGGGAGTGGTGGCGATTCTATTCGTTGTGTGCAAGATCTGGTGATGTCGAAATGGTGATATTCTATGCTTTGGCCCTGTTCATGATCATAGCCGCCATCATTGCGGTGGAGACCTCCGATCTCTTGAGTTCAGTGATCTGTGTCGGCGCCATCGGCTTCGGAGGTTCTCTGATGTTCCTATTCCTCCGCGCGCCCGATATTGCGATAACTCAGATAGTGGTAGAAGTGTTGGGGTTGATCATCCTCATCCGCGCGACCATCTCGCGTGACTTAACCTCGATCAGCGGCGACCGGGAGTTCTTCGGAGTGGTTGTCTCAATGGCAATCATCGGCGTCATATTCCTCGCGGGAATGCAGGTCCTAAACTCTCTGCCCGGTTTCGGAACGCCCATATTCTCGCTCCTTCCCAACGCGGCGTCCCAAACCTATGTCGGGCAGGGATTGGAGCTTACAGGGGCGCCCAATCTTGTTTCGGGGGTCATATTGGATTTCCGCGCCTATGACACGCTCGGTGAGGCTGCAGTGCTATTTACGTCGATTATCGGCGCGACCGTTATTCTCCGGACGAAGAGCAGAAAGAAAGCGAAAGCGGGGGGCTCGGACGAATGGACGGCATGACAATCATCGTCAAGACAATCGCGGGCTGGGTCAAGATCCTCATCTTCCTGTTCGGCGTCTATATCGTTCTGTTTGGACATCTCACTCCCGGAGGAGGGTTTGCCGGCGGCGTGATACTTGCCTCCTCCTACGTTCTTCTCATGCTTGCTTTCGGTAGACGGTACGCCGAGAGGAACCTGCCGCTGCCGGTGGCGTCAAAGCTCGATTGCGCCGGCGCATTGCTGTTCGCCTTGATCGCTGTGTTCGGTCTCGTCATCGGCAGTTCCTTCTTCGTCGACTTCCTTTACCAGCAGTATCTTCCCGGACAAGCGTTCCATCTTGTCAGCGCAGGCACCATCCCTCTCTACAACATCGCCATAGGGCTCAAAGTTGGCGCGTCGTTGTTCTTGGTCATCCTATCTCTATCCGTCTGGGGTAAGGACACCGAGCCTGACATGTCGGCCGAAGAAGAGGAGATAACATGATGCTATACGCACTGTGCTTCCTGCTTTTCACTATCGGCCTCTACTGCGCCGTCGTCAAGAAGAACATGGTGAAGATAGTGCTTGGGATCATGATTATGGAGTACGCCGCCAACCTGTTCCTCATAATGCTGGGATACCGGATAGGCGGCGTCGCTCCGATAGTCGACGCCTCTCAGCTGGAGCCGGGAACACAACAGCTCGTTTCCGGCTTCATCAACAGATGCGTTGATCCACTGCCGCAGGCGCTTGTGCTCACGGCAATCGTAATCAGCCTGGGCTCGTTGGCTCTCATGATCTCGATATGCGTCAGGATCTACGGGAAATACCACACCTTTGACATCACCGAGATAAGGAGGCTGAGAGGATGAGCATACCGTTGCCGCTCTTTATTGCTATCCCATTGGCGACGGCGTTCTTCCTTCCAATTATCGGCGGGAGGGGTAAGAGAGTCGCCACGCTGCTTGCCAATCTGGTGACCGGCTCTCTGCTTGCGTTTGCAATCCTTGCCATCGGCAAGCACGCCGTCTACCAGATCGGAAAATGGCCGATACCACTCGGGATCAATCTCGTCCTCGACGGTTTGAGCGGCCTTCTGCTCCTTGCCATAGGCATCGTCAGCGCCGCAGCGATGCTGTTCAGCGTCAGGTACATGGAGCAATACACTGCCAAGGCAAAGTACCTGAGCTTATTCTTGCTCATGGTGGCCGGCATGAATGGTGTTGTTCTTTCAGGCGACATCTTCAACCTGTTTGTGTTCCTTGAGATCGCCTCCATCGCCTCCTACGCACTTGTCGGCTTTGGCTGCGGCGCCGAGGAATTAGAGGCATCATTCAAGTACATGGTATTGGGTAGCATTGCGTCCATACTCATCCTATTTGCGATCGCCCTCACGTACGGCAATACCGGTTCACTCAACATGGCCTATATCTCGGCGGCGATTCAAACCTCCGGCTTGAACTCAGGACTCGCGTTCGCCCTATCGCTGTTCATTGCCGGTTTCGGGCTCAAGGCGGCGTTGGTACCATTCCATGCCTGGCTGCCGGACGCGCATCCATCAGCGCCGGCTCCGATCTCTGCGATGTTGTCCGGTGTATTGATCAAGGCACTCGGCGTGTATGCACTCATGCGGGTAGTATTCAACATATTCGGTGTTTCTCTCCCCGTGGCTTGGATCTTGACGACGCTTGGAATCGTGAGCATGATCATCGGTGCGTTCCTCGCGCTCGGTCAATGGGACCTGAAGCGGCTGTTGGCATATTCAAGCATTAGTCAGTTGGGCTATGTCGTGCTCGGCATCGGTCTCGGGGGACTGATCATATCCCGTGGCGGCAGCCCAACTTGGGCTTCCCTGGCTCTTCTCGGGGGATTGTTCCATCTGATCAACCATTCCGTCTACAAGTCGTTGCTGTTCCTGACAAGCGGCTCGATTGAGATGTCGACCGGCACACGACAGCTGCAACAAATGGGAGGACTAGCGGGAAAACTCCCGTTTACCCGTGCCACCTGCACGGTAGCGTCGGCATCGATCGCCGGCGTCCCCCCGTTCAGTGGGTTCTGGAGCAAATTGATCATGGTGATTGCCGCGGTACAGGCGCGCTTCATCTGGGTGGCGGCGATCATCGTGTTCGTTAGTGTTTGCACACTCATCATGTACCTCAAGGTTCAGCGGTATGTGTTCCTCGGCGAGCTTCCAGACAGCCTTCGGAACATCAAAGAAGAGAGAGGCTCGATGGTCGTCGCTATGATCGTACTCGCCGTTCTGTGTGTATGTATGGGACTGCTCGTACTTGTACCGGCATTGAAGATCAACATACTTGACCCCGCGGTGAAAGTGCTGATCGACGGGCTCGGGTACTCGGCCAGGATGATCAGCACGGGCTCGATGTAGGGGGTGATATGACATGAGGCGAGTGGTTTATTTCGGGCTGGCCTTTCTTGTATGGGTAGGATTGACCTGGCCGTTCGCCGCCGGCAAGGTCGACATGCAGGTCTTGATCGCCGGCGTGGTAGTTTCGATCATTGCCGCAATCCTGTTTCATGAGATCTTGCCCAAAGAACATCATCTCTTCATATCACCGATAAGAATCTTCTGGCTATTGGCATATTTGCCGGTGTTCTTCTACTATGTGATGAAGGCTAACCTTGATGTTGTATACCGTGCCCTGCATCCGAAGATGCCAATAAACCCCGGCATAGTGAAGATCAAGACCGGGCTGAGATCGGCTACCGGCATTACTGCGCTGGCAAACTCCATCACGCTCACCCCGGGAACGCTGACGATGGATTTGACCGATGATGGGTTTCTCTACATCCATTGGATAAACGTGCGCACAAGCGATATCGAAGAAGCGACACAGTTGATCGGACAGAGATTCGAGTGGTTTCTTAAGAGGATCTTTGAGTAGGAGGAGGGAACGATGGTAACGTTTTTCTACGTTGGGCTCACTATCTGCTGTTTCCTCTGTCTGTACCGCATCGGCCGCGGACCTAGTGCTCCCGACAGAACCGTGGCGATAGACATACTCGGGATCGTCGTGGTGGGCTTTTGCGCAATATTGGGGATGGTAACCGGCAAGGACTTCTACCTGAATGTCGCTCTCGCGTGGTCTCTGCTCAGCTTCATCGGGACAATAGCATTGGCAAAGTTCCTCGAAGGGAGGAGTTTCGATGAGTGATATTGCCGGATACGTGTTGATCACCATCGGTATCTTGTTCGACGTCTTCGGATGCATCGGCTTGGTGCGTTTTCCGGATGTCTACAATCGGCTTCAGGCAGCGACGAAGTGCGTTACCCTTGGAACAATATTGTTGTTGGTCGGGGTCGCAGTCGTCGTTGGATGGGGGCCGACAACAGCGAAGGCGCTAATCTGTGGGCTATTCATACTCCTCACCTCGCCCACAGCGGCACATGCAATCGCAAAAGGCTCGTACGCATCAGGAGTACGATTATGGGAGAAGAGCGTTGTCGACAAGTATGGCAAAGAGGGCGATGAAGAGTCTAATCAGCGGGCGTGAGAGAGGGATTCTTCGGTCCGTTCGAAGAGGAAAAGAGACAGGAGTCATACATTGCGTTTGCCAAAGCTGAGAGAATTGCGAGAAGCGGTTACTGCTGTATTTTCGCCGCGGTTCACGACTCGATTCCCCGCCAAACCGTGCGTGGTGCCCAGCAAGTATAGGGGCAAACCGGAATTCGATCTTGAAAGCTGTATTGGATGCGGCGCGTGCGTTAATGCCTGCCCGACCGAAGCGCTCACTCAGATTGAGGACCTCGCAGCCGAACCGGCTGTTCGGATACTCACTCTTCGATACGACACATGCATCTTCTGCGGCAATTGCCATGACATCTGTACGACAGATGACGGAATACGACTGTCCACCGAGTGGAACCTCGCCACCATGGACCGCGCAAGCACAATAGAGACACATGCGCATGAGCTGCAGCTGTGCGAAAGGTGCGGCGCCGTCATCGGCACCAAGAAGCACCTTGTCTGGCTGTATGAGAAGCTCGGTCCTCTCGCGTATTCCAATCCATCGCTGCTCCTCGCCAAGAGCGGCGAGCTCGAAACCGACCCTCAGGGCGCCGGCGACCAACAGCATAGTGATGAATCGCTGCAGACAACTTCTTTCATGCGAATCCTGTGCCCCAAATGCAAATACGAACTCAACATCAAGCTGTAAAGAGTCCATGCACACAGACGACGGCGCTTTGGCTGAGCTCCTCAATACATGCCCTGATGATACGCTCATTGTCGGGATCGGCAGTACGCTCAGAGGCGACGACGGTGCCGGCCCGGCGGTCTGCCGATTGCTGCCCGGAGAAGTTGCGGCCCAGGTAATCGATGCCGGTACTGCGCCGGAAAACTACATCCAGAAGATCAGAGATCGCTCACCTCACTGTATGCTCATTATTGATGCGATCGATTTCGGAGCAGAAGCGGGAACGGTTGCTGCCTTCCATCCGAACGAACTAGACCCCGTGATCTCATCCACACATGCGCTTTCTCCGCGGTTGTTTGTCGACGTGGTCTGCCGCGGCACGAGAACAACTGCGCATCTCATCGGTGTCCAGCCCGCGCAGACGGAATTGGGACATGCCATGTCTCCCGAAGTGACAAAAGCAGTACGTCGGGTTGCCGACGCACTTGCAGCACGATTCGCCCACTAGGAGCGGGCACTATTCGTCACTTCACATCGACTGTGTAGGTTATGGAATCGGTGTTTCCCTCGTTGTCGGTGATCGTGAGCGTCACATCGTAGGATCCGGACGAGGGGAATGTCTTCTCAACTGCAACACCGGTGGCATCTGATTTGCCGTCACCGTCGAAATCCCAATCGTAGCGGACTACCTCGCCATCGAAGTCGAATGAATCGGACGCATCGAAGGAAACCGAAGTACCCGCTGATGGATTCATGGGAGTGAAGGTGAAATCAGCAGTCGGCGGCTGGAAAGTCATGATGATCTGCTTAGGTTTGATGTAGCCACCAATTCCAATCAGGGACGGGGAGTCGGCACCGACCGTCAGTGTCACCTGTTTGTCAGTCGTAAACACAAAACGCTCCGGAAGACTCGTCTGATCGACCGATACTGTGTACGTCGCCGGAACGACGTCGGTAAATGTGAATCCACCATCTATGCCGCTATACGTATCGGTGGTGTCCCCTGTGCCATCAGAAAGGACAATCCGTACCTGAGCAAATCCGCCCTCATCGTTTTCGTGCACGCCATTCTTGTTTGCGTCGTCAAACAGCACGCCGCTAAGTACAGTAACCGGAGTGAGTGCGAGATCGACCTCTGCCGTCTCTCCGGCGGCAAGCGCAACGGTCGGCTCTGACGCGAGACGTGCCGTCAGCGGAAGTCCGCTTGCCGAGACGGCATATGTTCCCGGCGCGAATGGCGGGAAGCGATACCTTCCTTCCTTGTCTGTGGAGACCGCGCTTCTATCTGTCTGCAGCACTGCACCAGCTACCGGGGTATCACCCGGAGTGAACGCCCCGTCACCATCTCGATCTACAAATACGTGGCCTTCTATCCTGCCCTTTGTTACAAGGAATGGCAGCGGAAGATCGAATCGCCAGTCAAACATCATCCCCCAACTGAACGTCGCAGGAGACGCGTCTGCACGATCCCAGCCCATGTCTGCCGTCAACCGCAAGCTGAGATTATCGAAAATCTCGACGGTCGACTTGGCCGACAGGGTGAATGCATCCACGTCGTTCGTCAAGCTGATTGTTGCCGAGTGGAGCGAACTGTTTGAGCGGAATCGAAATGATACCGTAGTCCCGCCGGCAACCAGATCATTGGTGGCGAGGTCTATGGTCTTTGTGTGGACGAGTGTAAGAAACAGATCGATGTCGCCGAAAGACAGGCCGCCGCCTTCGCTGAACGTGAGGGTGCGATATGAGATGGAAGTTGTGTGATCGATCTGATCATTCAGCTTGCCGGTGAACGAGTACTGGAAGGTATTGCCGGTATTGCCAAGTTGGAATGACACCAGCCTACTTACGCTATTCTGCAACGTCAGATCGGCGTTTCGCGTCCAATTGAATTCCACCGTCGTGTTGAGCGTTGGGCCGTCTGTGAGTGGGGTTGCAGACATGTTCAGCCCGAGGTTGTCGTCGATCGTTGTCGGGAGCGCGGGGTTGTGGTTTGTGTTGTCCCAGACATGCGTAATCGACGCGGCAAGCGAGAAATCGTTGTGACGAAGGCGTTGAGAAAGCGCAATGCCAGCCGAATCGCTCCTCTGGCCGGGGAAGTATGAACCGACCGAGAACACTTCCCCGCTAAGGAAGTATGGGACCGTGTCGATAGTCGTGTTGAAGAAAAAGGCGCGACTGGTCAGGTCTTGCGACAGGCCGAGAGCTCCTTCAACACGCAATGTCCAATCATCAAGCGGCTCCGCCGCAGCGGTGAAGCTCCACACAGCGTCGCTTTCGGTACGGGTGCGCGCTTCCGTATGCGCAATCCCCAGTTGAGCCTCCTGCGGGCCGACCGCGAGATACAAGCCGACACGCGTCTCATCCTCCGCTCCACCACCGATCAATGCCAGGCGGTAGTTGTCGTCATCGTAGAGCAAGCTGCCCCCACGGCAAGAGATGCTTAACAGATCAGTCAACCGCCGCGATACATCTCCGATTGTGAAGGTGGCGGGTGTCGATCGGTATGAGATGGCTATCGATCCCAGAGAAACCGGCTCCGGCCCGAATACTGAGGTCAATCGCATGTACGCCGAGAGATAGCCGTCGAGGACCCCGCCGGATACCGAGAATGTGAGGTCGCTTTGAACCTCCTCTGTGAATACATCTTGTCCGATTGATAGACGGAGACGCGCCGGAAGCTCCTGCATCAGCGTTCCCCCTACTGCCTGAGGTGAAGGAGGAAGCACGGTGGTGAAAAGCGTGGCGTCTTCTTCCACGCCCGGATATAGCGAAGAAGATGCAAAAAGCGACAGAACATCCCGCCCGGCTGCCGCGTCGGCCGTGATTTGAATCGTCACCACAACCGTCGCCTTTTCCTGTGGCCCCAAATTTAGTTTCGCGTTGGAAACGCTCACGTCAAACTTGTGAGATGAAGTCGCAGTGACATCTATCGTGTCCTGAACGTTTCCTCGATTCACAATCACTACGTCGTACGAAACCTTCGCTCCTGGTGGAGCACTCTGCGCATCGGGCATGACAATACTGATCTGGTTTACTGGTGCGACAGTCGTGGTTGCACTCACGGACGCACGGTATGTCGGGTCGCTTTGCGATGTGGCTGCAAGAGTAATCTTGTAGGTCCCGGCAATTGCGCCCGGTGGAACGGTGACCGTAACGAAAATGGTTCCTTCTTCGCCAGCGGCAAGCGACAGCTCCGTCGGCGCTCCCAATATTCCCCAACCGGGAGGGATTGCGAATCCGATGTCGACCGTATCAGCGGTTAATGCGTCGTTGGTAACGGAGAAGACGTGCGTGACGAACTCGCCCGGCGCGGCATGTTGTGGGGATGAAAGAACACTCGTCGTGACCTCGCTCCACACGCCGGTCGAAACCCAAAACAAAAGGCAGACTGACGCCAACAATGTCAGCCATGTCCGTGATCCCGTCGTCATAACACAGATTAGGTTAGGGAAGCACCGTACTGCGTACAAGGACCGTCACATGATCGATATGTGACTTTTGTCGGGGCGGTCGGTGATGCACGTTACCTACACCATCATCGCTATATAGTGGCGCTTCGATCACGTACCGAATATCCGATCCCCGGCGTCACCAAGGCCGGGAAGGATATATCCGTGCTCGTTCAGTTCGCGATCGAGTGCAGCCGTGTAGATGGGTACATCAGGGTGCGCACGCGACAGCGCATCCACGCCTTCGGGGGACGCCACCAAGCAAAGAAACTGGAGCTTCCGTGCTCCTTCGCGCTTCAGGATATCGATTCCGACGATCGCGCTACCACCGGTGGCGAGCATTGGGTCGACAAGGATTACTTGCGCCTCCTGCAACGACTCTGGAAACTTCGCGTAGTATTCGACCGGCTTCAATGTCTCCGGATCGCGGTACAGGCCGATATGCCCAACCGCGGCGGTAGGAATAAGATTGAGTACGCCGGCAAGCATTCCCGTGCCTGCACGGAGTATTGGCACGAGAACGACTGGTACATCGAGGACATGGCCGACTGTCTCTTCCAGCGGAGTGGTGACGACCTCTTCGCGTAGCGGGTAGTGCCGCGTGATCTCGTACACCATGAACGCAGTCAGCTCTTCAAGCAACAGCCTGAAGTTGTGGTTCCTGGTAGACACGTCACGAAGCAACGTGAGCTTGTTCTGAATCAGCGGATGATCGAGGATGTGGAGATTAGCCATTGCCTTCCTCCTGATGCGCCAACAATACACAACGTCCCCGTCACGCACAAGTCCACGCGCCGTTGTCACTCGTGCGTCCCGATATGCTAGTATGGAGGACCCAAGCACAGGAGATGAATTCACCATGCAAAAGACGCTGAACTGGTACGAGCATGTCGACCTTCTCAACACCGCGCTTGCCAACGATGGTGCGTTCCTTGTCGTCGAGGATGCGACTAAGAGACCGAACGCAATGACAATCGGCTGGGGGCAGGTGGGCATCATCTGGAGTCGCCCGATGTTTACGGTTCTCGTCCGCCGCTCGCGCTACACACACTCCTGTCTCCTCGAGAAAGACGCATTCACAGTCAGCGTGCCGGCACGCGGAAGAATGTCTGCGGAGCTTGCCTTCTGCGGCAGTAGATCGGGGCGTGACGTCAACAAGGCCGAAGCATGCGGTCTTTCGTTTGTCGCAGGGAGAATCGTCAGCACACCTGTTATTGCCGGCTGCTCGCTGTACTACGAATGCAAGATTGTTCTGAGGAAGGAGTTGGCTGCTTCCGATTTCTCCTCTGCCGAGATTCTTGATAAATTCTATCATGACGGCGACCACCACATGGTCGTCATCGGCGAGATTGTCGCCGCCTATGTTGCTTGACCGAGTATGGTCAAGGGGATCGGATCATGTCGCGTGAGGCTTTTTTACCGCGTGACCGGCGTGCGACCCGCTCCGCAATGCCCGTCCTTTCCTGGCGCACCAGGCAAGGCATCCTCGTGTCTGCCGGATGCACCGCCCGCAAGCTACTTCATGCAAAGGCCTTGAGATTATCCAGTCTACATCTCAATCGGAAGCGTGTCGTGACGCCAGCGTCCCTCGCAGGGATTCCCAAGCGAGATCTGCGCTTCGATGTGATCCGGGCAGATCTCGAGGACCACACTCGATACCGTGCCCGTAAGTTTGCCCACGTATTCTCCATGCCGACAAGGACTGTTCAAACTGGGATTCACGCGCCCGACCGACACGTCGAAGTGGCTTGAGAGAATCTCTTTGACGCGCTGGACACTGACCGTGCCCCGAGCTGCTGTGAGAAGCTCGCGCACCACCCGATACCTGTAGTCCGTACTCGACGGATGCTCCCGGAGAACAAGCGCAGGCTTAATCGAATCAACAAGCGCATGATTCGTGACCACACACTCCTGCGCCCCCGACGAAGGAGGAACAATCACCTGGTGCCCAGCTGTGGCCTCGACAACACGGCTGTCTTCGAAACGGTCCGCAAACAGGAAATTGAAGGCGGTTGCTGGTGGATGCGCCACCAAGCCAGCCACGGCATCCGCTGTGGAGGCGCTGGTCTGCGCAAGGTTCCGCTGGAGGATCCACATGGGCATGTTGTAGGCGAATTGGGCGTCCGTGCATCCATTCTCAAGAGAAAGCCCGAACAGTGCAAGTCCCTGGTCGTTCCACATCCGATGATAACCGATGTAGCCAGGAACCAGCGGAACGACAAAGTCGTGTCCCACAGCCGGGTGAGCCCTGAGGAGCACAAGAAATTGGTCGATGTACCGGCCGCCATCATCATTGTGACCGCAGACCATTTGTCCCTGGGTCGTGGAGCTTCCCCATGCCGACAGAGACGAACACATGTAATCTGCGTGCGTCTCAGGTGTAGGCAGCGAGTTCAGGAGATCCCACCCGCAGTTGAGGATGAGAATGTCCTCGTAGGGTACATCTGCGCCATCGGCAAGGCCATGCATTTCCTCGATGTAGACTGTTCCCGTCGCTTCTTTGACCGCCTTCTCGTATCGGCGAGCCTCTTCAAGTATCCGAGCTTTCTCCGTTCGAGTCGCCTGGCAGAGCCCCTGGATGAATCCCTCACAGACTGTTTTCACAATGGGAATCGTCTGCTGCCCGTACTCGCGCCCCATACTGTAGGGTTCTCCCGCCACTTCAACAACGGGGATCTGGCCGCGCCACGGATACAGCATCTCAAACGTTTCTTGCCAGGTTTCCTTCATTGATTGTACCTCACTTTTTTCTTACGAGTCTCGGATCCAGCGCATCACGAAGTCCGTCGCCCAGGAAGTTGAACCCTAGGACCACCAGCATGAGTACCAGGCCAGGGAATGTCGTAATCCACCAAGCCGTGGTCAAATAGTTCCGCCCGCTCGCGATGATCCCACCCCATTCAGGAGTCGGAGGCTGAATCCCGACCCCAAGGAAGCTCATGCCAGCAGAGAAGAGAATCGCCCAGGGGATCTCTAGCGTGCAGTACACAATGACTACGGAGACCGTGTTCGGCAGAAGGTGTCGCCAGAGGATGCGATGCGTGGACGCGCCGATTGCTCGCGCAGCTTCGATATAGGGGCGTTCCTTTTCCGTAAGAACCTGTCCACGCACAAGGCGGGCGAAGTACGCCCAGCTGATGAGAACCATCGTGACGATCAGGGGGACTAGCCCTCCTCCGAAACTGCCGGCGATCACAATTGCTAGGACCATCGCTGGGATAGACAGCACAATATCGGCTGCCCTCATCAGAAGGTTGTCGAGGATGCCCCCAAAGTACGCAGAAATCGTCCCCAGCACGACTCCTACAACGCCCTCCATGACGACCACACCAAACCCGATGATGAAAGCGAAGCGTGTCCCGTACAGCACTCGGCTGAAGACATCTCGCCCCAACGGGTCGGTTCCCATTAGATGCGCCAATGAGGGGGGTTTAAGTAGCATGCTGTAGTTCTGCTTGATCGGATCATATGGAACCAACCATCCCCCGAACGCCGCGGCGAAGAGAAAGAGGAACACGATCACAGCACCGACTACCGCAAGGCGATTCTTCCTGAAAACCTTATACAACGGCCTCAGCGACATTCTAGGTCCTTCCTCCTTGCTATCTGAGCGGCGCCAGCCTCTAATTCAAGCGTACTCGAGGATCCGCCACCGAGTAGGCGATGTCCGTCATAAAGTTGCCGAGAACGACGGCAAGTGAGTAGACCAGCGCAATGACCTGAACGACCGGGTAGTCACGGTCGAAGATCGCCGAGGTAAGCAGGCGACCCATTCCCGGCCACGAGAAGACGGTCTCCACGATCACCGACCCACCGAAGAGCCACGGCAGCTGAAGCCCGATCATGGTCAGGATTGGAATGAGACTGTTGCGGAAGGCATGCTTGAAGATCACTGTGCTCTCCCGGATCCCCTTGCTTCTAGCTGTCGTCACGTAGTCTTGCAGTAAGACATCCAGCATACTCGACCGGGCAAGTCGGGCGAAGGTTCCCGCCTGTGGGAGCCCCAGCGTCAGGGCAGGGAGGATGAGGTGTACCAGCCCGTCCCAACTCCATAAGGGGCCGCCGCCGCCGGAAATCGGCAGTCCTGGGATATGCACAGCGAGCAGGAGCATTAACATCAACCCCAACCAGAAGGTCGGCATCGACAACCAGAAGAGGGCGAAGACGGTCACCGTGTTGTCCAGGATGCTGTACTGCCGCACTGCCGATATGATTCCCGCGACGAGCGCCACGACAAGTGTCACCACAAGCGCCGCAAGGGTTAGCTCCAGCGTACGCCCAATTCGTTCTCCGACAAGTTGCAGGGTCGGGGCATGGTTTGCAATTGAACTACCTAGATCACCATGCAGCGCATTCTTGAGCCATATCGCGTACTGGATGTAAATCGGCTTGTTCAGGCCCAGTTCGTTACGAACCTCGTTGACCTTCTGCTGTGACGCCAACGGCCCCAGGATCTGGCGAACCGGGTCCCCAGGAGCCAGGCGCATGCTGAAGAAGATGATCATTGAGACACCTAATAGAACCGGGATCATCAACAACGTGCGACGAACTAGATAGCCTACCATCTTTCCCCTTTGTTTGAACTGAGAAGATCGTGAGGGGAAGAGATCTCCCCCTCACGACGGTTCAGTAAGTGATCCGACTACTTCTTGACATAGAGTTCAAGCGCGGCAGCAAGATCCAACCACCACGGGTTCTGCTCCAGATCGTCAAGTCCACCAACTCGCGTCTTTGCAACAAGGCTATCGATGCGGACCACGAGCGGGATATCGATTTGGTCCTCGATAATCTGCTGCTGCACTTGTGCTGCGGCAGCGCTTCGTTCCTCATCGGTTGCACCGAGCCGCACGGTCTGCAGCAGGTTGTCGATCTCTGGGCTGTTGTACCTGGCGTAATTCGGATTCGGGATCGACTGACTACCCACGATCATGTCCAGCGTAACCTCGCCGATGTTGTATGCCCAACCGGTCACCGTGAAATCGAAGTCGCCCGCCTCCAGGCGCGCATTGGCAGCAGCGGCGTCGAAAACCTCTAGATTCACGTCGATGCCGACTTCCGTAAGCATCGCTTTCACGACCTGTGCGGGCAGCTGATATCGCGGCACGTTAAACGTGACAAGATCGAGCTTGAGCACCTGTCCATCCTTCTCGCGGAACTGCTTGCCGTTCGGCAGCACCCAACCCGCAGCATCAAGAAGCCTTCGCGACTCATTTACATCGTAGGTTAGGATGGACGAGGCGAAGTCCTTGCTGCCGGACCAGTATCCGGTAGCATTCGAAGGAAGCAAGCTATAGGCGAACTCGCCGTATCCCCCGAATGTTGCGTCAAGTATCGGTTGTCGGTCGATTGCATGATTGATTGCCTCGCGGACTTGCTTGTCCTGCATGATCGGCTTTTCCATGTTGCAGGAAACGTAGATAACCCGGAACGAGGGGTGCAAAGCCACCGTGACGTTGGAGTCCTTCTGCAGCTGCGCAAGCATGTTCTCGGGGACCGTTCGAACAAGATCCACGTCCCCGTGCTGGAGCTCAGCAACCTCGGTGACCGCTTCAGGGATCTCTCGGAAGATGATCTCATCGGGGTATCCGGGGCCTTGGTTCGTCAGGAAACTCGGGCCGTGGTTGTAGTCGGGGTTGCGCTTGAGCACAATCCGATCTCCACGAACCCAGCTGACAAACATGTACGGGCCGGTCCCAGAAAGGGCATTGAAACCGTATTGGTCTCCATCATTGGCGCGGGCCACTGGGGACTCGATGATGTTCCATGGATCACCGAGGTATTTCAGTAACATTGGATACGGCTTATCCAAGACGAACTGGATCGTGTATTCTCCGGTCGCAACAATCTCTTTGACCGGATCGAACTCCCATCCGTTGAACGACTTAGGGATGAAATAATCCACAAGATACTCCCTCAGCGTCTGTGCATTGAATGGAGTTCCGTCATGAAAGTTGATGCCTTCCTTGAGCTGAAACGTCCAAGTAAGCTGGTCTTCCGACACCGACCAGGACTTCGCCAGCAGCGGCTGCACCTGGAGGTTGTTGTCATACACCACCAAGGTCTCGCAGACCATACCCAGTACCCGCAACGGCGACGCCAGAGCGGAGGTGAAAACATCCAGTGTATCTAGCTTCTCATTAAGCGCGATGACCAACGTGCCACCGCTTTTGTCCACAGTCGACTGCTGTGCATAGACGCCAACTATCCCAAACATGACGATGGCAAGCACAACCAGAATCCCGCTAGCAACTCTCAAGTTCCTCATCGATATACCTCCTTCTTGCAAACTGTGTTCGTCCTCCTATGCCATAAAACCACGCGCTTCCTACATGCACGCAATCACCTCCTTATTCTTGGATGGGAAGAGTCATACTGTTCATGGCGTAGCTTTGGGAAGTCCGCGCCCAGTGAGAACAATTCCTTGTTGGAACGGAAGCTGAGTCCTTCTCGCACGAATCGCCCCGTTCGGGCATCTTGGGTGTATTGCCCTTCGTAGCGGCCCCGAGAAATCCCCTCGAGAACTTCCACAAGGACATCCACTTCAGCCCGCGTGTTGTACATCCCGAAACTGACTCGGGTCAAGCCAGGCATATGCACCGGCACTCCTTTGCCCAGCTCCTGTGAGAGACGGGCTACCGTGTCGGCTGGCTCATTCAGAAGCCGCAGCACGTACGGATGCGCGCAGAAGAGGCCATCCCTCACACCAATACCGGCCTCCCCATCAAGAATTGCGGCAACCAACTCGTGAGGAACCCCCTCGATAGAGAACGGGACTACGCCCAGCCGGTCAGCTGATCGATCGGCTTCCGTGTCGCCATAAACTGCAATTCGCTCGATCCGAGACAGACGACCCAGCAGGTGTTGCGTCAAGCCCGCCTCATGGGCGGCGATTGGCTGAAGACCGACATCTTGGAGGCAGAGAATCGTCTTACCTAGGGCAACAGCGCCAACAATGTTGGGTGTGCCGGCTTCTTCCCTCGCCGGAGGCGCGGACCAAAGAATGTGGTCGCGGGTCACGAGGTCGACCTGGCCTCCCCCAACGTGGTCGGGAACACCTTCTTGGAATAAATCCGTCAACCCCACCAGCACACCGATGCCAAAAGGCGCATACATCTTGTGTGCGGAGAACGCCAGATAGTCGATGCTTCTTTCTACCGCCACATCGTCCATCCTGATCGATCGATGCGGTGCAAGCTGCGCCGCATCCACGCACAGCTTCGCGCCGACCGAGTGGGCCATCTCAGCGATGTCATGGATCGGATTGACAACCCCCGTGACGTTCGACGCCCCCGTGACCGCGACCAACCGCACCGCATTGGCGTGACGATTCAACAGGTGCGCAAGATGACCGAGATCTAGCACCCCGCGCTCGTCTACTTCGACGCACTTCACCTGCGCTACGGCTCGCCACGGCAAGTCGTTGGAGTGGTGTTCCATCGCCGTTGAGATGACGATGTCGCCGGAACGAAACGGGATCCGTCGTGCAAGCTGGTTAATGACCTCCGTCGCATTCTTGCCGAATATCACTGTATGACGCTTCGGATCCGCCCCGACAAATCGGTAGACGAGTTCACGAACCTCTTCGAGCGTCTTCGTCGATAGGCGGCTCTTGATGCCGGCACCGCGTCCCACGCTGGCGTACCACTGCATGAACTCATTCAACTTGTCAAGGACCGGCTTAAGCGCTGGTGTGGTCGACGCATTGTCGAAGTTGATACAGGGAGAGTGGGTTCCATCAAACAGAGGCACCAACGTTTCCACGCCGACGATCTGGTCCCGGATCGTGGAGATTGTCAGTCGTTCGCTCAACGCTCCTCCCTTCGGCCTGCCGGTCGGCTGGTCGTTTTGGCGCCCATCACTCGCGTACGCCTCCGTCCCTTCACCCAGCACCATCCTGTCCACCGCATTGGTCCACCCAGGACCAGTCCTTGTCCGTCGAGACAAAGGCGTCTCGTTCCTCGGCGGTTGTCTCTTCGAGGCAGAACTCGCAGTACGGATCCCCGTCCGGCAGTGCCTTGACGTGCGCCAGCTTGTAGTCCGGGTTGTAGGCCATGTATTTCGCCGGATCGACATAGCAGTAGAGCCGACCGAGCCGCTCCTCGCCATAGGTCTTCCAGACCTTGGCCATGACGCACCCGTACGCCCGCAGTCGTTTTTCGTTCCCCACTTCCATAACCTCGCTCCGCTCGTGCATGCCGACCAACGGAAGACTCCGACTCCTATCGATCCCGTAGTTGTCAGGCGTGGCCGCAAGCCCGGCCTCTTGCACGGCAGCCCTCACCTCACGGCCGATCCAGGTGCCATAAAGCTTGATCGCTTTCAGAATCAACCGGCGCCCCTCATCTTCCCCAAGGGTATCAACGAGCGCTCTGGCATAAGCAAGGTGAAGCAGGCCCAGGCGACGGCTGACGAGTTCCACCTCATGAGCGGCATCTTCCCGAGACATAACCTCTCTTTCCTGGCTCATCTCTCCCCCCACTCCTCGTCAAACGGGTCAATCTCCATGCCATCTTGGATGAGTGTTTCACACGCCAGGCGTCGCTTTCCGTTGATCTTCATCGCACATCCTCCACACACCCCCCGACGGCACGAACTCCGGTAGGCGATGGTCGAATCCAGGTGTTCGCAAACATACTCCAGCGCGTTCAGAACGCTCATCCCCTCCGCCTCCGGCACCAAGTACTCCCCGAGATGCCTCCTTCCGTCGTCGCTCCACGTGCGAATCCTTATGGTGATCTGCATATCACTCATTCCTTTTCATCCTCCCACAGAGCTCCAGTCCTTGCTGCACGCAGGATCGATTCCTCGTATGGAATGCGTTCCTTGTGTAGGGGACGATCCGAGACCACGGGGAACCGGACGAGCACTGGATGACCATCGTCTTCTCGAACCAGGAGGTGCTTTCTCCAGGCGCAGTTGTCCACAAATGGCCGATCCTCTCGGACGTGCACGCCACGGCTCTCGTTCCGCTCAAGCGCAGCCAGAGCTGACAGACAAACGCACTGGATCATGTTACGCAGCTCGATAGTCTCTCCCCACTCCCGGTTACAAGCGCGGCGCGTCGCAGTTAGTCTGACTCGATCGAGCGCACTCTCGATCTCCTTGAGTTCGGTCAATGCTTCGCTCAGATCTCCTCCAGTCCTCAGGACGCCAACCTTGTCGTAGGCGATGCCCCGTAGCCTCCTCCGCAGCTCGTAAACCGAGGGCCCCGTGCTGCGGGCAAGAAGGTCCTCCTGCGCTTCCCTGATGGCCTGCATCTGCTTGCCATCGAGCGGGAAGATCTCAAGCGTCGCCGCACTGGCAGCGGCCTCGCGCCCGGCGATCTCCCCCTCGACGACCATCTCCGTCGTAGCCGCTGCGACCCGATTCGCTCCGAACAGGCCGCCGCTACATTCTCCCGCCGCGTAGAGGCCGGGGATTGAGGTCTCGCATCGTGCGTTGATCCGAATTCCTCCCTCGAAGTATTCCGCCGCCGGTCCGACCTCCACAGCCTCTCCGGCATGCATCCTTTCCATGAGCTCGGAGAAGTCGTCCCCTTGGAAGCGCCAGCCCGGGTGCGTGTTTTCTAAAGCATCGAAGAGGTTTTTCGGCATGTGATGCATCGAAAAGAACACTCCGCCGAGCGGGCCGCCACGTCCGTTCTTCACCTCGCGCATCGACGCCTTGGAGCATAGAAGCTTGTTCCACTCGGTCGTTGCAGCAAGTTTCGCCACCTCAGGCGCTTCCCACGACATGAACGCATCCCCGCGTGCGTTGAGGAGCATCCCAGGAAGAATGTAGAACCACAGACTCCCGCTATGCCGAGGCGGTGCAAGGAGGATGTTCGGCGCAAAGGTGACCATCTCCATGTCAACGAGCTCCGCACCCGCGCGGTAGGCCATCCCTTGGCCATCACCAGTGAGCTCGTCCGCCCCTGCGTTAAATCGATACGCTTGGTGCCACCCGCCGGTTGCCAAGACGATAGCCTTGGCGCGAAACACGATGAGTGCGCCGGAGCCAAAATCAACGCCAACCGCCCCGACGACGCGCCCCTCGTTCACCAGGAGGTCGATGATCGTCACACCATCCACTTGAGCGAGCGATCGCTCCCGTTCGTCTACCCCACGACGCAATGCGGCGCAGATCGACATCCCGGTCGTAAGCAAAGCGCGCTCTTCCGTTCCTCGAACCGTCATACCCCAGGCGAGGAGCTCCTCCACTCGAGCACCAGCGTTCTCAACATATGTAGCGACAAGGTTCTCATCGTTCAGATGGAAACCCTCGATCACGATATCCCGAGCCCACGCCGCAGGATCATCCTGCGGAAGATCTGCATAGCCAAGTCGTGCGAGGCTGCCGCCATCGGCCATGATGTCCGCTCCAGCAAGGATCGTCGCACCACTTCGACCCAGTGGGCCCTTACTTACGATGGTAGTGCTTGCCGTCTCCGATGCGGCAATCGCAGCACGTAGCCCGGCTCCGCCACTGCCAATGACTAGTACGTCAGTCTGATATTCCTGCAACGGTCCTCCTTGTCACACACCTGAATGGCGAGTAGCAGCACTAGCCAAGCTCTACCTGACGTCCTGCTCCCGGCTGTAGGATCTGCCTAAGTACCCGTTCTTTGGACCCCAAAATGTGTTTCTCGAGCAACCTCCTTGCCTTTTCGCCGTCTCGTTCGACCAGCGCTTGAACGATCCGTTTACTGTCCTGCTGCTCTTTGCTAAGTCCATGGACGCTCATCAACGGGTCGCGCATGCGTAACCGCGTACCGTCACGCAACAAGCGGGCAATGAAGCTGGCAAGTCTGGTATTTCCTGACAGTTCTGCAATATGTAAGTGAAATGCATCGTGGAAGTGAAGGTATTCCTCAGGGGAGAGTTCCTCCTGGCTTAGTTTCTTCGCCCAAGCTCTGTCAGATTCCTGGACATCTTCCAACTCCGCTTCGGTCGCCCTCTGGGCAGCAACAGCCGCCGCTTCTCCCTCAAGGACGACACGCAAGTCAAAGATCTCATGTATATCTTGGATGCTGATCGGGGTAACCCGATAACCTATCCGCGGCAAGACCTCCACCAATCCATCCTGGCTGAGGAGAGCTAGTGCCTCGCGAACAGGGGTCTTGCTGACGTTGTACTCCTCAGCTAATCGGGCTTCTACAATGATTTCGGAGGACGAGATCTGCCAGGTAATGATCTTGTTGCGAATCGAACGATAGAGCTGATCTGATAGAGAAAGGCGCCCTTTCCCCTCGTTGTTGCGCACTGTTCTCCCGCCAAATGAACTCAAATCATCACCCTGTCTTTGTCGACGAGATATACTTCGCAATATGGTTAGTAATATATAACATCTTGCTGCCTGTCTGTCAAGCGACGGAGGTATCACATCAATCACTTGACATGACTGCCTGTTACCCATTTAATGAGACGAGCAATATCAAGAGAGGGCTGATCGAGCATGAATGACATACCGTACAAAGTAAGGGCAATGACAGGAGATGACGCATCCCAGGTTGTCGAGCTGTCGCAGTTGTTCGAACCGGTTTCCACGACTCTGTGGCGCGGACTTGATGCCTCCGAAGGGATCGCGTGGATCCATGAACGCTTGGCATTGCCCAACTGGGCCGGTTTCGTCGCGGAAGTGAGCGGCGAAATGATAGGATTCGCCCTGTGCAAAGACATGAACGATGACAGACGCGGCTTCGTTTTCCCGCAAGCAAATGAGACGGTGCATCTCATCTACCTGGCGGTCGACGAAGCGTTTCGTGGTCAGGGAATCGCGCGCGCACTACTCACCGCGTGCGAGGAGTTGGCGCGTACTTGGGGCCGAAGCGGTCTGCTACTGGACATTACCGATGACAACCCGGCACTGCGCATGTACGAGCGATTCGGCTTCGAACAATTGGGGTCGCTGCTGTTTCTGCGTAAGGTGATCTAGATTCAGCCGGTGTTGGGCACCGTAATCTCGTGCGAGACCGGATCGGACATCTTCCCGGCCGCATCGATAACGACCAATTCGACGGAGTACGTTCCTTCAAACGGGTATGATACTGTGAGTGTCGGAACATGCACCGTCTTTGTTGTATCCAATGGGGCGATCGTCACATCCTCACCGAAGCTCCACATGTAGGTTTTTATCTCGTCTCCGTCAGGGTCGCTCGATCCCGCCGCATCGAGAACAACGACCAACGGATTCGAGTCGGTGTTGTAATCGACTTCAAACGCCGCAGTCGGGGGGGTATTGGGAAAGAGGAAGCAGCCGCCGATCCCGGCAACCGCGACAAGCAAGAGTAAGGCCAGAACCACACGTCTTTTGTTCATAGTGCACCTCCATGTCTTACCATAGCAGAAACACGTCGGGCTGCGCCAATACTACTGCGATGTCCGCAGAACACGCGCGACAAGCTCACCGATTGCGTCGCGGCGATAGCCAGCACTGGCTCGGACATCATCGATCGGAGACACCGCCTGCATCGCGTCTATTCTTGCCTGTTCGATCAGTTGCTCGTCGATGTGCTTTCCTGCCAGATACTTTTCCAGTTTCCTCAGTCGCAGCGGCC
>Ga0307445_10000244_pt1 | contig 27725 bp, 20 predicted proteins | sample SalMarSW160330MG_FD_202147 | JGI IMG/M metagenome (GOLD analysis project Ga0307445, IMG submission 202147) | Salt marsh sediment microbial communities from the Plum Island Ecosystem LTER, Massachusetts, United States - SW1603-30 | ecosystem: Environmental > Aquatic > Marine > Intertidal zone >... | reverse complement strand
ATTCTCCATAGTGCACCAGAAATTAGAACTTTCTTAAGAGAAAATTTTTTTGATTCGATTAGCATTCCCACAACAGGTGAATTATTATCTGCTATAATCGATGGTCAAGAGAATGGCATGCAATTCATAGTCAATAATAAAATAAGAAAGCTAATCCAAAAAGAGACTAAGGGTAATATTAACCTCTATGAAATGATAGAATTTTAAAAAAAGAGTATTTTATCTCGTAATTTCACATTTCATCATCCATTATTCGGATTGCACAAATATTAATATTGTAGAGAATTCCATTCAAATATGTCTCTTATTGAAAAACTCGGTTTCGATGCGAAAAAAGATAAAGTTGTAATTTTTCATATTGATGATATGGGATTTTCACATTCTTCGAATGTTGGTGCATTTGAATGTCTAGATTATGGTCTTGCTAGCTGTGGATCGATTATTACAGTTGCTCCTTGGTTTTTAGAAGCAGCAGCATTTTATAAAAAAAATCCAAAGTACGATCTTGGAGTTCATTTAACACTTACATGTGAGTATGATCTTTATCGTTGGCGGGCATTATCTAGCGTAGATCCTGCTACAGGATTGATTGATTCTGAAAAAGCCTTATGGCGTACAAGTGAAGAAGCAGTTGCAAATATTTCTCCACAAGCAGCAGAAAATGAAATGCGCATGCAAATTCAAAGAGCTCTTGATGTGGGAATACCAATTACTCATATTGATTCGCACATGGGAGCTGTTATGGACCCGAAGTTCGTCATGATTTATCTAAAATTAGCTCGTGAATTTAAAGTTGCACCGTTTTTACCGCGAGTATCCGAAGTAGAACTTCATACCATGGGGCTTGGTGATAAGGTTGACCTTTACATGAAATTATTTACTAATTTAGAGAATAGTGGAGTACCAATTTTAGATCATCTTGTTGTTGATACTTTGGGGCCTCAATCTAATAAGGTTAAATATTATTGTAAAAGATTTTCTCAAATAAAACCTGGTTTGACTCATTTTCTATTTCATCCCGCAAAAATGAGCCCAGAATTACAAGCTATCACTCCTGATTCAGCATCTTGGCGAAACAAGGATTATGAAGCTTTCACAAATCCTCGTTTAAAAGAATGTGCTCAAGAAAATGATTTGCATGTAATCGGTTATAAAGAGATTCGTGATTTAACCTATCCATAAAAATTTTTTTAAATCTATCCCAAAATCGCTCTTAAATTCTATTCCTTCTTCTATTAATAAATTTTTTTGATAATAACGATCATCATCAGAATTTAGCGCGATCAAACCTTTAGAATTAATAACACGATGCCATGGTAAATCGTATTTTTTTGTGGAAGAATGCAATATCCAAGATACCTGTCTAGCAGCACGTGGATTCCCGGCCATCTTAGCAATCTTTCCATACGTTAGAACCTTCCCTTTTGGAATGCTTTGAATTATTTTAACCACTTCCTGAGTAAATTCGCTAGGCATATCATTCACGATTACTGAGTTGGATTACATCATGCAACAATACTTATATTTCTTTCCACTTCCACATGGACAAGGTTCATTCCGCCCAAATTTAAGATTCTGAATAGGAACCGGATTTTTTACATTAAATTCCTTCCTCAATTCTTCAGCGATTGATTTAAAGATTGGAAAAGAATGAGCATAAAATTTTTTCCATCCTTGACATAATGTACTGAGCGATCTAGGAGTTGATGGGCTTTCAAGTCGAAATTTAGGGCAATCCCCGTTACATAATTGTACAAAAAGACACGATTCACACTTTTTATTCCAAATAGCTTTCTGTTTTCCAAATTCTAAATATTTAGGTGAAGTTAAAAAATCATCCCAATCACCCGTCGTTATGTTACCTAATAAGAGATTTTCTCTTACAAAAAAATCACAAGGATAAACATTCCCATCATACTCTACAACAAAGTATTGACAACAATTATGACCCATTTGGCAAACATTATAACGTCCATACACCATATATTCAATGATGGAGTCAAACAACCTTATGGAAATTTTTCGCGTATCCTCCTTTACCCAAGCATCAAAAAGTTCGCATAAAAAATCCCCCCATTCTCTCCCCGATATCGAATAAGGTAGGAGCTTGTTATTTTCTCCGAATTCAACACAAGGGATATATTGGTGGAAATTAAACCCCTTTTCTTTAAAATAGTTATAAATTTCTCCAGCTTTTTTTACAGACTCATTATTTATTAGGGTTAAGATATTAAATTCAACGTGGAATTTTTTTAGATTTTCTATTCCTCGCAAAACTAGGTGGTGAGTGGGAGTCTTTCCTACAGTTTTTCGATAGGTATCGTGAAGATACTCTGGACCATCTAAACTTACTCCAACCAAAAACTTATATTCCCCTAAAAATTTCGCTATTTCTTCAGTAATTAGTGTTGCGTTAGTCTGAAGACCATTGCTAACAGTAGCTCCAGGAGGAGCATGTTTCTTCTGAAGTTCAATAACCTTTTTGAAAAAATCTAAACCCATGAGTGTGGGTTCTCCTCCTTGGAACCCAAAAGCATAGTTAAGATTTTGATTGGTTTGCATGTAACTTGAAATTATCCTTTCTAAAACTTGAACAGACATTCTAGGTTTTGGTTTTTCCTCATCCAAGTGATCTATATAAAAGCAATACTGACATCTTAGATTACAATCGGCTCCAGCGGGTTTGATTAGAAGTGAAAAAGGATTCATGATTAATCAAAAGTTTTAATCTTAATTAATTTTCCACCAGAACGAGCGGAATCAGAAGCGGCTATACCTGATAGACAAAAGTTTCCCGCGATTTTAGAATGGATTAAAGGGGTTCTATTGGATTCAATTGCTGATAGCCAATCATCCATTATTCTAATCGAAGCACCAAAATATGGTCCTGCAATAAATGGAATAATTTCTGCTAATTTTGAACCGTCAATAATTTGAGCTTTACCTTTTCTGTGACGCGTTTTGGTTATTGCGTGTCCTTTTGCTAAAAATAATCGTCCGGGCTTTCCCAGTGTGTAGCATTCATATGTTCCAGTTCTTCCAATTACTTGAATGATGAGGCGAGTGGGTTCTCTTGCAAAGATATAAGCATTCGCACACTTAGCTATTGCCCCAGTCTCTGTTCTGAATAATCCAACTTGAAAAGCTTTTGCAGGAGAACTGATTGGACTTCCTTTATAACCTCCAATATCATTAGCAAAACTGGTGACCTCAATAAATGGCGAAGGGTTTTCAATTCCAGCTAAAGCAACTTGAGCGGGTCCTATAGAATGGGCATACATTAATGGATCAAATAATTGATACCATGAATCAATTTTAGGTTTACTTTCATCCCCAAAACCCCCTTCCCTCCATCGATAAGTGACATCATGAAGATATTCGGATTCTGAATAAACAGCGGACCCAATTTTACCCGATGCAGAAAGATGCCCCGCATATAATACTTCAGGAATAAAGCAATAATTCTCTCCTAATTGATACTTATTGTTTGAATGCTTTTCAGCTTCAATAATTCTGATAACATCATTTTTATTTAAAGCCATTGGGACTTCGGAATACACGTGTAATCCCGATTCAAGAGCTGCAACAGTTTGATCAGCATGGAATTGGGGTGGGCTGGAAATAATCACGGCTTCAAGCTCGGGAATGTCCAAGAGATCCTCAAAAGATTCTGTAGCTTTTACTTGATCTAATTTTTGAATATATTCACGTGCTTGAGGGTTTGGATCATAGGCAGCAATTAATTTAGCACGCCCTAGAAGTTTAGAAGACTCTAATTCAGTAACATGCTCCACGCCATTAAGACCATAGCCAACTAATCCATACTGTAATGCCTTTCCCATATTTTATTTTAAGGATTGAAATTATTAATAGTTATGGGATATCAAAAGCAAGCAAAATATAATTATTGTTAAATATTTTTAAAAGTATGGATAAAAAATTAGTTCTAATTGGGGCTGGTAGTGCAGCTTTTACACCATCAACAATGGTTGATCTTAATCTTTCCTCCGTTTTAGAAGGTTCTACCATCGTTTTACTTGATACAGATAAAGAAAAGTTAGATAGGGTTTATGAAGTTGTATCCTTTGATAATAAATCTCTTGGTAACAAGTTTAATATACTCAAGACCATGGATCGCAAGGAAGCTTTAAAAGATGCTGATTTCGTAATCAACTCAATTGAGCATGGAGATAGGTTTGAGCATCGATGGGAAGATAATACAATCCCTAGAAAACATGGATCAACCGAAAGAATGGCCGAAAATGGTGGCCCTGGAGGCTTTTTCCATAGTGCACGACAGATTCCCGAAATATTAAGAATCGCAAGAGATGTCATGGATATTTGTCCCGATGCCTTTTTCATTAATTATTCCAATCCAATGTCGAGAATATGTTTAGCACTTAAGAGAGAATTACCTGAGTTGAAAATGTTCGGATTATGTCATCAAATTGAATTACTCACGCGAGAACACTTGTCTAAAATGATGAATCTAAGGCTTGAAGATATGCAGTTAATCACTGGAGGACTAAATCATTTCGCGTTTCTACTTGGATTAAAAGAAATAGCGACTGGAACAGATTTGTTACCTGAATTCAACCAAAAGTGCATGGAGTATTTCAAAGATAAATGGCACCGATTCCACTATGCTGATCTTACATTCGAGGTGTACAAGCGGTTTGGATGGTTTCCTTACGTGGGTGATAATCATATCTGTGAATATCTCCAAATAGGATCCCAATATACCACAGCCCAGGACCTCACTGACTGGATCACGAGAATGCATCAAGGTAACATGGGAGTAAATGCGCGAATAAAGAGATATTTAAAAAGGATAGAAAAAGGAAAATATCCTAAAAAGGGAATGTTTACAAGAGATCCATCAGGAGAGAGAGCAATACCTATAATTGAAGCAATATTAGAAGATTCCAATTCATACGAGATGGCAGTTAACATCCCGAATGATGGAATCATTGAGAACCTACCTCAAGATTTAATCATTGAGTGTTCAGCTACAGTAAATAGAGAGGGGCTTCACGGAGTGAAATTAGGAAAAATACCTAAAAATATTGCTGCAATACTGAGAATTGAAGCATCCATTCAAGATCTTTGCGTAGAAGCTATACTAACCGAATCAAAAGATCTTGCTATTGCTTGTTTAGCTATTGATGTAAATTGTGGGAGTTTTAAAATGGCAGATGCGATATATGAGGAAATGTGTGAAGTTCAAAAGAAATATCTCCCAAACTTCAAATAACTAAATAGCATTACTTATATAAACTCAAATTTAATTCACGTAAGCGATTTCGATCTATTTTAATAATCTCACGATCATAAGATAGCAAACCGTTGACTTCTCCCTCAACATCGGTAATTTGAGTATAAATAGCTGCACTTAACCCATTTTCTATTAATGTTTTGATTTTTTCGATCAATCTCTTATATCTTTTAGTTAATTTAGCAGAATCAGAAAAACTTCTGTAGACAAACTTTTCAGAAGTAGTCCACATGTGATTTTCGACTTCTAAGCCAAGACCTCCGAATTCTCCCACTACAAGAGCTCGAGATTTAGCTTTATTGATATCAGGAAAGAGGGGATTAGGGTATCGATGTATATCATAGATATCGCCTATTCCATGGTCGTACCATCCACTTGCTGAATCGATAAGACGATGAGGATCTAACTGTTTTATCCTTTCGGTTACTAATTCAGTATCAAATTGACCCCATCCTTCGTTAAATGGAACCCAAACAATTATCGAAGGAAAATTATACAATTTACAAATCATTGTTTCAAGTTCTTTATAGTAGTTTAATTTATCAGACTCCTCGCGTTTTGTCTGGTATTTATTAATATTAACGGGTTGATTGCTAATATCGGTTACTCCTCCATTTGGCATGTCTTGCCATACCAATATCCCGATTATATCACAATAATAATACCATCGTGCGGGTTCTACTTTTACGTGCTTTCGAATCATGTTGAACCCAAGTTGTTTTGTAATTTGAATGTCGTATTTAAGTGCGTCATCAGTTGGGGCGGTGTAAAGCCCATCAGGCCAATATCCTTGATCTAATGTTCCATATTGAAATAAAAATGTATTATTTAATTCAATTCGAAAGATTCCATCTTTTCCTTTAGAGAGGGATATCTTTCTCATTCCAAAATAACCATCAATTTCATCAATTATATTATGACCTCTTTTAATTCTGAGAAGAATTTTATAAAGATAGGGATCATCGAGAGTCCACAATCGCGGTGATTCAATGCTTATTCTAAATTTTTCATTGATCTTGCTCATGTGGGATGTTAATTGTTGATAATTTTCATCATAAATTATTATTTCTAGTATATCATCATGTTCTGGTTTAGCAACCTTTGTTTCAATAGTAATTGATTCATCATCAATATCAGGTGTGAGGAAATAATCTTTTATATATGTTTTTGGTACGGGTTCGAGCCATATTGTTTGCCAAATCCCAGATATGGCGGTATAAAAGATACTTTTAGGTTTTAAAGATTGTTTTCCATGTTCTTGCTTGCCCTTATCAGTAGGGTCCCAAACACTAATGGTTATCTCATTTTCTCCCTTACGCAAGCTAGTGGTAATTTCAAATTCAAAGGGGGTATATCCTCCTTTATGATCTCCTATTTTTTTTCCATTTATCCAGACATTGGTTACCCAATCGACAGCTCCAAAGTGCAGTAATATCTCTTTTTCTTTCCAATTTTCAGCAAGGTAAAAAATTCGATGATACCACAATTTTTGAGTAGGTTTCAATTTTGTTCCAACACCGGATAATGCGGACTCAATAGGATAAGGAACGAGAATCTTACCATCATAATTAGTAACATCAGTTGCATCTTTCGAAGAAATTTTATAATCCCAAAGTCCATTTAAATTAAGCCATTCATCACGCTCCAATTGAGGACGCGGATATTCTGGAAGTGGTTGATTTGGATCAATATCTTTTGCCCATCGAGTTAATAATTGATCTTTAATAGGCTTCCATATTTCTTCATTTTTCATATTAAGTGTAAATGGAAAAGGTAAAAAAAAATTTACCAAATCGTTTCAATAGTCCAAATATTCATTTTCTTGAGAGTTAATGAACCTTGCTTTGAAAAAAGACTAAAACCATTTGATGCATCATTTTTGGGAAATATTCTACTTGAAATGCACTCATGATAGTTAATGAATATCTCGATAACCGATCTATCGATAAAAATGTGAAAAGCAATGCTCTTGTTCGATTCTTGAATGTTGAGGGTCCCTTTTTCATTACCGACGGTAATTTTAGATCTTATGGAGTCAAATTCGATTTTTTCTCCATTATTTTGTTCGTCGAGAAAGATATTAAATCCAAATATTTCATTTCCAGAGAATTCAAATTCAGCAATAATCTCTAAAGTCAATTCTGGAAATTTTCCAAGAAAAAGAGGTGAATCTTCAAGTAATTGAAGGTTTTCAAATTCTAGGTGTGATTTTCTCAGCTCTTGAAGTTCAATAGCCGGTTTAATGCTTAAATTATTTTTTTTCTCCAAGTTTAAGATTCGGGGCAAGCTAAGGCAACCATTCCAGCCACCTGTACCTCCTCCTTTAATCCAACCCCATACAAGTCTTCTCTTTTTATCATCTAACATCGTATTCGTAGCATAGAAGCATTTACCGTGATCAAAAATTCTCCAAGGACCTGGTAAAAACTTATTCGATTTATATGTCCCAACACTATAAATCACTTCTTTAAAGGGAGATACTATTAACACATGGTTTTCTCCTAATGAAAAAAGATTGGGACATTCCCAACCCCTTCCTTGAATACGAGTTCCTTTACATAAACTTCCTTTTAGATACCATTTGATTAAATCTGTAGATTCATAGATCAAAACAATCCCATGACTCTGAGTGGGAGATTTATGCTCATGCCCTCCCATTATCATGTACCACTTGTTTTCTTCTTTCCAGACATGAGGATCTCTCCAATCATGGATTTTATATGAAGAATTCTGTCCCGGAGTTAAAATTGGGTTATTCACATATTTATCCCAGGTTATCATCCTATCCTTACTATGTGCCATCCATAGTTCTGCATAATCGTGAGGAGAATTTTTTTTACTCACACTTGTATAAATGATAGTTGGCATGCCATTATTAATTACGCACGCACCCGACCAACATCCATCCTCACCTTTTTCGTGAGAAGGCATTAGTGCGATTGGTAGATGTTCCCAATGGACAAGATCACTGCTTTTAGCATGACCCCAAGATATGTCCCACCACTCATTTTGTGCGAAATTATCTTTATATGGATTGTGTTGATAAAATATGTGGTATTCATTCTCATAGAAAACTGGACCATTTGGATCATTCATCCAATATGCGGGAGGTAAAAAGTGATATTTAGGCCGATATGGACAATTTTTCGCTTTATTAATGCCTTTTTGCACGTTCTCCATCGCGAGTTTAATATCCCTAATCATCGGGCTTTTAAATTTCCTATATAAATTTGATAAGTAATAACATTTTCAAACGGTAATAAATTGTATCAGAATAAAAAAATAAAATTGAATAATTAAAAAACGAAAAAAAAAGATAAAACTAGGGCGTAAATTCATCAAATGCCCAATAATGAGCTTCTTCTTCTTGTATGATATCTTCAAACAATTTTTTTGTCTTTATATCTCCAAGCCGGGTTGCTTCAGCGATGACTTTTCGATATAAAACTATGGCATAGTTTTCGGCTTCTCTATCAAGGTTTATGAACTCTTCAACTGAATCACCAATTTCTGGTAATGGATCAACTGTAGCTCTCGATTCTCGATCAATTTCATAGATGCGTTCCGAAATTTTTTCCATATGGTCCATTTCTTGCATGAAGGTTTCTTTAAGGACTCCCGATACCACGCTAGCTTTATTTTTTCCCGTAACAACCTCTAAAGCATTCTTCTTTCGCCTTAATCGTTCTAATCCTTCAGCTTTCTCATGTTGAGTAGTATATTGAACAACTGCGGATATTTCGCTTGCCAGAGCTTTATTGAGTAAGGCGACATACTCATCACCAAAAATTGACCTCCATTCAGAAGCAGGAGTTTCTCCCAAATCGGGTTCATCTTCCATTTCACCATAATTTTGAAATTTCAATAAATGTGCTTCCTCATCACCATATATCTTGCTAAATAACATCCATGTTTCTCGATCACCAATAGCTTTAGCAGCTTCGATTATCTGACGATACAATTCTAAAGCTTCTTCTTCTGCTTTTAAATCTAATTCAGCGAATTCCTTCAGTGAGTTCCCTATAGTTACTTTATCTGGTTTGGTCGTTGCTTCTCCACCCAATAAATAAATTCTTTCCATAATTTGGGCAAGATGTTTCATTTCCTGCTTCGCTAAGTCCTCCAACATTTTCCCAAACTCGTCATATGTTGTACTTTCAAGCAAATAGTTTTCCTTGATCACTCTTCTTTTTAATTTTTCCATTTTTGTATGTTGCAGCATGTATTGCGTTGAAACTTGAATTTCACGAGCAACAGCCTTATTTAACATCGTAAAATATTCATTTGTAGCCTTTATAATCATATTAGATACACCTTTATAAAATTTTAAATAAAAGATGATAAAAACAATTAAAAAGTTTATTATAACAAATTATAGAACAATTCTTTATTTGATTATTATTAGAAATATTTTACTTCTCGATTATTATTTAAAATAATCATAATAAGAATATTTCTCTCTCATCTCATTAAAAATCTTGTCAGCCATCTCGAAGCTTCCAACATTAGGATCTACAGCTAATGCGGTAATAGCTTGTTCTTTTGATTTATTGAGAATCGCATCAACGCATAAATCTTGAACGGATGCTTCGATTCTGAGTATCGCCGCAATATTTTTTGGTAGATTCCCCCATTTCACTCCATGAACTCCTTCTTTGTTCACTATTCCGGGACATTCTATCACTAAATCTTGCGGGAGATTTTCTATTATCCTATCATTTGGAATGTTCACGGCGACTTCATATCGATTTTCATCTTTTAATATCGCTTTGACAATCGGAATCGCTCCTTCTCCAGATAAGTATCTCAACATCCCTTTTTTTGGATATTTATCATTTTTAAGCCGGTTATAATATCTCATTAAGCGCTTATATATTCTTTGACCGTGTTTCTCCGTTCTATCAATCCAATCTATCATATCTTGTGTTTTAGTAAACTCTTCACCAAATTGGAGATATTCTCCTAAATGATTATCTCCCACATACGGGAACCATCCAAATCGCTTGTAAACTTCCAGAGTTAAAGAAGAGAATACAAAGCTATCTTCATTTTCTTTAAAATAATCAAGTGCTTTTGCATTAAATTCGGGCATTAAATCATTTCCAGTCTCGATTTCTTCCAGTCCCATTAGAAAACCAAAATGATTTAGTCCATATGGTTTTATTTTCATTTCGGGCAGTTTTTTATCAAATAAGACAGGTAAATATAAATACATGGCTCCAATTTGATGGCATAAACCGACAAATTTTAATTTTTGTGTAGCTCGTTTAATTGCTAGGCATACTCGAGACATTGGATTGGAAAAATTTATGAAAAATGCTTCGGGGCATATCTTTTCAGCATCTCTAACAATATCGATTACATCTGGGACAATGCGGAACGCGTGTAATGTGCCCCCAGGTCCTCCACACTCGCCTAAAATTTGAGTAGACCCATATTTTCGTGGTATGACATAATCTTCTCTCCACAATTTCATCCTATTTCCAATCTCTATTGAACTTATGATGAAATTTGCGTCTTTAAAAGCTTGAGATCTATTTGTAGTATATTCTAAATTGAATTTGTTGTTAATTAATTCATTTTCAGCCTCTAAAAGAGCGTGAATCATCTTAAGCTTGTCGATATCAATATCATAAAGTACAATTGTTGAACCCTCAAGTTCCTTGTTATTATATATATCTGTAAACATGGAAGGTCCGAAGGAAGTGCTTCCTGCACCGACTAACACAATTCTATTATCCAATTTTAATATCCTTAAATTATGTATTTATAATGTTCTATCAAAAAGTATTATTTAATTAAAAATTAGTTAAATTTGTTAATTTAGAAAAAGCCTTTTGGCAATGCATATGGCAGAGAAATAATATTTAGTAGATTATCTCAAAAAATCAAATTTTATATTCTATCTTATCTCTTTCTAATTTAGTATTAGAAAATTTAAAGAGAATTCACAATGAATAAAGAAGAAATATGTTTTTTACCAGCATTTGAAATGAAAGAAAAGATAGCATCTCAAGAGCTTTCTTCAATTGAAATTACCGAAGCCATAATAGAACGCATAATAAAAATAAATCCGATCATTAATGCATATTGCACTACTACATTCGACTTAGCAAGAGAAATGGCGAAAGAAGCAGATAATAGAGTGAAAAAGGGAGAAAAGTCTGGACTATTGAATGGGATTCCTACATCCATAAAAGATTTAAATCAAGTGAAAGGAGTTCGAACTACATTTGGATCGAAAATATATGAGTTTAACGTTCCAAAAGAAGACTCAATTGCCGTTGCGCGATTAAGGAAAGAAGGATGCGTTATTTTAGGCAAGACCAACACTCCTGAATTTGGGTTTAAAGGTGTGACGGATAATCTTATCTTTGGAGCGTCAAAAAATCCTTGGAATTTGGAAAGAACGACCGGGGGATCCTCAGGAGGTGCCGCAGCAGCAACAGCATCTGGATTGAGTCCATTAGCACAGGGTTCAGATGGAGGCGGATCAATCCGACATCCTGCAGGATTATGTGGTATATATGGTCTTAAACCTAATTATGGTAGAGTTCCTTTGTATCCCAGAGAATTTATTGCTGCTTATGATCTTGGTGTGGTGGGACCATTAGTTCGATATGTTAAGGATGCTGCCTTAATGCTTGATGCGATGAAAGGACCATCCGTGAGAGAGATGTACATGCTACCAAAGGATGGTACGAGTTATTATGAAGTCATGGGGGAGAAACCTAAAAAGTTAAAGATTGGATATTCAATCGATTTGGGATACGCAAAATTGATTGATTCTGAAGTGGAAAAAGCTGTAATTGATTCTGCTCAGAAATTTGAAAAATTTGATTGGAAGGTGGAGGAAGTAAAGCTTAAAATTAAAAAACCAGAGAGATCTTTTCTAACAATGTGGACTAGCTTGTTTGCTTACGATTTAAAACCTAAACTTGAGAAATGGGGTGATAAATTAGATCCTGCCTTATTAAAACTAGTTCAAGCAGGATTAAGCTACGGCCCATTGGATTTACCTAAAGCAATTGCAGAACGCCGAAAGTTTCATGAAAATTTCATGCCGATATTTGATGATTATGATATCTTGATTACTCCTACAACAGCTATTACCGCATTTGAATTAGGGATACCCTTTCCCACAAAAATTAATAATGTAAATGTATCTCCAACCTCATGGCAACCATTTACCTTTCCATTCAATATGACAGGACAACCAGCAGCAACAATTCCATGTGGTTGGTCTAAAGAAGGATTACCGATCGGCATGCAAATAGTGGGAAAACCATTTGATGAAAAAACCGTCTTACAAGTATCTAAAGCTTTTGAGGAAATATCTCCTTGGCAAGATAAGAGACCAACTTTTTAATCTATTGTTACTTTTTTCTTTAATTATTTTTTTATATTTCAAGGAGGAGCACATTTGAAACGGTTTTTAGCGTTTGATATTGGAGCTAGCACGGGAAGAGCCATTGTAGGTACTCTAAATGACAACAAACTTGCTTTAGATGAGATATATCGATTTCCTAATGGGGGAATTATAAAAGATGGTTCCCTTCTTTGGGATATCGCAGCTATTTATAATGAAATCTTAAATGGCTTTAAAAGATATGTAATTAAATATGGAAAGACGGTTTTTGGCATAGGAATTGATACTTGGGGTGTGGATTTTGGTTTATTAGACAAAAATGATCAACTTGTTGAACCTATTTATCACTATAGAGATTCAAGAACTAAAGGAATGCTTAACTTCATGTTTGAGAAGGTGCCTAAAGAAGAGATATTCAAGCTTACCGGTATCCAATTCATGGAAATAAATACTTCTACTCAGTTATTTTCTCTCATTTACCACGATTCTAAACAATTAGCGAGATCTGAAACACTTCTGATGATCCCTGATTATTTAAATTATTTATTATGCGGAAAAAAATGCTCTGAATATTCAATTGCTACTACTTCTCAATTAATCAATCTAAACACGCGTGATTGGTCTCAAATATTGATAAAAATGTTGGGTTTAAAATCAAGATTGTTCCAAAAAATTGTTCCTTCAGGAACACTGATAGGAGTGCTAAGAAAAGAAATTATTCATGAAGTTGGCATAAATCAGGATACTAATATAATCGCTCCTGCTTGCCATGATACCGCTTCTGCAATAGCGGCAGTTCCTGTTGAAATGGAAAGGTACGAAAGTGGAGAATGGTCCTATCTAAGTTCCGGAACGTGGAGTCTTTTAGGTGTTGAATTGAATAAACCAATCATAAACGCCAAATCACTTGAGTTTAACTTTACAAACGAAGGTGGTGTTGAAAATACAATAAGATTCTTAAAAAATGTGACTGGATTATGGATAATTCAAGAATGTAAAAAGGAATGGGAAAAGCAAGGGTTATGCCATACTTGGGAGGAAATTGAATTGAAGGCAGCGGAAGCACAACCATTCCAATGCTTTATAAACCCAGATCATCATCTCTTTCATAATCCTCCTAATATGAACGAGGCGATACAAGAATTTTGCGAAATGAGTGATCAGATCCCTCCAATATCGATAGGCGATATTGCCAGAGTAATATTTGAAAGTTTAGCACTTAGATACAAGCAAGTAATTGACGAATTGGAAAAAATTACTGAAAAAAAGGTCAAGATCTTACATATTATAGGAGGAGGATCTTCTAATCAATTATTAAATCAATTTACAGCAAATGCTCTGAATATTCCAATTAAAGCAGGACCAACCGAAGCTACTGCTATTGGTAATATATTAATTCAAGCAAAAGCAGTAGGATTAATTAACCGACTTGAAGATTTAAGACGTATTGTAATTCGCTCTTTTTCTATCAAAAACTTTTATCCTGAAGATATCACAAGGTGGATAAAGGCATATCATAAATTTATAAAATTCATGAGTACGGATTATCAATTATAATAAGAATAAAAAAAAAAGAGAGTTATTAGATATTTTCTCGTTTTTTAGCATGTAGATTATGGAGTTCTGCTCTCATGTTGTCTAATTTCTCCCCGTGTAATGGATAAAAGTATATAAAGGTTAAACCAATGGCTGATACTATTGCGGGAACCAGAAACATGAGTATTTTAATACCGAGTATTGCCGAATCTGGTTGCACGGGAGAATCTTGTAGGTATCCAAATATACCAAGAACAATTGTCGCAACTATCGGACCAATGCTTTGAGATGGTTTGTGAATTAACGCGTCCATTCCTAAGAACATTCCCTCCCTTCTTGATCCATTTTTCAACTCATCCTGATCTATAGAAAGGTATAAAATTGGAGTATTAAATATGCTATAACCTCCCAATAGCGTCAATACTGCTAAGGCAATTACTACTAAGATGGAATCATTAATAAAGACTATGAAGATAAAAAATATAAAAGTTAGTATCACTTTTAACACTCCAAACCTTAACATGATCTTTCTCATCCCCCATTTTGGCCTTAATTTCATGCAGAGTATATTGGAACCGTATCCAATGAAAAAAAAGATTACAAAATAGTATAAGAGACCTCCTTCACCCAAGACTAATAGATATATGAATAAATAACTCAATCCTATTGACCCAAGAAAAGCATCACAGAAGATATACCCCATGTAAATTAAAAATGGCTTTTGTTTTAGAGTCTCTTTTACGGCTTTAGTTAAAGGAAGACCCTCATCTTTTTGAAATTCGGGTTTTTCTTGACATAGAAACGAAGTTATTATTAATAAGATTGTAGAAAAAATCGCCACAATAAACATTAAACCAACAAATTCCGATGAAGTTGGATCCATTGCGCCAACAATTATGAACATTGGAAGAACAAATATAGCCCCTAAGATCATGGCATACAAATTGCCTTTATTCCTCTCATCTAAATCAGACGTCATTTCTGGTAATAATGCCATCCATACTAAAACTACCAAGGTAAGCATGGTATCAAATAAACAAACGCTTATAATAAAATGAAGGAATATTATTATTTGATTATCAAAACTCCAAGGAAACCAGACGAGCATGAATGTCAATCCCCAAAGTGGCGCCCCATATTTAATATAAATAGTCCGTTTACTTCCCCACTTTTTTGAATTTGTTCTGTCAGACATTTGTCCTAAAAGCGGATCGTTTAGAGCATTTACAACCAAGTAAATTGATTGACCAATGATAAAAAGAGTCGGATTTAGATGTAACTTATCAAAAAAGAGCTGAATATATTTTAATCCAAAGATGAATACTAACAATCCATTAGGAATGGCGCCTAGTGCATAGCCCAACAAATTTCTAGAACTGAGTTGTTTTTTATTTTCCATTAAACTCAAATCTGTTTATTTTTAAATTACTGTTAAATATTGATAATGCATTATACAATCTGATAATATATAAAGGTTTTACAAAATGAAATTAACTGAAATCATTGAAACTAAATTTGGAAAAATTCGTGGATATATTGATGATGGAATAGAAATATATAAAGGAATTCCTTATACTGAAGCTCCTGTTGGAGATTTAAGGTTTCGAGAACCTCATCCGAAAAAACCATGGGATGATGTGAAAGATTGCATTAAATTCGGATCTATAGCTCCGCAACATCAACAAGATGAATCTAAAATAGATTTACCTGAAAATGAGGATTGTTTGTATTTAAATATATGGACTCCTGGTTCTGATAATAAAAAAAGGCCCGTTTTGTTTTGGATCCACGGGGGAGGATTTCTTATTGAAGCAGGATCCCGACCACGTAGTGATGGTTCAAGACTTGCATCTTATGGAAATGTCGTTGTCGTTAGCTTTAATTATCGCCTTGGAGCTTTAGGATTTCTCAATTTGTCCGGAATTCCACCTAACTTAGGTATACAAGACCAGATCGCAGCTTTAAAATGGGTTAATAATAATATAGAATTGTTCGGTGGAGATCCGGATAATATCACAATCTTCGGAGAATCTGCCGGTGGGCAGTCCGTCTTGATCTTACTTGCAATCCCCTTAGCAAGAGGTCTATTTCATCGGGCAATTGTTCAAAGTGGTACTGCAAATCCTCAGAATTTTGTTCCCAAGAAATCTCGGGAGGGTGGATTGAAATTCCTAAAAAAACTCAAGATTGATGTTAATGAAGTTGATCAACTACGAGAAGTAGATTTTGAAATAATTATTAATACTCAGAAGAAAATGGTAGGTGATTTACTAAATTTGGATAAAAGTCCTTTTTGGCCATTCCTTGATGGAAATATCATTCCAGAACAACCAATCGAAATTTTAAATAAAGGAAATTATCAAAAAATCCCATTGATGATAGGATATAATGAAAATGAATTAGGATTTCTTTCTAATTTCTTAAAGGAAGCGGGGAAAGCCAAAAAAAAGTTGATAATGACATTTGTTAAATCCAATTTCAAGAAAAAGGGGATTAATGATGAAGATCTAAATAAATTAATAAATACTTATAAATCTGAACTGGAGGGGTTATACCCTGATAATCCTTTTATGTATTGGGATGGAATTTTGTCTGATTCTACATTCAAGATTCCTATTTTACGTGTTCTTGAAGCAATGATCAATCACCAGTCGGATATTTATTTGTACATGTTTTCTTATAAATCTCCCAAATTTGGTTTTGCACTTCATAGTTTTGAAATCCCCTTTATCTTTGATACCGTTGATAAACAAGATCTCGCGGAAGGAGCTACAGAAGTAAATGAGGAATCCCATAAATTAACTAAGATTATGATGGACACCTGGCTAAATTTTGCTCGATCAGGACACCCAGATCATAACGGAATCCCTTCTTGGCCTGTATACGAATTACAAAAACGGTATATTATGAAATTAAGTATAAATCCTGAAGTTATTGAAACTATTGGAGATCCACTCTATAAAATCTGGGAAGGGATAGTTTAAACTATTAATTTAAAATTAAAATGAAGAAAGTTAATCTAAGACTATAATATCTACATTTTTCGCTTTAATAGCATCGATATTTTTTTTAGATACCTTTTTATCTGTAATAAGAAAATCAACTTCTTCAATCTTTACGCAGGTGGAAAGTGACCTCTTTTCAAATTTACTCGAATCAATTAGAGCTACAACTGTTTTTGCATTTTTACACATAATTTTTTTTACTTCCATCTCCATAGGATGTGGATCCATTATTCCATCCTCAAGTGTGACACCGGTACCACTGATAAAGGCGGTATCGACTTTATAACGATTAAAAAATTCCTCTGCTTCATGCCCCACGAATGTATAAGATGATTTTCGAAGAATACCTCCACAACCGATAACATTCAGATGAGGTAGAAACTTAGATGCTAGTAATAGTGTGTTTAAGCCATTAGATAATAGAGTTATATTTTCTTGTTTTAGGTGAGGTATCATTTCTAATACTGTCGAACCACCATCCAAGAAAATTATATCAGAGTTCTTTACATAGTTTTTTGCTGCGAACTTTGCGATCAAACGTTTTTCAGCTAGATTTTCTTTCCTTCGTCTATCAAATTCTTCTTCTTTATCGCTAAGCTCATCAATTTTCAATGCTCCACCATGAGCTCTAATTAATTGACCTTTAATCTCAAGTTCTTTCAAATCTCTCCAAATTGTCATCCTAGAAACATCAAACAATTCAAGTAACTCCTCTATTGAAACGGAGCCTTGTTGATTAACCAGTTCTATTATTTTAGCTCTTCTTTTTTCAGCAATCATTTTTCCACATGATACATCTTTTATATTATATAAACGGATAACATAATGAATAAATTATTTTTTAGTTTCTCACATCTCCATTTTAAACTCATAATACCCTGAACCAAATTTAAACAGAAGGTAATCATCTATTTCTTCTAATAATTTAATAGTATCATTACTAATTTGTTTCCCTTGCTCCCAAATGACAACTTGACCCTCTTTTAATGTTTTTCCTTTAGAATATTTTGGAAACCATAATTCTGCAGTAGATCCAAATGGAATATGGCATACAAATTTAAACATATCTGACAATTTTTCCCATGATACATGTAAAGTCCCTCTTATTGTTTTCAGTGATGCGCTCACATAGTCCATATCTTCAGGTATAAACGGTTTAATCCTTATTGATTTCCAACTTGGCTCAAGTGCATTCATTCCGGCTAACGATTTGAAGAACCAAGGATCTACTGATCCAAGCATAATGTGGTTATGAGAGTTCATTCCAACATCTTCTAATTTTTCCCACCTTTCCCATAATGTAGTAGCTCCTTCTTTAACCATATAACCATATCCTGGAAAGCTAGTTTGATTTACCATCTTATATATTATATCTGGATACCCATTATCGGTTAAAACATCAAATATATAGCGCGTACCTACTATTCCCGTATTGAAATGATAATCAAATTCTCTTTTAATACTTTCAATGAGTGTTTCCAGTACAAGTTTACGCTTTTTTTCTGGAACCATATTTAGATAGAGTGGGAGTGTATTTGATGTTTGACTTACTGAGAAATCAGTTGGAGCTAACTTTTGAACGTCATAAACAATTTTTAGAAATCTATTATTAAATGCGTCTTTAATAACCTTCAATTTGGTTTCATAGTATTTCACATCTTCATCTTTTTTCAAAATCTTAGCTATTCTGGATAAGAGGAGAGTGTCATGATAATAATACCATGATGATGTCAACGCAATAGGAGTTCTACGAGAGACAATATTACAAGGAGGACACCAATCACCATACTTCCCTATTAAAATTAAGTCATTCTCCGCAATAGATGCAAGGAAGTCTACGTATTTTTTCATCGAATCGTAATGTTCCTTTAATATCTCAATGTCATTATAATAATAATAAACATACCAAGCAAAAGTGATATAAGCGGTACCCCATGCAGGATCTGCGGGATAAAATTTCCAATACGGAGGAACAACATCAGATAGACTCCCATCATCCTTCTGAGCCAATTTTATATCTCTCAAATATTTGGTACAAAATCTTGCCATATCAAAATTAAAAATAGCTTCTTCTACTGTAAGGGCGGCATCTCCCATCCAGCCTTGCCTTTCAGCTCTTTGGGGGCAGTCTGTCGGAATACTCATCAAATTACTCAATTGACCCCAAATAATATTAGTGTGAATTTGGTTTATTAATTGATTTGAGCAATTAAATTCGCTTGCTCTTGTAACATTACTATGAAAGAATAAACCTGTAAGAGTTTCCTTAGTTGGAACACCTGGGAATCCTGTAAGTTCTACATATCGAAATCCATGATATGTAAAATGTGGGATATAAACTTCTTCACCTTCTCCTTTAAGTATATAAACGTCTGTAGCTACTGCTTCTCCAGTTGTTGCTCGATTTAGAGTTCCATCTTTATAAACAAGCTCAGAAAATCTTAATTGAACTTTTTTACCTCTTGGTCCTTGAACCTTCAATTTACATACTCCTGTAAAATTCTGGGCAAAATCGAAGATATACATTCCAGGTTGAGGGCTATTTATTTTTTGTGGTTTTAATGTCTTAGTAATTCGAATTGGTTCCATCATTTGTGAAGCTAAATTATGTCCAGAAACAACTGCAGCATTTATCCAGTTAGTACTATCAAATTCGGCTTTGTCCCATTCAATTTCTTCTTCTCGAGCATCATATACTTCACCATAATAAATACCATTCTCTTTTATTGGACCAGTTGAGACTTTCCAACTTTCATCAGTTGATATTTGTTCATTAGACCCATCTTGATAATGGATATGAACTTGAAGAATTAGTTTAGGATAATCATACTTAAAGTGATCAACACATCTTCCATTGCCTAGAATAACGCCAATAGCATTATTTTCTTCTATAACATCCTTAATATCATACGTAGAATATAAAGCAAGTTTATGATAATCGGTTTGGGCGGGTTCTAGGATTCTATCACCGATCTTATATCCATTAATTCGGAGTTCATAGTATCCGATTCCACATATGTACAATTTAGCAGATTTAATTGGTTTAGATATCTGAAACTCTTTTCTAAGATAAATCGCATGCACCTCTTTAATTGCTCCAAATGGACCTTGTGGTCCCTTATACCTAAGCTTTCTAAGAGATGTTTTATCTAAAAATTCAGGTCTACTTATCCAATTTGCAGTCCATTCGCTTTCTTCAAATAGTGCGGTTCCAAAAAACGCAATTTCACTATATTTGTTTTCTATTGAATTCTTATCCCACCATCTTACTTTCCAGTAATAAGTTTTATCACTTTCAAGGGATTTACCTTTATATTTAATGTTGAAATGATTTTCAGAGTCGATTTTACCACTATCCCATAAATCTCCACTGTTAGATTTCAATATATTCTTATTAGAAGCAACAAGAATTTGATAGGCGGATTGATTTTGATTTCTTTCTGAATGATCTATCAACCATGAAAAGCGGGGTGATTTTGTATCAATCCCAATTGGATTAGATAGATACTCACATTTTAAATTAAAAGGTGTTTTTATCATATTTATAGTATAATACATTTTGTTATAAAAAGTTATAACTATATGTGATCATAACGAAATCTAATCAAACAGAAGATTCATATGAAATCGCTAAAGTAAAATATGCTGAATTGGGAGTTGATACAGACTTGGTTATTGAAAAAATGGAGAATATTCCACTTTCAATTCATTGTTGGCAAGGAGATGATGTAGGAGGATTTGAGCATCCCAATTCTCAATTAACAGGAGGAGGTATAATAGCAACTGGAAGTTATCCCGGAAAAGCAAGAACTATTATGGAACTTCAGAATGACCTTTCAAAAGCAATTTCACTTATACCAGGAAATCACAGAGTTAACCTACATGCTATTTATGGGAATTTTGCTAATAAATTCGTAGATCGTAATGAAATTAATGCAAATCACTTCCAAACATGGATAGACTGGGCAAAAATTGAGAAATTGGGATTAGATTTCAACTCTACTCTATTTTCTCATCCTAAAGCAGATTCAGGATACACATTAAGTAGTAAAGATCCTGAAATCCGCAATTTTTGGATAGACCATGTAATGAGGTGTCGTGAAATCAGTGTAGAGATAGGGAAACAACTGAATATTAAAGTAATCCATAACATCTGGATACCAGATGGTTCAAAAGATACTCCTGTTGACCGTATAGGTTACAGAGAATTATTAAAAGATTCTTTGGATCGTATTTTGGAGCAAGAATTAGATTCTCGTTATATTCAAGATTCATTAGAAGGAAAACTTTTTGGTATTGGAAGTGAAGCTTTTGTAGTAGGAAGCCATGAATTTTATTTGAGTTATGCTGTGAAGAATAACCTTATGTTAACTATCGATTCTGGGCATTACCATCCCACTGAATCTATTGCTGATAAAATTTCAGCAATTGTTCCTTTCGTTAAAGGAATCTTACTTCATATTAGTAGAAGTTTACGTTGGGATAGTGACCATGTTGTTGTTTTAAATGACGATTTAATCCAGATTGCAGAAGAAGTTATCCGAATAAAATCATTTGACAAAATATTTATAGGGTTGGATTTTTTTGATGCGTCTATAAATCGGATAGCAGCTTGGGTTATAGGAGCGAGAGCCACATTAAAGAGTTTTTTATATGCATTACTACAACCTCGAGAACTTTTACTCAATTATGAGGAAAATAACAAATATTTTCAACGTTTAGCTTTTCTAGAGGAGTTAAAAACGCTTCCATTTGGTTCAGTTTGGGATTATTATTGTTATATTCATAAAGTTCCCATTGGAAGAGATTGGTTCCATATTGTTGAGGATTATGAAAATGATGTATTGAAGAAGAGGACGAGTTTATGAAAGGATTGAATAACAAAATTCTTGAAATAAACCTCGATCAAGAAAAAATTAGTGAAATCTTATTATCGGAAGAGGTATTAGAAAATTTTATTGGAGGTAGGGGGATAGGCGTTAAATTATTATCGGAAAGAATTCCAGCTAATATTGATCCCTTAGATCCAAAGAATTTATTGATATTTACAACGGGACCGTTTGGAGGAACTATAATTCCGACAAATGGACGCTTTTCGTTAGTCACAAAATCACCCTTAACCAATGGGATATTTTTTTCTAATTCAGGGGGATCCTTTGGCGTTGTAATGAAAAGATGTGGGTATGATGGTATTTTAATTCAGGGGGGATTGAAAGAGCCAGGATATCTTTTAATAGAAGGTGGAAAAGGACCAGAATTAAAGGATGGTTCTAAATTATGGGGATACGACACTGAGAAGACTTTAGAAGAATTAAAAAAGATTGAAGGTAATAAAATTAATTCCCTTATGATTGGCCCTGCAGGTGAGAATTTAATTAAGATAGCAGCAATAATAAATGATGCAACTAGAGCATTTGGAAGAGGAGGCGTTGGAGCAGTAATGGGGTCTAAAAACCTTAAAGCTATCGTGGTAAAAGGTGGTGATGCTAAATTTGATATTGATAATCAAGAATTGTTGAAAAAGTATGTAGAAGTCGCTCAAGATAAGATTAAAGTGGTTCCTATAACTCGATCTTCACTTCCGAAATTTGGAACTTCTGCTTTAGTTAATGTGATTAATATATTGGGTATGTTTCCTATTAATAATTTTCAAAAAGGTTTTGATGAGAGAGCTAGCTTAGTAAGTGGAGAAGAGATAAATAAGAAATTGACACAAGAGAGAGAAGGATGTTATGCTTGCCCTATAAGATGCGGAAGATTAACTAAAGCAGGTGATATGCAGGGAAAAGGACCAGAATATGAATCTGTCTGGGCGCTTGGTCCAAATTTAGGTATATATGACCTAATTACGATAACTCAGGCAAATTATTTATGCAATAAATTTGGAATTGATACAATATCTTGCGGTGGTAGTATCTCATGCGGAATGGAATTAAATGAAAAAGGGTTCTTGAACGATCTTTCTTTAAAATTTGGTAACACAATTATGCTAAAAAATATTGTCGAAAAAATTGCTAAGAAAGAAGGTATTGGAGCTCAAATTGGGGAAGGATCCAGATTATTAGCAAAGAGATATAAAAATGAAGAGATAGCTATGCAAGTTAAAGGATTGGAACTCCCCGCATATGATCCAAGAGGTGCTATCGGGCATGCGTTAGGATATGCCACTTCCAATAGAGGTGGATGTCATCTTACTGGATATATGGCATCCTTAGAGATATTTGCCGCCCCAAAAAAAATTGATAGGTTTACAACAGCAGGGAAACCTGATTTGCTAGTATTAAAACAAAATCAGAAAGCAATTGAAGATAGTTTGGTTATTTGCACATTCGCAGGTTGGGCATTAGGGCTTGATTATTATGCACGTTTCTTAAAAGCTATTACTGGTATTGAGTTTGATGTTATTAGGTTAACTCAAATAGGAGAACGTATATATAATTTAGAAAGACTGTTTAACATTAGAGAAGGTTTTACAAAAAATGATGATACATTACCTTCAAGGTTTCTTAATGAACCCCTAAAAGAAGGGGCTTCAAAGGGTCATATAATACCATTAGAATCCATGTTAGAGCAATATTATTTTGTACGAGGTTGGGATAAGGAAGGAGTTCCTAAAAAGGAATTAATTAAAAATCTTGAAATTGACTTTAAATTATAGAAAATATATGAGAAACTCATGATTATAGACGAGTCTATTTATAATATGTTTAAGAAGATTGGAGAGCATTTAGTTAGACATGGATATAATACTAGCCATTCTGGTAATATTTCAATAAAGTCAGGTGGTAAGATTATTATAAAAAGAAGAGCAGCAATGCTTGGTAATCTGGAGCCAGAGGATTTAGTAATTTGTGATTTAAAAGAAGAAGATTCTGGATCACTTATTGCTAGTACTGAACTTGGAGTTCATCGAGCAATTTATTTAGAAACAGATGCAATGGCAGTAATTCATGCACATAATCCTTATTGTGTAGCTCTTTCGTTAATCGAAGATGAAATAACGTGTATTGACGCCGAAGGTTTTGCATTATACAAAAAAATACCGATTATTGATGTAAAAATACCCGCGGGAGCATATTATACCTCAATTGAAGTACCAAAAATATTAAAAAATTATCCTTTTGTAGTAGTACGTGGTCATGGGATTTTTGCTAAAGGAATGACTTTAGAAGACGCGTTACAATACGTAACAGGCGCAGAACAATCTGCATATATTAGATACCTCACCTTAATTACGGGAAAACCCTTAAAGAGGGATTTCTCAAAAGAAAAAGATTTTTCAATCTGGTAGTTAGGCTTTTAAAAGATTATCACTTGATTTTTTTATACGCTATTTTTAGGTTAAAAGCATGTTATTTGAAGCTAATAAACGTTCTATTAAGCAACATAAAATACCAGATTGGGTTCCTTTTTTATGTTTTTTTTTAAAACCCTAGGATTTCAACTCAGATCCTATTTAAAAGCGATCAAAATATTTATATATTTTATTTGACATACATATATTGTCAATAGTTAATTGACAAAGATTAATTTGCAAAAAACATACATAAAAAGGAGGTAGATTTTATGTCCGAAAAAATTGACGTTAAGAAAAAAGAGAGTTCAGCTAAAGAATTGAAAGAAGATAAGAAATCGAGAGAATTATCTATAAGACGCGAGAATCCCTTTTCATTGTTTCAAGAAATGGATCGGATGTTTGATGACTTTTTTGATGATTTCTCCTGGCCATTTAACCGAAGGCGTAATAGACCATTAGGGTTAATAATTAGAGAGAATGAACCAATTTTTAGAACTCCATTAGCAAACATAAAAGATCTCGAAGATCATTTCGAAATTAGCGCTGAATTACCCGGTTTAGATAAGAACAATATTGAACTCACGATAAATGACGACATAATGGAGATTAAGGGTGACTATAAAGAAGAAAAGAAAGAAGAAAAAGAAGGACAATTAGTTCGAAGAGAGTACCATTCATCCAGTTATTACCGAGCCTTCAATTTGCCAGAGAACATTGATAAAGATAAGATCGATGCCAATCTTGATAAAGGAATTCTAACCGTGAAAATTCCAAAAGTTACACCGCCAAAACCTGAGAAGAAGATAATAGAAATCAAATAAATACCTATAAATTTATTTTCTTTCTTTTTTTAATCTAATTTTTATAATTTTTATTTAATGACCGTGAAAAGGGAATATTATGGTCTCACATCAATGAAAATTTAAAACTATATCTTTCTAAATAGAGTTTTCATTTTCCAGATTACGCTTCCATGGTGATTTTAAAGCCAAATTACAAATCTTAGAATATGAATTAAGCTTGTTTCAGCAAATTAGCAATATAATCCCATTTTGCATTGATTTTTTCAGAAGTCCGTAATCTATTGAAAATCTTATATTCAAAGGCTTTTATTAAATTATACATGCCCTTTACTTCTTGATATATCTCTGATCCTTCAAATCGTGTTTGATAGTCATCAATATTGTGAGTGCTCCATAAATCAGCAGTGTCAAACTTTTCTGAAAGCATTTCAACCCATAATTTTGCCATTTTCATCGAGTAATACAATCCAGAAGACCCAAATGGATTGATAAAACCGGCACTATCGCCTATTATCACAACACCGGGATGAGGGATAAATTTTTCAGCCATCATTGCGTTAGGTAAGCTCGTAACTTCTTCATAATCAACTTTAGCACCTTCAAAATATTTTTTAAATCCAGGATATGATAATTTTATCTCATCCCATACCCGCATTATTTCAGTATTATCAGGAATCTCAACAGTCTTCATGCTTGGGACTTGTGCCATCCTTAACATGAGACCCACTTCTGCCCGATCGCCATCTAAGGGGAAAAAGTAAGCAACGGATGGGGGAAATTGGGGAGCGTACTCCAAATCTCCATTTCCGATGAAATAGAAATTTAAATCTGGAGTAGTTTCAAGAGTATAATTTGCGTGACTAATTAGGCATTTGACTATTGGACATCGCATTAATTCATATGGGATTCCATATTGCTTGCCGATTACGCCATCATAACCACTACAATCCAATACTACCTTTCCTTGGATTTCATTGAGTTTTCCATTGATTTTGCATTTCACGCCAATACAAACTCCATCCTTTTCAATTGGTTGGATAACCTCACAATCTAATATCAATTGAATTCCTTCTTGATTCGCAACCTCAACGAACCTATCGATGAATTGTCGCCATTCAAAGAAGTAGTGAGGATATTCTTTAAACGTGGTTAAAAGATTCTCATCATTGGGTGAATGCCAAACACGTCCACCATTTGACTTGATACCTATAGATGGTAGAAATTTATCTCCCAAAATTTCATCAACCACGGGAAAATACCCCATCCCTTCTCCACGAGGCTTAGGGCCAGCAGTACTTCCTTTTTCTAATATAATAACAGAATGTCCTTTCCGAGCAGCGATAATGCCTGCAGATAAACCAGCAGGTCCAGCACCTACAATAATGAAATCGTAGATATCTTTTTCATAATGGTTATTCATAGTTTTAAAATAAGAATCTAAAGCATTAAATAATTTCTAAGGAAGAATATTATTATCACTATTAAAAACGTTTATAATGTACGATGTCGTAATATCAGGCGCAGGTCCAGCAGGAAGTAAAAGTGCAGAAATTTTAGCTCGCGCAGGATTCAAGGTAGCTTTACTTGAAAAAAACACGAATTGGAGAAAACCATGTGGAGGTGGGGTTAGCTCACGCATTTTCAAGTATTACCCCCAACTACGAAAACTTAATTTTCACAAAATAAATGGGGTTTCAATGTATTCAAGCGACTATGACAATTTGGAATATTCCTGGAAAGATGTTAGGGAATCTTCTATTAATGTGGATAGATTAGAATTTGATAACGTGATAAGGAACGTTGCCATTGATGCTGGGGCAGAATTATGTGATGAGCATGTTTCCTACGATTTCATCCATAAGAACGGTAAAAAAGTCGGCATAAAAGCTAAATCAAAATCAAATTCAATTGATTTTTCGGGGAAACTATTGATCTTGGCTGATGGGATGAGTTCCAAATTGGCAAATAAATCAGGGCTGAGAAATAAATGGCAAATAAACGATTTATATCAAGGGAAATGTGCAATCATGGAAGGTGAATTATCGTTAGACACCTCTAAAATATCCCTTTTCTTCCAAAAATATAAGGGTTATGGCTGGATTTTTCCATTGAATGATAATTGCTTTAATATAGGGTGTGGTACGTGTAACGAGGACAATATAAACTACAATTTAAACGAGGTATACTATGACTTCATGAAGGAACCATTCATTAAGAAAATTCTCTCTGGACCAAGTTATAAAACGCATTGGAGTGGGTCTTATCCAATGCCTGGCGTTGGTGTCCTCGATCGATCTTTATATGGTGACAATATTATGATTACTGGCGATGCTGCTGGGTTCGTCTCGCCCATTAGTGGAGAGGGAATTCATCCAAGCATCGTGTCAGGAGAAGCTGCAGCTTATAGTGCTATCAGCGCATTAGAGAATGAAAATACGTC
>Ga0307445_10000242_pt1 | contig 27797 bp, 21 predicted proteins | sample SalMarSW160330MG_FD_202147 | JGI IMG/M metagenome (GOLD analysis project Ga0307445, IMG submission 202147) | Salt marsh sediment microbial communities from the Plum Island Ecosystem LTER, Massachusetts, United States - SW1603-30 | ecosystem: Environmental > Aquatic > Marine > Intertidal zone >... | reverse complement strand
CTAATTGTCTTAAAGTTTGTCCACAAGGAAAGAAGAGAAATTAGGTAGACTTAGAGATAGGTAATTTAGGTATATCGTATTTCCATTTTTCTATAGTGAAATTCCAATATACATTCACTTTATCAATTATCCTTTGAGAAAATTCGAATACATTCTTTTTGTAGGATTTTAAAGGTTTTAAATAGTTAAGAAATGCTTGCTCTGAATTTTTAAAACCTGAAATGTTTAATCCGTTGTATATTGATTCTAATTCGTAAAGTGGGTCTGATTCTAAATTCTCGAACTTGATTTCTATCAAGTTACCTTTTGGGATCAATTTTTTTTCTTCAAAATAGGATTCCATCATTTTTTTATAAATCCAAAGAATCTGATTCTCTAAATCTTCATCGGAGATATTTTGAAATGTAAATGCTCGTATCATTTTCTCGTAAAAATATTTTGTTGACATGTAGACGATATATGGGTTGCGATAAATATGAATGAATTGGGCTTCGGGATAGAGTTCCAATAGAAATTTTATTCGGGCTGTATTAGCGGGATTTTTCAGAACTAATCGTTTTCCGCTCATGTTAAGAGTTGCTTTTCTTAAAAGTGAATTATAGACTTCATTCCATTTTTCTCTAATTCTCCGGGGTACGTTTTCAAATCGAATATACTTATAATAAAATTCTCTTAATTTTCGGGGAAAGTAAAATCCATTATAAAAGGAATATGGAAAAAGGTTTCCTAATGCCACCTCCTCTTCTTGAGCTAATTCCAATCCTAATTTCATATTATCCATGGGTCTTTTATCGGGTAAAAACTTCTTCATAAAGTTTTCAAATAATTTATTGCCTAAAAATGATTTTGGAAACATTGCCTGGAACATTGTCACATAACCAAATTGAGGATCTTGAACCATTAAATTATGCAGGTGCGTGGTTCCACTTCTCCAATGACCTAATATGAAGATAGGAGGTTTATTTAGTTTAACCTGTTCAACAATCTTATCAAATCTCCATTTTTCATAAACTCGAAAGGGTATGCCAAATGTACTTAGAAGATCAACTAAAAATACTCGAGGATAGTATTTCAGTGCAACTGATCCATTAGACAACGTCAATTTCATCCAATTTCTGACTGAAGATCCAATAGATGGACCCATCTTGGCAGAAAGAGAATGTTTTTGTTTCACTAGTAAAAATGACACCATTTGTTAATAAGAACGATTATGCTTTATGTTTACTTCTATTAAGATAAAGTTTACAATATTATTCAGAATGTTATTGGTGTTTTTAGCAAATTGATTATTTTTGGATTAATTAATTTTGAAAAATAATCGTTAGATTAAAAAAAAACACATAATTACTATATTAAATCTTGATTAATCGAGTAAAACACTAAGAATTTAATGAATAAAATGTCGGATATTCGAAGCAGTGTTTTAGTAATTGGTGGGGGTATAGCTGGCATTCAAACAAGCCTTGATCTCACAGAACTAGGATTTAAAGTATACTTAGTGGAGAAAAAGCCCACGATTGGAGGCACCATGGCCCAATTAGACAAAACATTTCCAACTTTAGATTGCAGTCTCTGTATATTAGCACCCAAGATGGTTGAAGTATACAGAAATCCTAATATCGAACTACTAACATATTCTACCGTGCAAAAGATAAAGGGAAGCCACGGAAATTATGATATCAAAATTGAGAAAAAACCCCGTTATATTAACGAAGAACGATGTAAAGGTTGCAATGATTGTGCTGAGATTTGTCCAGTTAGAGGCATACCAAGTGAATTTAACGCCCAATTAAATACGCACGCTGCCGCACACATTTCATTTCCTTCATCTGTTCCTCCCGTTTATTTAATAGATGAAAATACCTGTTTATATCTAAATTATGGAATATGTGGATTATGTTCACGGGCATGTAGTGCTGATGCAATTGATCTCAGCCAAAAGCCAATAATTATGGATGTTAAAGTTGGAGCAATTGTTATTGCTACAGGTTATGAACAAGATTATCCAGAAAAATACGATCAATTAGCAGGATCCAATCCAAATGTCTTGTCAAGCATGCAATTTGAAAGACTCCTTTCTGCTAATGGTCCGACGGGAGGAGAATTAATTAGATTAGATGATAAAAAGCACCCTAAAAAAATAGCCTTTTTACAATGCGTTGGTTCAAGAGATTTCCATCATCCTGAATGCAAGAAATACTGCTCATCGATTTGCTGCATGTCATCTGCTAAACAAGCAATTATCGCAACAGAACATGCCCCAGGTACAGAATGTTTTATTTATAATACAGAAATTAGAGCTAAAGGAAAAAATTTTTATGAATTTATAGTAAGTGCGAAAGAAAATTATGGAGTTAAATACGTGAATGGTCGGGTCTCCATGGTTAAAGTAACGGATGAGGGAAAACTAAAGCTAAATTATGAAGATATCGATAAAGGCGTTGTAGAAACTAATGAGGTTGATATGGTAGTGTTAGCTAGCGCATTGTTTCCAAATAAAGCGTATTATCAATTTTTAGACTGTCTTGATGTAGGATATGATGAACTTGGGTATATTAATGAAGATGGAATTAAAGCTTGTGAAGATGGATACATTTATTTTACAGGATATTCTCGAAAACCAAAAGATATCCCCACAGCAGTTGCAGAAGGTTCAGCTTGCGCAGCAAGAATAAGTGAAAAATTATATCCCGTACGATTTCAGAATATCAAAGATACGGTATATCCTCCCGAAACACCCATCGCAATCGGTGAAGATCCTCGAGTAGGTGTCTTAGTTTGTCAATGTGGAATCAATATTGCAGGTACTGTAGATACAAAAGAAGTAGTGGAATACATTAAAGATTTGCCATACGTAGCACATGCTGAAGAAAACATGTATTCTTGCTCATCCGACAGTCAAGAACAAATTAAAGAGATGATCAAAAAATATAAATTAAATAAATTTATTGTCGCTTCTTGTACACCTCGGACTCATGAACCCTTATTCCAAAACACATTACGAGAAGCGGGATTAAATCCATTTGTATTCGAACTGGTAAACATTCGGGATCAAAATTCTTGGGTTCATCAACAAGAGCCCGAAAAAGCTACACAAAAAGCAAAAGATCTAATCCGAATGAATTTAGGAAAAGTAGTAAATTTACAACCCTTGAAAAGAATTAAAGTTAAAGTAGAGCAAGCCACTTTAATCATCGGAGGTGGTATAACGGGCATCATTGCTGCTCGAAACTTAGCTATTCAAGGATTTGAAGTCCATTTAGTAGATAAAAAGTCCAGTTTAGGTGGAAATGCAATTAACTTCATTGATTTATATGATATAGCACTTCATAAACAAGATATCTTGAGATATATTAATGAATTGAAAACAATGCCCAACGTTCACATTCATAATCGATATCAAGTAGCTGATATCCACGGTTTTGTAGGGAATTATGAAGTTAAAATTCATAATATAGATGATGAGTCAAAAATCGATGAATTCAAGGTTGGTACCATAATAGTAGCTACAGGAACTAACCAAATCAAGACTGATCGTTGGGAAAACATACTAAACAAATATCCTGATCGAGTATTTAATCAAAGAAGTTTTGAATCTACTGAAGACACCGCTATTCCGGGATTTAAAGAAGTCACGATAGTTCTCTGCGTCGATCAAAGGGCTAATGAATTCAATACAGGAGAAAAAGTAAAATCGTATTGTAGTAATATTTGTTGCAAGGTGGCATTAAAAAATATTGAGAAAATATTGAGAATCAATCCTAAAGCTCATATTCACGTATTATATCGAGAATTGCAATTCTCAGATCTTAATGCTGAAAGTTTATGGCGAGATTTAAGAACCAAAGTGTCGTTTGAAAGATACCGAAGTATAAATGAAATTATATTAACTGAAAAGGGTAAAAATTTCCACGTTAAGTACAACAATATTGGGGCTGAAACGGAAGTTGAATACGATTCCGATTTACTCATTTTAGCAACTCCAGAAGTCCCCCAAACAGGTACCAAGGATCTAGCAATGATGCTAAAAGTCCCAACAACTAAAGATGGGTTCTTCCTAGAAGCACACGTGAAATTGAGACCCATAGATTTTGCTACTAGTGGAATATTTTTATGTGGAGGCGCTCATTGGCCAAAATGGATTGATGAAAGTATTACACAAGCATATGGCGCAGCAGGAAGAGCCGCAATGTTAATGGTAAAAGGAGAAGTTGAAACTGAAGGAATTACGTCTCAAGTAGATCCACAAAAGTGTATTGGGTGCGGTAGATGTGCTGAAATTTGCCCCTACAACGCAATTCAATTAATTCAAACCACCAAGAAGATGGGTCTTTACAATATCACGGAAATGAAAGCCAATATACTCGATGCGGTCTGTGTGGGATGCGGAGCATGTGCAGCTGAATGTCCCGTTGGAGCCATAGATCAAAAACATTATAGTAAATATCAAATTAAAAAACAGATTGATTTATTAATTCGATTGGAAGAAGGTGCTTCTGAGCAGAATTAAATTGAGTTGAAAAATCATGACAGTAAGTAAATCAAAGAAGAAGCAAGATTATGAACCTCAAATATTAGTATTTTGTTGCAATTGGTGCTCTTATGCCGGAGCAGATCTAGCTGGCGTTTCACGATTTCAATATCCTCCCAATATTCGCATTGTTCGAGTAATGTGTTCTGGAAGGGTTCAACCAACATTTATATTGAACGCGTTTGCCAATGGAATTGATGGAATATTAGTTACGGGTTGCCATATTGGAGATTGTCATTATATTAGTGGAAATGAACTAACACAAGTTCGAATGGAACATCTTAAAAAATTAGTGAAAAGCTTGGGAATTGAAGACGAAAGGTTTAGATTGCATTGGATTTCAGCAAGCGAGGGAAAACAATTTGCTGAACTCATAAAAGATTTCACTAATACTGTTAAAAAATTAGGAGAAAGCAAAATTCCAAAAAAAAAAGGGATAATTGAGTTAAAATATTGTCAATAAAGGTGGTTATAATATGACAGAAACGAGATCAACAGGAATTATTAATAAGAATGTGAAAATTTTTAAAGATTTGGATGAAGAGATCATTCAAACGGGAAAATGCTGTGCATGTGGTGCTTGCGTGGCATATTGTGAGAGCCAAAGTTTTGACGTGATCAAAATGGACAGATACACCCCAAAATTCAAGTCTGATAAAACGATGGATAACTGCACCGAATGCGGAGTATGTTATTACATCTGTTCTCAAAATTTTACCTTGCTCAGTAAAATGAATGAAGTTTACAACATAAAGGATGAAATTGGGAATATAATTGATATTAAGGCAGCTAAGACTTCTGAGAAGGGAATAGAGGCAGTTAGCCAAGATGGAGGGATTGTTACAACAATCTTAGCATATCTATTTGATAAACATAAAATTGATGCCGCTATCGTATCTGAATTTGACGAGAATTTAAATCCAAATCCCAAAATCATTTATAATAAAGAAGATTTATTGAAATCAGCAGGTACTAGGTATTCCATTTCATCTCAAATTCTCCCCTTGAAGGATTTATATAATATTTCCCAAGATATTTTGGAAAAAAAAGGAATATTCGATATTGAACAGTTAAAAATCGCATTTGTTGGCACGCCATGTCAAACACGTGGAATTGCGAAGATGAAATTTCTCCATTTGAAACCCGCTCATGTTGTAAAATATATCATAGGACTCTTTTGCTTCGAGAATTTTAATTACGATTTGTTATACGAAATTCTCAAGAAAGAAACAAATGTTAGTCCCGAGGATATTAAAAAGACATGGATCAAGAAAAATTTCTTTATTTCCGATAAAGAGGGCAATCAACATGAAGTCAATATCAAAATATTAGATCCTGCGGTGAGAAGTCATTGTCACGAGTGCTATGAATTCACGGGGAAGTATTCTGATATTAGCGTTGGTGCAAGCGGTGCTCCAAAAGGGTATTCAATGATATTAACTAGAACTCAAAAGGGTGAAGATGTCATAAATTCCCTTATCAGTCATAGTTTGATTAAACAATTCGTCGTACCAATCGATCAAACGAAAGAATGGGAGACAAAAAAGATTAATTGGTTGAAAAAAATGACTGGATTGAAGAGAAAGTAACCTTATAAATCTCGTTAATCCGAAAAGATTTATTTATCTCATTATCATCATATTCTCATCAAATAATTCAATATTTATATGTGAATCACATCCAGAAATACAATAGACCAATATAATAGTTATCATTTCTTATTATTGAAATTTAAATAACATAAAAACAAAGTAAGAATTATCCTTCAATCAAATAAGTACTTCTATAAGATTGAGGTTAGGGAACTTGCTTTCACATTAGAATCCCAGTTTAAAAGGAAACCTAATAAATAGTAGTTCTCTATAATAAATTGTTTAATAAAAAAAATTCAAAATAATAAGATAGAACAAGTGATTAATAAAAAATGAGTAAATCTAAAGATATCGCAATTCCAGACCAAGTAACAGGTTATTCTCAAGTAAGGCTTGATGTGGATTTAACAAGTGGAAAAATAAATAAATCGATGTTATCAAATGAATTCGTTCGAGATTGGATAGGGGGGTATGGTTTTGGGGCCAAAGTTCTATGGGATGAATTAAAGCCCGGTATTGATCCTTTAAGTCCTGAAAATGTCTTCGTTTGGTCAATTGGTCCTTTTCCATCAACCATTTTGCCAACAAGCTCAAAATATGGTGTATTTGCAAAATCACCGTTAACAGGAATGTTTGGAATGGCTATTTCATCTGGATCTGTAGGAGCTCAAGCTCGAAGAGCAGGCGTGAACATGATAGTTATCAAAGGAAAATCTCCAGAACCAGTATATATGGTTGTAGATGATGATGATTACTATCTTGTACCATGTGAAAAAACGGTATGGGGAAAAGGGAATTTCGAAACTGAAGAACACATTCGGGATGATTTTCAAGATCGAAGATTAGCGGTCATGTCAATTGGTCCTTCTGGAGAACGCATGAGTCGAATGGGATGCATTACAAATGATCGAAACAGACAAGCCGGTCGAACTGGAATGGGAGCAGTAATGGGTTCAAAAAATCTCAAGGCGATCTGTTTTAGAGGCACCAAAAGCATAAAAGTAGCTCAACCAGTAGAATTCTACAAGCTTGCAAAGAAACTTATTAAAGTAGCAAATGGTCCAGCAACATCTAAGTATCGAGATTTAGGAACACCTTCGGGGTTAACTAGTTATAATAAACTTGGCATGATGCCTACAAGGAATTATCGAGAAGGTACTTGGGAGGAAATTGATAATGGAAATTTCACAGGAGATAGTCTTAATCAAGACTGGGTTGTAAAGAAAGTGGCATGTTCACAGTGCTCTATCGCATGTGATCATTTAGCAAGAGTTCCAAAAACACATCCAGAATATCCTAATTTGATAGCTTCTGTAGATGTAGAAATGTGTTATTCATTTGGTACAAATACTGGTTGTTCCGATTGGCCCACAGTATTTAAATGCATTGAACTATGCGATAATTTAGGCATTGACGCAATCAGTGGAGGAGTCACGGCCAGCATGGCATGTGAGCTTTATGACGTTGGATTACTCACCAAAAAAGATCTCGGATATGAACTTCCGTTTGGCAGCACGACTAATTTGGTAAAATTTACCGAAGAAATGTGCATGGGAACAGGTTTCGCCGGTAAAATATTCGGAGACGGATGCAAACAAGCTGGTATTCGTCTAGAAGAAATGGGTCGTAAAAATGCAAGCTATTACGGAATGCACATCAAAGGCCTAGAAATGCCCGCTTTTGATTTACATGGCATGAGTTCTTTCGCAGTAGGGGAGAGCGTGTCTATTCGTGGTGCATGCCATTTACGCAATGGAGCATATGGTCTCGATGCTAAGGGAACATTCGATCGCTTCGGATATGAAAAACCTCTTGAACGAGGAAAGAAAATCATAGAAACTGAAGATGTGTATGCAATCATCGATTCATATATCATATGTAAGTTTACACGAGGGATCTATGAAAACGATGCAGAAATGGCAAAAGTCTATGAACTCGTTACTGGTATTCCGCATACCGATGCATCACTCTTGCAACGAGGAGAAGCGATCGTTAATCTTTCCAAGTGTTTCAACATCAGAGAAGGATGGACACGAGCTGATGATCATCCTCCCGAGAAATTCTTCAAGGACGCACACACAAAAGGTCCTGCTAAAGGAGTAACTCTCAAGGAAGATGGATACCAAACACTTCTAAGTGGGTATTATGAAGCGAGAGGGTGGGATAAAGAAACCGGAATTCCAACTGATGATACTCTAAAGAGATTGGGATTAGATTTTGTAATTGGAAAACTCAAGCCAGCAACAATAAAAGGAGGTAAAAAATAATGGCAGCACGGAGAAAAAAGATCCATCAATTCATTATTGTTGATCCAGAGCTCTGTACGGGCTGTGAAACGTGTGAAACTGTTTGTTCCTTTGTTCACGATGGAGAGTTCAACCCAATTAATACCAGAATTCATCGTGTTAGAATTGAACCAGTATTTAACATAGCTCTTGCGTGCCAGAAGTGTGAGGATGCTCCTTGTATTCGCTCATGTCCAGAAAAAGCATTAGATAAAGCAGAAGATGGTTCCATTCTTGTAGATGATGAGAAGTGTAATGGTTGTGGTTTTTGTATTAGAGCTTGCGATTTTGGAGTCATCACATTACACTTGAGCTCCCAAAAAGCACTTGTGTGCGATTTGTGTGAAAATATGAAAGAAGATTTTATTGATCCCGAAGTTGGAAAGCCAGAACCACAATGTGTAGCCTTGTGTCCAAAAGAAGCAATTTCACTTAAGAATGTCGAGCAAATCGGTGAAGAAACCCGTATCGATGCGATTCGGCGCCTTTTTGGAAACGTCGAGGAGTTTGGTTCCAAAAAATAACTAATATTTTTATTCTTTTATTATTTTACTTTTTTCTTAGGTTTTATTAACTGCATTATATTTTCAAGGTGAGTGTATTATTAAAACAAACTGGAAGGAAGAATATGTAGATTATGAGGGTGTAACTCTTCATTATTATAGAACTGGTGGAAAAAAACCAACGATGATAATGCTTCACGGTTTTACCGATAATGGAATGTGCTGGTTAAGGGTTGCAAGCGTGTTAGAAGAAAAATTTGACATTATCTTGCCTGATATTCGTGGTCACGGAAAATCAATTGCAAAGGAATTGGATTTCTCATTAGAAACAATGTCAGAAGATATCGTGAATTTAATTAACACGCTTTCGCTAGAAAAAACAATCCTAATGGGGCATTCAATGGGAGCTCAAATAGCATCATTAATTGCTGCCAATCATCCAAATTTAATATCTAAAATAATTTTAGAAGATCCTGCCTATATTTTCAATCCTAAATCATTTAAAGCAAGATTCCTTGTCATAATATTTAAATTCTTGATAAAAAGAAACATGAAAAAAACAGAAGAGAAATTGAGGAAATCAAGCAAGCGGATTAATTCGAAATGGGACATAATGGATCATGAGACTTGGGCTTCAGGTCAAAAAGAATATTCGGTAAATGATCCGATAACCGTTTTTGAAAATTTAAAAATAAGTGTAGATTGGCATGAAACGTTCCAAAAAATTAAGGTACCGGTGTTGATAATCGTATCAACGAAGGGTATATTAAGAGAAAAAGAGGCAGAAAGCATTATTTCAGAATTCGGAGATGCAAAAATTGCAGTGGTGAAAGATGCAGGTCATAACATAAGAAGGGACAACTTCAATGATTTTATAAGTCATGTTGAATCCTTTTTAGAAACTTCAAAAACTTAGAAATTCAATTAACAATTCCTTAGAGGTCTCATAAAGGTCCCAGCACTCCTTTTTGTTAAAGGGATAAGATTTGTACATTTTTGAATTTTCACTTCATGCTCAAGAATGAATTCCCCAATCTGCTTCGCGTGCTTTTTTATTCCATTTAAAATTTCTTTTGTTATTTTTTGAAATAACAAGAATTTTACAATAGGTTCTGGTTTGGATTGAAAATCCCATATACCAATTACTGTTCCATTCAATAAGATGGTAGAGGTGGCGTTTCCAGACCGGTCGAATACAAGATTGTAAATATCATCATTAATGAAACGCTTTCTATTTTTATATCCCATCAAGTATGGATCCAAGCTTGCCAAGAGATTTATAATGGGATCTTTTGAAATATTTGATTTTTTGAGAGTTTTAATATCAGATTTGCACGTGTAGTAAACATCCTCATGGAAGTTTAAAGGTTCAACTTGAGTTTGAATGCTTTCAAGGACGTTTCTAATTTTAGTAATTGGAATTCCAGTCCACCAAGAAATGTCTTGTTCGGTAACAGGACCATATCCTTTTATATACCTAAGAACAAGCATTTCATTTGATACACGCTCTTCCATGACTTCAAAGTTCAGGTCGGGAAACATGTTTTTCATCAACGAATAAGTAATTCTCCTGTCTTTCCATCCATTGGGGGGCTTATACCTCACTAAAAGGAGTTTATCACACATCAGCGAGAGAATTATGGAAATGTTTCTATCGGTGTTGATCCGCTTTTTAATATCTGTTGCAATTAAGGGTTCCTCTTTTAGAACGTGGAGAATTTCAGTTTCTAATTCATTGTATTCCATTCTTGTAAAGTCAGAATGGGTAAAAAACCCTTCAAATCGGCTTTCTTTAAGAAAAGTTGTAGCATTATGGATGATTGGAGTATCTTGTTTAGGAATGATGAACAAGGTATTGCGCATGCCCCTGATTTTAATGAGATTTTTAATTTCATACCATAGTTTTTCCAAATCTTCTTTTTGAAAGTTGTTGCACCTACAAAATAGATATACATACGGTTCAAACGTTCCTGTGGCTTGCAATCCGCATAGATCCTTGCTAATTTGAATGATATCATCAATTTTTGAATTTGGAGTGAGGTGTTGCTTTTGCAATATTAACTGATTGATACTTTCGTGGGTTAAATAACTCATGATATTCCATCCTTAAAGGAAATCATTGCATCATCATTCAATTTCATGATCATAAAGTATGAGATTAAAATAAACTTAATGCTTCTAAGAGGTGATTAGTTCAAAATCCTAGGTTTTTTTAATATGTGCAATCTTAATGTTATTTATATGAACATTATTATTATATACTATTTTGGTGCACCAGCATGTTAGAAGGTCTTGATAAGATCGATTGGAAAAATTTAGAACATGCGTATGGAGAAGCTTCTGATGTTCCCGACCTAATTAGAAGCTTAGCCTCAAAAGATGAGGAAAAAAGAGCAGATGCGTTATGGGAGCTTTATGGTAACATCTTCCATCAAGGAACCCGTTATAAAGCCACTCCTTTTGCTATACCCTTTATATTTGAATTGATTCGTGGACCTCAAGTTCTTGATAAAGCTAACCTCATAAAGTTCACGGTAGATTTAGCATTGGGATATCCAGAAGCATTTCTACCAAAAGGACCAAATGTGGAAGATTGGGCAATTGATGCCAATCAATTAAAAGAAGAGGCAAAAATTGAGGATTTAGGGGAAGCAGATCAAGATTGGCTTGAGGATATGGAAGCGTTTATTGAGTCATACAAGGCAACATTAAAAGAAATTTCCACCTATTATACCTGTCTCGAGAGTAAAAATTCCGAGATTAAAATCATGGCAATTTTTGCCGTTGCTTGGTTTCGAGAAGAATCAAAAAACTCCATACCTAAGATACGTGATCTTATTAAGAAAGAGACTGATGATACAATTATTGCTAATTTATTGATCTCACTCTCCATGCTAGGCTCCTATTTGGAGGATACAAGTGATGAGCAATTGTTTAGAAGTTATCTTTCAACCCAGGCTTCTTTTCTAGTAAAGTTATCTGCTGCAATCGCACTTATTAATATTTTGGAAGAAGAGGTTGACACGATCCCGATAGATTACATTTTAAAACAGATACCATCCATTATTGAGACGGATCTCTCCCCATTTGAATACCCATGGAATGATGGAGAATTATTAGGATTTATCACGGAGGTTATTAAATTCTGCTCTGTACAATCTCCAGAAAAGGTCATCCCTGATTTATCGAAAATCTTGGCAAAATTAACCGGCATCAAAGCATTAAACGTAATATATTCCCTTCTCTGGATAGTATTTCCTGAAATTCCAGAACAAGGAGCTTGGACATTGAAGCAGTTTAATAAGTATCAAAAGATGGTTTTAAAGGCATTAGCTGAAAATACTAAATTATGGATGGGCGAAGATATAAATTCTGATAATTTGATTGAACTTCTGGAGGAATATAAATTACCTGCAACTCAAAAGGATCTTAGAGCGCTTTTACAGTTAGATTCAAAATAAAAATTTTATTTAATAATTAATTTCAATCTTTTTTGAATAACTACTCCTTTAATAAAAATAATAATTTAAATATTCTATTTTTCTGTGGTTCTTACATGAATATCTAACCTAAATGAAATGTAATAACAATTGAACTTTAATAAAAAGCTTAATTTAAGAGATCAATATATTAATTGTAACATTTTACTATTAATGAGATAATACCATATTAATAAATCTCAAATAATTAGGAGGATTTAATAGTTAAGGTGTAAAATTTGTCTGAAAAACAGACCAAAGATATAGAGAATAAAGATTTAGAAAACGTTGGCGTTTTCGTGTGTCGCTGAGGTATCAATATCGCTGGTATTTTGGATATTCCTACGATCGTTGAAGAACTTAATAAACTTCCTGGAGTAAAAGCGTTCGAGTATTTATCAATGTGTACTGAAGGAGGATCAACCTATATCAAAGAACAGATCATAGAAGCCAAATTGGATCGAATCGTGGTTGCTGCTTGCACGCCAAAAACGCACCAACCCGTCTTTCATGCAATTTTAGCAGAAGCAGGCTTACCTCCAAGATATTTAGAGTTTGTAAATATTAGAGAACAATGTTCATTCGTACATCAAAAGGAACGAGAGAAAGCTCTTCAAAAGGCTATAGATCTGATAAAGGCTGGTATAGCACGATCGAGATTATTAGAAGCCGTACCTACTAAAACCGTTCCAGTCACCAAAGCTGCTTTAGTGGTTGGAGGTGGAATTGCAGGACTCAGTACTGCCATTGATCTAGGGAATGCGGGTTATCAAGTCCACTTGGTTGAGAAAAAGAGTACAATAGGAGGAAGGATGAGCCAGTTGGATCGAACATTCCCTACCGATGATTGTAGCATTTGAATACTTGGCCCAAAGATGCTTGAAGCTAATAGGCATCCAAAAATCAATTTAATGACATATTCAGAAGTTGAATCTGTTGATGGCTATATTGGCAATTTCAAAGTAAAAATTCGAAGAAAAGCACGATTTGTGAATGAAAAAACGTGCACGGGATGTGGACAATGCACTGACGTGTGTCCGATTTATGTTCCTAATTACTTTGATGAGAATCTTTCGGCTCGAAAGGTCATTGACATTGCTTTCGCTCAAGCAGTACCCGCTGTTTATGATCTCGTGAGAGAATCTTGTGTTGAATGTTTTGGATGCGTTGATGCATGTGACCAAGAATCCGTAGATTTTAGCATGCAAGATGAGATCGTGGAGCTTGATGTAGGAACAATCATAGTAGCCACGGGTTGGGACATCTATCAGGGACCTGATTATGGATATGGGAAATATGAAAATGTCCTGACTCAAATCCAACTAGAACGAATTCTAGCCCCTAATGGACCTACTTATGGTCATTTAATTAGACCTTCTGATAAAAAACGACCTACAAAAATATTGTTCATAAATTGCGTTGGATCTCGAGATGTGAAGACTAATCCCTATTGTTCAGTAGTTTGTTGTAACTTATCGGTAAAAAATTCAAAGTTAATTATATCTGAACATCCCGAAACCCAAATCATGGTATCTTACATTGATATGAGGAATTGCGGAAAAGATTATGAAGAATATTACAGGAGAGCTCGAGATGCGGGAATCATTTTCACTAAAGGACTTGTAGGAAAAATTGAAGAAGACCCTTTAACGAAAAATCTAAAAGTTCAAATGGAGATCGTCGGAGCTGACGCAGTCGTGGAGGAGGAATTTCACATGGTAATTCTCTCATCAGCATCCCTACCCTCTCAAGGTACTAATGAAATTGCGCAGGTGCTTAACATGGAAAAAAGTCCTGATGGCTTTCTCAAGGAATACCATCCTAGATTAGACCCCATTAGCACCAAGGTTCCTGGAATATATCTCGCAGGTTCATGTCAAGGTCAGAAAGGAATTGCGTACGCTGTTGGGCAAGCTCGAGGTGCAGCATCAGCTGCTGGTATTCCCATGGGTAAAGGAGAATATACCATGGAATTAATTCGAGCAACTCCCTCCGATGAACGATGTGCTAAATGTTATAAATGCATCGAAGCGTGTCCGTATAGTGCCATCTCGATAAATCAAAACGGAAATATCGTCGTGGATTTAATTAAATGTCGAGGTTGCGGCACGTGTGCCGCTATCTGTCCATCACAAGCAATCGAACTGACCTATTTTAGGGATATTCAATACATGGCATTACTTGATGAATTACTTCCTATAGAAGAATAAAGAGGTAACTAAAATGACTGAAGATATTGATATTAAAATAATTGCCTTCCTCTGTTGGAATGAGGCTCTCGAAACGAGAGTCACACAAAAATGAGGATATGGCAGTGCAGATATGGCGGGAACTATCCGAGCTCAATATCCCTCTTCAATTAGAACGGTACTCGTGCCTTGTTCCGGACGAGTCGGATCGGATTTAATAATGAGGGCATTTGGGCGAGGAGCTGATGGTGTCATGATTGTTGGATGATATCCAAAAGAATGCGATTATGAAACAGGGAATTATTTTGCATACCGGGAAGTTGAGTATGTAAAAGAAGTACTCAAATCAATGGGAATCAGTGAAAAACGAATTCGTATGGGATGGTGCACCGCAGCAGAAGGACAAAAGTTCCAGCAAGATGCTACTGCATTTGATAAGGTCATACGGGAGTTAGGACAAAGTCCTTTTAAGTCTAAGGGCGACACAATGAAAAAAGCCAAAACGTGAATAATTAAAGTGTTATCTAATGAAACTGAGTTAAAAAAATGAGAATTCAGTTGAAGAAATGGTATGCACCATAAAACACATAAGTTTTATATTACTAAAAAGTATAAAGTTTTAAAAAGTAAGAATAAAAAATAAGATTTAATGAAAATTTACAAACAAAGTATAAAAATATTTTAATAACTCTGAGATGGAAAGACATGGATTCAATTGCAGAATATCTAATAAAAATTGATGATTTTCCAAAACTTTTAACTACACTTCTCAAGGAAAGAGTCGTAGATAAGATTTTGGGAGCCGAAACTAAGGTAGATAAAAAGACTAACGTGGAAGATCGATTCACGGTACAACCCGTAGTATATGAAAAGGTAGATGATATAACTTCCTTTCCGCTTACCAATTTATTAGCTTATGGGTATGCGAGAACAGATACGGCATCAAAATACCTTCATAAGACACTTGAAGGTGCCTTACATGAAAAAATTGGTCTTATTGCACGCCCTTGTGATACAAGGGGCTTAATTGAACTTGCGAAAATTAAACAGGTCAATTTGGATAATTTATTCATTATCGCATTTGAAGATAGAGGAATGGTTATTAATGTCTCTCGAGAGATGCGAAATTTCCCAGATATCGATAAGACCAAGATTGTGAAAGAAAAAATCGGCGATAATGGATTGATGTTTAAAATGGAAGATGGAAGCGTTGTCGATGTTGCATTAAATATAGCTGATAATTGCAGCAGGTGCACTCGAAAAATCCCTGTGGTTGCGGATTTAAGCATCAGTGACTTATCAATGGCCATCGATTCAGATGAAATAGTATTGAAGGTTTATTCTGAAAAAGGAAATGATCTTGTAGAAAAATCGAAGATTAATAAGAAACCACTTCCAACCGATCTCAAAACAAAACTTTCGGATAAAATTAAAGAAATCAAGGAGACCTCCTTGGCAAAACGAGTAAAAGATCTTGAGGAATGGGACAAATTACCTCAAGCGGAAAAAATTTCGAGACTTCAAGCATGTACCATGTGTAATACATGCATTAGAGGATGTCCCGTTTGTTATTGCGTAGATTGCATTCTCCAGAAGAAACGTAAAGAAAAGACCATAAATAAAGAAACATATCAATTAACGCGCATAGCACACGTTGCAGATCGTTGCATTGAATGCGGTAACTGCGATAATAATTGTCCTCAACACTTGCCACTTTCACTATACTTCCAATCATTAAATGATGCATTTAGAAAGAAATTTGGGTATTCTTCAGGGGAGAGCCTTGATGACATTCCTTTTAGATCGGGTAAAGCGATTAGCCAAATGGAGTTAAAAAAAACCTAATTTTTATCCATCATCTTTTTTATCATATATTTTATTTATTCCTATTACATTGAAAGCTGTTCAGAATATTTAATAAACATTAAATATATAAAAATTTTATGAGGTATTTATATTAAGGAAATGAAATTTGTCAAATACACACCAAATAGATATTATGATTTAAATGAGTGAAGATAAAAAAGATTGGATTGGAAATATAATTTATACCAAATTAAGGGAAATCTTGATTCCACAACGAAAACCTGATGAACTGATTAAAATAGAATCCTTAATCAATGAAGGTGATTATAATGCTGCGTTCTCATTATTAAAAGATATCGAAGAGGAGAATTCATTAGATCAACCATCTGCCTTGAGTCTTCATTTAATTATGGCATCTTTAATGAATAAGATAGGAGATTACCCCGAAGGGTTAAATTATAGCCAAATGGGTTACAATGAAGCAAAAACATCAAAAAAAAAAAAAATTGAATTGATAGATTTTTGTTTAAACATGGCCCTTTCTTTAATGTGGCTAGGATTTCTTGATAAAACATTGGAAGTTCTTACCGAGTGTGAGAAGCTACTTAAATCATCGAAAAAGCAATCTATTGAAGATAAAGAAAGGAAAAAAGCAGCACTCTATTATATCTATGCTGGTACCTATTATTTTTTAGGAGATCCAAAAAAAGGAATGGTTTATGCAAAACAATGTTTAGATATAAGAGAAAAATATGGAAACAAATCTGAAATTGCTGAAGCCCTTTTTTGGATTACGGCACATTATACACTTTTAAAGGTTGATTTCGATACTGCGGTCTCCTACGCTGAACGTGCTCAAAAGCTTGCTGAAGAATCTAATAATCACCAAATCATTGCATTTAATCTCATGAATTTAGGTATACTATATTCATTAGAAGGAGAATATGATAAATCGTTAGAGTATAATTTAAAATGTTTACCCATGATTGAAGCGACTGGAAATCATACATTAATATCAGCGATCCATATGAATATTAGTGGATTAAAATTTTGGCAAGGAAAACATGATGAAGGTTATGAGCATTTCAAAACAGCACTTGAATTATCATATCAAATTCAAAATAATTTCATATTAGCGACTTTAATTTCAAATTTTGTTAAATATTATATAGATATAGGAGATTTAGATTCTGCTCAAGAGTATTTGGGAGAATTAAGAGTAATTAATGAGCAAGAGGACAATGCTCTGATTCAACACTCGTATCTTGACGAAAAAGCATATGATTTGAAAGAAAAACCTGATCTTGAAAGCCAAATTGACACGGAATTAATTAAACAAATTATTAATGAAGATCTTATTAATGTAGCACTTAGGCAAATAATTAATGAGGATACGGTTAAAAATGATATCTTAATTGTTACTTTAACATTATTATGTGATCTATTGCTTAAAAAACTTAAAATCACGAATAACGATGAAATTCTTGATGAAATAAATCCTTTACTGAAGAGATTGTTGAAAATCTGTCAAGAATCAAATTCTTATTGGATCTTATCTGAAACTTACACATTACAAGCGAAACTTGCTTTATTAATTTTGGATATAAAAGAAGCGAGAAGGTTATTAACTCTAGCACAAAAAATTGCCGAAGAACATGGAATGTATATACTGGCAGAAAAAATATCGATAGAACATGATAATATATTGAAAGAAATAAATAACTTGGAAAGTTTGAAAGAGGAAGATATTCCTATAAGTAAAAGGATGGATATAATCCATATTGAAGACCAGATAAAAGCTATGCTAAGGAAAGGAGATTTAAACAAAATTGAATCTTTCGACGAAGATCCAGTAGTCTTACTGGTTTTAGCTGAGGGAGGAATGCCTCTTTTCTCTCAGGTATTTAGTGAGGGGTGGTCTTTTGAGGATGACTTATTCGGAGGATTTCTTTCAGCGATAAATTCATTCAGTGGTGAGATATTTTCTGAAGGTCTCGACAGAGCCAAATTCGGAGAGCATACAGTCATCTTAAAACCTATGGATAAATTTTTGGTTTGCTATTTATACAAAGGACACTCATATAGGGCTATTAAAAGGATCAATTTTTTTATAGATCAAATTCAAAACACTAAAGAAATCTGGAATACATTTAATATGTCAAGGAAAACTAATCGAGTTATTAAAATAAATAAAATACCTCAATTGAAAACAGTGATTGAGAAGATGTTTTCCTAATTTTAAAAAAATCTATAAAGATGGATTTAATAATATCCTAAAATAACTAAAAGGATTTTTATTTTTTAGAAATAAATTGATCATAATGTTTTAAAAAAAAAAAGTGAGTATTAATGTCATTACCAGCTAAGAAAACAATCGAAATTGATGAAAATATTACTCATTATACTTACAAGATGCTCAACCATGAAATGATTCTTAAGTATGATGAGAGTAAATGCATTGAATGTGGTTTTTGTCATAGAGTATGCCCAGTAACCGTCTCAATTTATAATGAACCTCTAAAAAAAACGGCCATTGGAACTCCAGAGGAAATGCAAATTGAATCGAAGAAAAAAGTCGTTGTTGATACTGATAAGTGTATATGGTGTGGTAGTTGTACTTGGATTTGTCCAGGATATACATTAGAACTATTCGTTAACGGAGAAAAACAATTATTGTTAGTAGAAAATGGTTCTCTTCCAGAATTTGAAGAGGAAGTTCGAATTCTGGAAAACGGACATAAGGTTCGCAAGGTTGTTGACGGTTCAATCACATTTACGTGCGATGAAAAGGATGAAAAAGTAATTGAAGCATTTACAAAAGAGTGTGCTACAGGTGCGCTTTCAAGAGAAGGTAAGGAAATTAAAGTGGACATTGATAAATGCATCTTATGTTTTAAATGCTCTGAAGCGTCTAAAAATTACGATAAAATTAGTGTCAAGGTATTTCGAGATCGTTTTAAAAAGGTAAAGGGTGAGCCTTCCTCAGTTTGGAACGGAATTTCCCTTAGAGTGTTAGGCAAGGAGGGAAAAATCAAGGGGATTATGAGTCGATCTCAAAATAAACTTGCGGATTCTGTAATGCGCTTGATGGGAAAGGAAACGTTAGAAGAGTAATTCTTTTTTCTTTTTGTCTTATTTTTATATTAATCCTCATTAAAATTATTTTTTTTTAGAAAAAAAGAGCTCAAGAATAATTGAAATCTTAGTCTTTTCTCAGATAATTAAATATTGTTAAAGCGAATATCTTGGTAGTATCTATCAAATCATCAATTTTTACGAATTCATCGGGTGAATGCACGTTACATTCGTGACTTCCAGTTCCCATAAGAATGGTTTCAATGCCATGTTCATGGAAGAAATGACCATCATTGGCAGATTGGAATAATTTGAATTCTCTTTCTTCCCCATATATAGTTTTTAAGGTCTTTTGAACAGAATTCGCGAATTTTAAATTTGTATTAGAGATAAATGGTTCAAAGGACATTGTAAATTGAATATTGATGTTTAATTCCGGATCTTCTTGTTTTGAAGCTTCTATGAACTCTAGAATGCGTGTTTTTATACTTTCGACATCTTGTTCTGGAATGGTATTGATAATGCAGTATAACAAGCACTTATCTGGGACGGCAGATAATTTGTCTCCACCCTCAATCTTTGCAATGTTGACAGTACTTACTTTAGAAGGATGTCCTGGAAAATTTGGATATTTAGTTTCATTATTTAAAAATTCTGCTTGCAATTGCGTTAGGAAGTTTAATATCCTTACCATCTTTTGGATTGCATTAACTCCTGAGTATTCATTTCGATAAAGGGGAATATCTGGAAAGCTTAATGCATGGGCTGTTTTTCCTTTAATTAAAAATGTTACTAACAGAAATCCTCCTGTATATGCTGCAGGAAAGCTTCCCCTACCATCTCCTAAAAGGCAAGCATCCCCCGAAACTAATCCTTTATCAAGCATGTACTTAGTTCCATTGAAACCACCAGTTTCTTCGTCAATAGTCGCTAAAAGAGATAATTTTCCATTAATTTTGATTTTTAGATTAAGTAAAGATTGGAGAGCGAAAATTGCTGCTGTAACACAAGATTTATCATCACAGCTCCCACGACCATATATTTTTCCATCAAGTATTTCTGCTCCAAATGGATCTTTACTCCATCCATCATAGGCAGGAACTGTATCCATATGACCATATAAAATTAGTGAAGGATGTTCTGAATTGCCATAAGTTCCAATCACGTTATTTCTTTTAGATATAGTAGTTAATCCTAATTCTTCGTACTTCTTTTGAATAACTTTGGATATCTCTTTATATTTCCCGGGAGGATTTTCAGAAGGTATTTTAATGATATCTTGATGGAAGTTAATTATTTCATCTCTTAATCGCTCTATCTCGATTAAAATACTCTTTTCCAAAACATTTCTTTCCATATATAATCATCTTAAATAATTTAATGCAGTTAATGCGAACATCTTGACTAAATCCATTAAATCCTTAATATATACAAATTCATCTTCAGCATGGATGTTATTATCTTTTGCGGAAGCTCCAACCAAGATAGTGGGAATTCCTCTCTCTTGAAACCAATGAGCGTCCGTGGATGGCATCAAAGTTTTAAATTCTCTTTTTTCACCATAAATTTTCTCCGCAACTTTCTGAACGATCTTTGCAAAATCAGAAGACTCATCAATCACTTGGGGTTCCATGGCAATTGGTATCTGCACAGTTATATCTAAATCGGGATCTTCCTTTTTCATATCTTCAATAAAAACAAGAAGTCGCTGTTTTATACTTGCAACGTCTTGTTCTGGAATTGTATTTACACTTAGATGAAGATAACATCGATCAGGAACCGTAGTGATCTTTGTACCGCCATGAATTTCAGCAAGATTGATACTACTCACATTAGAACCCCATCCTTCTGAAGTTGGATAAGTTGTAATCTTTTTTAACAGTTCGTCTTTCAATTCAAGTAAGAAATTCATTACTTTGACCATCCTCTCAACAGTATTAATCCCCGAATTTTCGTTACGAAATGGTGAAGGGAGATCTGGGAATGCCAATCCATGTGCGGTCTTACCTTTGATGGTTATCGTGATATACATGGTGCCACCACAATATCCAAAGGGATATCCGTTAGCTGCATCTCCTAATAGGCAAGCATCTCCAGAAATTAATTCATTACTCAAGAGATAATCTGCTCCTCTTAATCCTCCTGTTTCTTCATCACCTACAGCAGTTACGATTAACTTTCCCTTAAGATCAACTCCTGCTTCAAGTAAAACTTGAGCTGCAAAAATTTCCGCGGTCACGGAGGATTTATCATCAGAGGCACCTCTTCCGAAAATTTTATCCCCAACGATTTCGGCTCCGAAGGGATCCCTTGACCACCCTTTAAAAGCTTCCACGGTATCAAAATGCCCGTTAAAAATTAGCGTGGGCCTATCACCCTTTGCAAGTTCCCCAATGACATTATTTCTCTTTATGGATGTTTTTAAACCAATTTCTCGCATTTTTCGCTCGACGAATTTAGCAACTTCCTTATACTTCGATGGTGGATTTTCAGAGGGAATTCTTACTATCTCTTGATGAAATTTTATGATATCACCACGTATGTTTTCTATTCTTTCAAGTATTTGTTCTTCTATATCTGTAATTTATATCACCTTTATTCTTAATACTTAATTATTGAGGTATAAAAATTTAAAGAATATTGTTTAGAAGAAAAAAATAATAGAAAATTATAATCTTAGCAAGCGAATATCATGGAAAGCGGAAATAAAATAAAAAGGAACTACTTATGTTTTGGATAGTATGGACATCGTTGTTGATGACATTCCTTATTTAATTCATAAACGTCACAATGTCCAATCATTTTCTGCTCTGGTAATTCATAGTGAAATCTTTTAAGATATTTAACAGCTTGTTCAATGGCAACATAAGCACTAAGGCGACAACATCTAGGCCCACCCAATTTTCCAATTCGCTCTTGAGCTTTTAATGCTGCCTCAAATCCAAGAGCACGTTCTTTATCATGAAAGGGTGTTGCTTTTTGAGTTATGCTAATAGTAATTCCTACCCCACTACCCCCTCCACAAGTTCCACAAAATCCACATCCTCCAGCAGGTATTTTTAATCCTCTCATGAAGGCTTCTTTCACTTCTTTTTCAGTAAATTGGTAATCGTTATTTTTTAGAGCCATAATAAGGACAGCAGGAACGATTCCATGATGCCAAGGTCCATGAAATGGCAATTGATCTGAAGCAGTCCATATATTATTGAGTTTTGAAATAACTGAATCAAATAATTCCACGGGATCTTTTGCAGATTGTTGAAGGATGATAGGTAGCACTTTTGGCATAAATTCCATATAGTCTTCCATCGTCAAGTTGTCAAATTCTAGCACTTTTTCCATAAAATCATCATAAAAATTAAAAGACTTCGACATTTCAAATTGGTTTCTATTCAACTTTTTCTCACATCTCATGTTATTTTGAGTAAAAATACAATTAGAAAAAATTTTGATCTATTTTAAATTTTCTCAAAATAAACTAAATATTATTAAAACAGAAAAAATTTAGTAATTCTAATGACGGAAGAAAGATTTAAGAATTATATTCAAGAAATGGAAAAAGGAACAACTTGTACAGAATTTTTAGAAGAAAATAAATCTTCAATCTTGAGTATTAAAAAAGATCCTGAAGCCATGAACGAATACAAAATTCACAAAGCTCTTTCCAATTTGAAAAGATATATTATTTTTAGACTACTGAAAAATAAACCAATGTGTACTTGTGCTCTCGCTAATGTTTTTGAATTATCTGATGGAGCCATCACGCATCATCTTAAGATATTAGAAAACGCAGGATTAATTATAGGGAAAAAAGAAGGTTATTTTACAAGATATTATACAGTTCAAGAATTAATCCAAAAATTATCCTAAATTTAAGTAGTAGTAAGAAATGCCTAACAACGCGAAGTTTTCTAATTCAAATCTAATTACAAATCAATGGAATGATTAAATTTCATTCAATTCGTGGGACAAAAATGAAAAGGATCTTCCAATATGCCATTTTATCAACTTTCAATTAATTTGCTCCAAAATAATGATTAATCGGTAATTTAAATCGAGGAGATTTAAATATGAATATTAATTAAAAATTGAAGGAATATTATTTTAATACTATTTTTTTTAAAAAAGATGAGCTTACAACAATTTACCCCTAATAAATACCATCACTTTTTGCCCAACGTTTCGACCCATATCATGATCATCTGCGAAACTATAAGACACGTTCCATCCGAGATTTGAAAAAAAACTTGAAATTTCTTGAATATTAAGTCCCCACTTGAAATGCTTGGAAAAAGGGTCAGTAGTTTTGGTATTTGTATCATAAGGAAATGATACCCATCTTGATGTATGCAGGATATCTACAAAAATCTGACTTTCTTCGCCGCTTATAGATGCAATTGCCTTGAGCAACTCCTCTATTGTATTTCGATCAATATAATACACTAATCCTTCCAATAACCAAAAGGTTGGAATAACACTTGAGAATCCTTTTTTTAGCAGTTTAGAGATCCAAATAAGATGGGAAATATCTGCATATATTTGAATTAATTTACAAAGGGGTTGATCATTTACTAAAATCTCTTTTTTATAGTTTATTATCGCTGGGACATCCACTTCAAAAATAGTATGACTGTTGTTTTTTAGTGGTTCAAATCGATACGCTCTTGAATCAAGCCCTGATCCTAGAATAACAATCTGCGATACTTTTTGATTAGAGCACCATTTTGACATTATATTCTCTTCAATATAACGAGATCGTATGATAGGATAATCCATTTCAGAATACCGAACATGATGATCTATAAAGAATGAAATATCACCTGCAAGACGTTCTGCATAAGGATCTATTAAAAGAGGGTCTTTTTTTATCAATTCTAAAGCTCTATAATAAGCCATTAGACGTGCAGTAAATGGAACACCTCTATCAATTTCATTACGGTTTGATTCATCAATCGGTTCAGTAAAATCATCTTCATATTCAGTTTGTACTTCTTGATTAAGAGAGGGACTCGCATCTGAATCTGCTATATACGGTTTTCCTGATTTAATGGCATCCAATAATTTAAAAAATTCTCTAAAAACAAATGGTATTATTCCATCAGGCTCAATGTGAGTGATTATTGTTATATCTTGGGACTTAAACCCTAAAATGTGTCCTTTAGACTTTTTCGATGTAGCAATCAATCTCTCTTCAGAATATTCTCTTATCATATAATCTTTATCTAAAATATCATTCATTTTTGGATTAAGAGTTAACCAGGCATCCATGATATTCTTTAATTCGGCTTTTGTATCCCAATTCTCTGAAGAATAAAGCACATTGTCTTGTCCTTCAATAATATTAATTGAATTAACAAAGGGAAGTACTTTTAAAAAATCTGATATAAGAGTGTGATAATTTACATCCATTCTAGATATTACTTTTCATTCTTATTATTTTCTGTAATATTCTCTTGTGTAAAAAATATCACTTTTATGTTGCTCTCATAATAAAACTAGAAAATTAAAAAACTATCGACCACATATTTAGCTTGTATTTCTAAATTAAAAATTCATTAAAAAATTGAAAAGTGATATAAAATGGCAAAAAGAGTCGCAATTAACGGTTTCGGCCGCATCGGACGATTATTTTTCCGTGCTGTCTACGATAATTACTGGGATGATATTGATATAGTATCAATCAACGATTTATTCGAACCGAAATACTTAGCTTACGCCTTAAAATATGATACTGTATCTGGAAGGTTCAAAGGAAAAGTGGAAGCTAAAGAAAATGCATTGGTGATCGACGGTAAGGAGATACCTATTACTGCTGAAAGAGACCCTGCAAATTTACCACACGGTAAAAATAATATTGATGTCGTAGTAGAATCTACTGGTCGATTTGTTGATAGAGAGGGGGCATCAAAACACTTAACTGCTGGAGCAAAAAAAGTGCTTATTAGCGCTCCAGCCACGAACCCAGACATAACAGTAGTATTAGGATGTAATGATGACAAAATCACTCCTGAACACAAAATCATTTCAAATGCTTCATGTACAACGAACTGTCTAGCTCCAGTAGTAAAGATTTTGAACGAAAACTTCAAAATTAAATATGGTTTGATGACGACTATTCATTCCTATACGAATGATCAATCAATTGCAGATATGGCAAGAGCAGGTTCACCTGATAAGATGATTCGTGGTCGAGCTGCAGCTCAAAACATGATTCCCACATCTACTGGAGCCGCTAAAGCAATTGGTTTGGTATTTCCAGAACTGAAAGGGAAATTAGATGGCATAGCCATAAGAGTTCCTACTGTTGATGGTAGCGTTGTTGATTTAAAGGTAGTTGTAGAGAAAAAGTGTACAGCTGAAGAAATAAATGCGAAAATGAAAGCAGCAGCCAATGGGGTTTTAAAAGGCATATTAGATTATATTGAGGACCCAATTGTAAGCAGTGATGTTATTGGTAATCCTCACAGTTCAGTATTCAATAGTTTATGGACAAAAGTTATTGAAGATGAAGTTTTTATCTTGAGCTGGTATGACAACGAAACTGGGTTTTCGAATAGAATGGCTGAGTTAATTATAAAGAAATTATAGTTTTTCCATTAATAATTTTTATTTTTTTTAGCACTTATTATTTAATATTATATATTTTTATCATTTTATACAGAAATATCATAAGCACTTAATCCTTAAATTAAATGAGTTCTTATTTTCGCTATTTTTCTTTTTTAACGTAAAGTGCTTTATCCCATCTACTAATAAAAATGAATCATAATCCTTAAAAAGGTGATTTTGCACATTTTTTTGATGAATCATGAAACAATGGAAAAGAATCCTAGTTATAAAAGAGGAAGATCCTCTTGAGATTGTTGAGGAAAATGATTATCGAATATCGAGCGGGTGTTGTTATTTTCACGACCTAAAGGAATTGAACGAGTTTGATAATATTGACGATGAAGCTCTGAAAGACGCTTAAAAGATCCAATCAGCAGAGTTTAATTATTTTTTGTATCTATGCTTTAATTTTATCTTTTACGGTAACCATTGCTAAAACAAAACAAACTAACGCTATAATGGTAATTATAAGTATATCTGGCCAGAGTTGGATAATACCCCATCCTTTTAACATTATTCCTTCAAATATTCGATTTCCATAATATAATGGGATAAATCTTGCTATAATTTGAACAACTACGGGAAAACTACTTACTGGAACTAACATTCCACTTAAGGCCATTGAGGGGAGAGCTATTAGTGGCGCAATTTGTACTGCTTGCAACTCATTTTTGGCAAAATTTGAAAGGAATACTGCCAATAGTACATGAAGAAGTGAAAACAATACAAGCATCCCTATAAGTAGTAAGATATCTCCTTGAATTACTACTCCAAATAAAGCAATACTAATAACTAGAATTGCACTGACGATAATAATAGCCAATACAGTTAAGGCAACCGTGTATCCAACTAATCTTTCTGATGCTTTTAAAGGGGTACCATACAATCGTTCTTCCGTACCTCCTATAGCTTCTCGTTTTATCGTAAGGAGTGAGATTAACAACACTAAAAAACTTATAACAAAAGCGATTACTGAGGGGATGCTCGTATCCAATCCACTAAAATCAATACCGCCAAAAGCCAATTCTTGATGAATGACGATGGTGTTAGTACCGAACGCCGACTGCATGGCTTCCTGTAATGCAACCAAAACTGTGGCTTTTATCGTAGGCTTAGTAGCATCAATATAGATGTCAATTGTGACATTTATTTGAGCACCATTATGTGTCTTATTATACACACACTCTGAGAAATTAGCTGGAATGTAAATTGCGGCATAATATAAACCATCATCCACATTCTTTTTATTATTGAGAAAATTTCCTGAATTAAAATGAACGTGATCGTCGTTTTTCAAAACTGTTGTGATATTATTGCCAAATGTAAATGTAACATTGACACCAGGAGGATTTACAAAAGTAGTATAACCTTTATCTTCATTATCGATTAGGATGGGTATATTTGTTATTTCTCCTCCTAGTGCGAAACCAAAAATAAGCATAATTACAACGGGCATTATGACTATCATTCCAAATGTTCGCTTATCGCGACTGATTTGTCGTAAAATGCGACGTGCTATTAAAAAAACTCTTTTAAAAGAAAAGCGAGAGGATTCAAAATATTCTCGTGATTCTATAAATTCGATATTATCTTTACTCATTTCCAATCACCTCTTTGCTTAATTTTATGAATACTTCTTCAATTGTGGTGACTTGATGTTTTGTTTTTAATTCCTGAGGTGTACCTTCATCGATTAACCTACCATCACGTATTAAGCCAATCCTATCC
>Ga0307445_10000239_pt1 | contig 27883 bp, 26 predicted proteins | sample SalMarSW160330MG_FD_202147 | JGI IMG/M metagenome (GOLD analysis project Ga0307445, IMG submission 202147) | Salt marsh sediment microbial communities from the Plum Island Ecosystem LTER, Massachusetts, United States - SW1603-30 | ecosystem: Environmental > Aquatic > Marine > Intertidal zone >... | reverse complement strand
CGATGCGTGTTGGAACGTGTCACCCCTGTCGCTGCACGCGATACACAGGTGGGTCTAGAGCCAGTGGAATCCTGTAACGTTGGGACCTGTCCGCCAGGACAGGCGTGTGCCCAACGTTGGCCGGGAGCATGCCCGGAGGGCAGCCATTTCGCCGACGCACCATTTTGACATAGCGCGCCTGTTCGTCTCGTGACACCCATCCAAATACACAACTAATCGGCAGAGCTGATAGTCAACCAGATGCCACTCTTCGTGGCCTTCGTGCTCTTCGTGGTGAATGTCGCTTGTGCTCCTTGCTCTAGCCACTTGATGCGTTCGCGCTTTGTGATTGCTGACCGCCAACTGCTGACTACTGACTGCTCGCTGCTGACGGAACTGGCAATAGCTGGGTGCTGCCTTTCTTTACTTTCCAATCCCAATTACGCCTTGCCGATAACCGCCGGCCGGTTTCCTGCAGTTGCTGCTGATCAAGACATCGAGGAGTCGATCTCTCCTGCGGGATGCGAGCCCTGAGATGTATCCGGTGTGAGGCGCCCCTTGGAAAGGATCACTGCGTGGCTTAGTATTTGCCCATCAATATCACTGGGGGCGTAGACGATGGGTAAGTATGCGTTCATTGATCAGGCACTCGATGATCTGCGCAAGCAAGGCCTGTACAACACCATCCGGACGATTGAGAGCTCGGTAGGAGCATGGGTAATCGTCGAGGGAAAGCGTGCGCTCAACATGTGCTCGAACAACTACCTGGGGTTCGCCAACGACGAGCGTTTGTGCACCGCCGCCAAAGACGCAATCGACGGGTATGGCGTCGGCCCGGGGGCAGTGCGCTCAATTGCCGGCACGATGAGCTTGCACATCGAGCTGGAGAAGAAGCTTGCCGCATTCAAGGGCACCGAAGCCGCGCTGTCCGTTCAATCGGGACTCAACACAAACCTGGCCACAATCCCGCTTCTCATGGGCAGAGACGATGTGATCTTCACCGACGAACTCAATCACGCCTCAATCATCGACGGCTGCCGCTTGACCAAGGCCAAACGCGTGATCTTCCCTCATCGCGACGCAGACGCACTGCGTGTGCTGCTGGAGGAGAACAAGGACATTGCAAAGAAACTGATCGTTACCGATGGAGTCTTTTCCATGGATGGAGATCTCGCTCCATTGCCCGAGATTGTCGCCGCCGCTGAGGAATACGACGCAATGGTAATGGTCGACGACGCGCACGGCGAGGGCGTCCTTGGAAGTCACGGGCGCGGGATCGTTGATCACTTCGGGCTGCACGGCCGGGTGGACATCGAGGCGGGGACCATGTCCAAGGCGTTCGGCGTCATGGGAGGGTATGTCGCCGGAAGTGCTGATATAGTAGATTACCTGCGTCAACGCGCCCGCCCATTCCTCTTCTCGTCCGCCGCCACCCCTCCCGATGTCGCTGCGTGCATCGCGGCCATAGATATCCTACAGGAGACAGATGCGCCGGTGCGCAAGCTTTGGAGCAACGCGGACTACTTCAAGAAAAAGATGACGGCACTCGGCTTTGACACCGGCCATAGTGACACGCCGATTACACCCGTAATGCTCGGCGAGGCAGAGACCGCCTGGAATTTCTCCAAGCGCCTGTTTGAAGAAGGCGTGTTCGCAACGGCGATTGCATTCCCCACCGTGCCGCAAGGCAAGGCGCGCATCCGCGTTATGCTTTCCGCCGCTCATTCCGTTTCCGATCTCGATTTTGCACTTGAGAAATTCGCCCAGGTAGGGCGAGAGTTGGGAGTGATCTAGATGAAAAAGAGAGCGATAGCCACCGACGCCGCCCCCGCGGCAGTCGGCCCGTATTCACAAGGGATATACGCAGATGGGCTTCTGTTCACCTCCGGGCAGCTCCCGGCAACACCCGCCGGGAAGTTGATCACAGACGACATCGAAGAAGCAGCACGACAGTCGCTTAAAAATGTCCAGGCGATCCTGGAAGCAGCCGGAGCATCGATGGCGGATGTGGTGAAGGTGACGATATTCCTCACCGACATGAATGATTTCGCCAAGGTGAACGCGATATATGATGGCTTCTTTCCCGCACCGCCACCGGCGCGATCATGCATACAAGTGGCCGCGCTGCCCAAGGGTGCACCGATTGAAATAGAAGCAATCGCGCGCATCTGAACAGCGCGCACACCGGCAAACAAGCAAAGGGATATCGATGAGATTCTTCGACACTCACTGTGACACGGCAATGAAGGTGCTCGACGGCAAGCTCGATTTTCTCACCGGAGAAGGGAACGGTCACATTTCTCTTCCCGCGATGATCGAGGCGGGAGCATGTGCGCAGGTTTTCGCATGCTTTGTCCTCAGCGAGCACCATCCCGGAACCGAGCGCGAACGAGCGGAAGCAATGATCGGAACCGTACACGCGCTTGTCGCAGCAAGCTCTGAGCGGATGCGTGTTGTCCTTACGAGAGATGGCTTGCGCTCGTCGTGCACCGGGAATGGCACAATCGCCGCGCTGATCGGACTTGAAGGAGCGGATCCACTCGAAGGAGACGCAGAAAACCTCCGCCACTTCTTCGACCTCGGTGTACGCGACATTATTCCCGCGTGGCAGGATAACGCATTCTCGGGAACGGCATTCGGCACTGATACTCCCCTCACCGAGCAGGGAATCAGGCTCATCGAGCTAGCGGAAGAACTGGGTGTGATGGTAGATGTATCACACATCTCCGACTCCGCGTTTCAGGTGCTCGTGAGAGCTGCGAGGCATCCGTTCATTGCCAGCCACTCCAACTGCCGCGCCCTATGTCCGACACTGCGCAATCTCACCGATGACATGATTCGGACGCTCTCCGACAAAGGTGGAGTGATGGGGATCAATCTTTCTCCCGCCTTCCTCGACCCGGAATACTACGCCGAATCGTTTCCTCGTTGGGAGCGCGCAAGCACCGCTGAGGCAACCCAAGAGGAGAAAGATCGACTTAAGGCAGAGGTAGATGCCCTTCCGCGTCCTCCACTCGAATGGGTTGCACGTCACGTGCTGCATGCAATCGAAGTGGGCGGAGAAGACGTCATCGGGCTGGGCGGGGACCTCGACGGAATACAGAATACGCCGGAAGGAATCGATACCATCGCCGATTACGTCAACATCCCCGATCTCCTTCTTTCCGCCGGCCTGAACACGCGTCAGGTGGAGAAGGTGTGCTACCGGAACTTCCAGCGCGTGTTCGATGAGGTGCTGCCCGCAGAAAACAGTTGATACGGGAGTGCGCCGCTTGTTGCTTTCGCGAATGTCAGCTGAGCCACGCGATAACGGCCAATGCTATCCAGGCGCCGGCGAACACAACGGGCACCATTACCATCAGGACAAGCGGCATGTGTCGTGTGAGAAATCCGATACGCATCGCCTCCGGCTGCCAATCCTCGCATCTCCAGGATGTACCGGGAACGCATACCTTTTCTCCAGCAAGGAGCTTAGACAGGCTGCGTTGAAATTCGCCACCTGCGAATTGACCCTCGATGCTTCGCAGCAGACCCGTCACGTGGGAGGCCTCTCTTGCGGCTCTCTGTTGGCTGGTAAGCCACGCGAGACAGACAAGAACCCCCAATCCAGCAAGGATGGTACTGAAGTATCTTCCTTCCCACATCGTGTAGGAAAAGAGAAACAGGGACAATGGAAATATCAACGCACAGTTCGCCAACAGGAATGCGCCGGCGATCGTCCAATAGCTACGCTCTTTGCCGCAAGCACTCCACGTCAACGCTTGATAGACGACCAGCCACTCTTCGAGTTCCATACGAACCTCCCTAATCCTCAATCATGTGCATCTTCAGCGTCGGCGGAAGGCGGTCGTTCCGCAATGTTTAGGACACTCGTCCGTGTGTTTGTTCTCCGCTGGTGAATGAACTAGGATATATACTGAAGCTAATTGCCCAAGGCAGGCGTGAGAGAGGTGGAGCAAGTGAATCACCTTGGGGGAAGTTGCACGACGGAAACTGATGATTAAGCAGATATTGGACGAACTGGCGCATAGCGTAATCGAACTCTCGCCATATCGCCGCACGCTTGTCTCTCTCTATGAACAACCGATCTCGCCCGTTCCGGATTCGGCCACACGCGTTCTTGAATACGCTTCCTGCGGCCTCAGCCCGGAAAGCAACGAACAGGTGCTATTGTTCATCGCGGGCGGAGGGATAGTACGTGGAGACAAGTACTTGCCTTCATTCCGGATTAGCGCATCCTATTACATCCCATCTGGAACTCTCCCGTATCCCGTCAGTCCGTGGATCACGAGCCGGCGGCGATTCATCAACGTGCGGGGCTGGCAAACCGACGATCTGTTGCTCGTGCCCCTTTGGACGGACAGCCGGATTATCGGGCAGATCTCTGTCGACGACCCAAAGGATGGAGCGCGGCCGTCCTTGACTGAGCTCCGCAAACTGGAGGATCTGGCGGATGTAACGGCGATCGCTCTCATGCAGGCGCGGCAACAAGAGGACCTCACTCAGAGGCATAGACTCTTCCACTTCCTCACTGAGAACGCGATGACCGGCGTTCTCATCGCTCAAGGAGAACGGATACGGTACGCCAATGACCATGCCATCGAGATTTTCGGATATCCCATGGAACAACTGACCGCGGTGGAACCGTGGTGGCAGCTGTTTCACCCCGACGACCGCATGAAGCTACGCGCGACGGACAAGCTGTTCGAGACCGGAGAACTGGAGGTAAAGGGGATACGAAATGACGGAGGATCAGTATGGCTGAAGCTGCAGCCGCTGCATTTGGAATATGAGGGGAAGCCGGCCATTCTCATCAACCTGCTTGACATAAGCGAACGCGTTCGAGCGGAGGTCCTCCTCAAGGAAAAGGCATTCCGCGACCCTTTGACCGGACTGTTCAATCGCCACTATTTCGACGATTCCATCCAGATGGAGCTCAAACGGGCTCAACGATACAAGCGGCCGTTCACACTCATGATGACCGATCTCTCCAGGTTCAAGCGCATAAACGACACCCTGGGGCACCAGGAAGGCGATCGAATCCTTCACGATGTCGCACACGTAGTGCAGGAACAACTGCGGGAGAGCGACTGGGCGACCCGCTACGGCGGCGACGAATTTCTGCTCGTCCTTCCGGAAACGGGAGTGCGAATAGAGGCGCTGGCGCAGCGCTTGCGAAGTGCTGTCGAAGAGTGGAGCAAGGCCAATCTCCCGGACACGGAACTGGGGATCGACGTCGGATGGGCGACATGGACTCCGGAGGATGATCTGTCACTGTCACGGTTGTTGAAGACCGCTGATAAGAACATGTACGCAGCCAAGAACGGATTAAAAGGCTGATCAGTGTCTCCTCAGAGACCTTCGGCCGATTCGGCTGCGTCGAGTGCGTTTCCGGCCATGATATGCTCGGGCCGTAAGCGCTCTCTCAACGGGTAGAGCCAGGCAAGCACGCTTCGAGCCGAAATCGCCGCAAAGTGCGACCGCTCCGCAATCACGTGTCGGCAGAAGCGGGATCCTGTTCATAATAGCTCTTTAGTTCATCGTAGAGCTGCGGCAGTTGCTCACGCAGTTGCTGGGGCCTCTCGAAGAAGAACTCAGTCGCCACGGCGAAGAACTCGGCGGGATTGGTCGCTCCATATCGATCAAGCAGAGTGTCCCTACCATAGGCGACATCGCGGCGGAGCTTCTCATACTCCTCGCCAAGAATGCGCGCCCATGCAACATACATCGAGCGCCGCGGAAGGATCGGCGCGCCGTCTGTCTCGCCGTTTTCGGCGTCAAGCTGGTGCGCGAACTCGTGGAACACAACATTGTGCCCGTCATGAATGTCGGCAGCACCGGAGCGAATATCGTCCCATGAGAGGACCACGGCTCCCCGGGTCCATGACTCCCCCAGCCGATGTTCCATCCCCTCGCTCACGATTCCCGCGTCGTCTCGCTCGAAGTGGCGGGCCACATACGCATGTGGATAGACGATGATGGAGCGTAGGCCCGGGTAGTAGTCAGTACGGCGGTGCAAGAGCAGTACGCATGCCTGCGCGGCAACGGTAACGCGGATTTCATCGGTCATCCGCAGTCCACCCGCTCCTTCAAACCGTTTCTCCGCAAGGAACACCTGTACGTGTTCCTCGAGTTCACGCCGATCGGCGGGTGAAAGCTGTCTCACGAAAGGAACATTTCTCTCGATAGTTTTCCGCCATGTGGCGGGGAACTCACGCGCCCGGACTTGCCGCCTCCGCCGTTCTTTCAGCCAGTCCACGAGACTTCTCGCCTTCCCTTCCTTCGTTTTCGATTCGGACGTTCCTGGCGCTCGCTAGGCACCGTTCTTACTCCACACTTCGTGCAACGCATTCAGAGCCGCGTTGTAGCGTCGATCGAGAACTACAGGATCGGTCGATTCCGGCTCATTGCACATTGTCGCATACGGAACACTGATCCCGTTCACCGAAAGCATTCCGTATGGATCGGGAGCGATCTTGAACCAGTCGTCGATTCCGTATGTTTCCTGCATCTCGATGCGAGGCACGGAGTGCGTGAGGATACCATTCTTGCGAGTCTCGTCGTAGCGCGCCAGGTTCCGTCGCCATGACTCTTCGAACGGCACGTCAACGTACAGGATCGCCGCGCGCGACAGAATCGCGGGAGAGATCCGTGACAGGGCCTCAACATATCCATCTTCTCCTCCACGGGAGAATTCCACGATCAGGGAGTTGTGAGACAGTGCGTTCGGGTCGGAAATGATCTCAGCTACTTGTTGGTTGATCTTCCCTATTAGGAAGGACCAAAGACCGTGGTCAGTGATCGCATAGTTCTCGTCCGCGCGGCGGGAATAGAGTCGATCGCGTCCTAATTCCTCCCACAGGTCGTCTTCCTCGAATTTTTCCCACAAGACAGGAAAGTCGTCGATCACATGGAATGGAGCGATGTGATAACGCTCGGCACGGTGCACACGGGAGTCCTTGTACATGAAGTCTATGAATTCGCTCTTGCCGCTCGCCGGCCGGCCGAGAAGCAGGATAATGTCAAACGTATCCTCGAGAGAGGCCCAGTCGCCCGTGTACGCAAGCCCGAGCGACTTTTCGATCTCCATCAGAAACGTCGACGGCTCGCGATCGGCATCGATGGTGACAAGCTCCGATCCGTGTTCGATGTGCCATTCTTGAAGATGGGCGAGCATTGTTTCCAGATTCTGCCTGTCAATGGCGAACTCCGGTGTGCCGCGCTCGCGCTGCCGCGAAAGAGAGACCTCAACCGGAATTTCCATGCGCAGGTAGCAATCCGGCGCAGGAAGGGCATTGGCGATTTGAGGATAGCTTGCGATGAATCCATCGTCGTTCAATGCCTTTGCGTAGGCAAGATGAACGCCAAGATGCGACTCCTCCAGGCAGAGTTTCCCATCCGCCAGTGCCTGCTCAATCTCCTTTCTCCGCCTCGGGAGCGCAGCGATGATCGCCGCTGTCAGCCGGTCACGTTCGGTGAACAAGTCGATTCCTTCATGCAATACGACCTCTTTGACAAGCTCCGGCAGTACCTTGACGCGCTGCGGATAAAACCGTGCAAGAAGAGAGAGCGTCTCGCTCTTCCCCACCGCCGGCAACCCCTCAAAGACGATGTATCTCATCTCGTTCTCCTTTTGTATCTCGCGTATTTTACCCGCTTGTGTTGTGCGCGTCCCGCCTAATGGCCATCCGGGCGCCGCGTTCGACTTATGCAGGTCGTTCTGTATAATGGGCGATCAGAAAGGAGCCTGGCAATTGCGAAATCTGATTATTGTTGAATCACCGACCAAGGCACGGACTATCAGCCAGTACTTGGGGAAGGAATACAAGGTGCTCTCATCACAGGGGCACGTGCGGGATCTGCCGCGTAACGACCTGGGAGTAGACATAGAGAAGGGGTTTGCTCCGAAATTCGAGACCAAGCGCGGCAAGCGTATCCAAGAACTCAGACAGGCCGCCAAGGACGCCGAGAAGATATACCTTGCCACCGACCACGATCGCGAGGGAGAAGCGATCGCCTATGACCTGTACACGATCCTTAAGCGCGCGGGAAAAGGTGACGACGCATTCTCGCGCCCAATATTCAATGAGATCACGAAGTCGGTCATCCTCGAAGCGCTCGCCTCGCCCACTCAGATCAACATGGACCGAGTGGAGGCGCAGCGTACGCGCCGCATCCTGGATCGCCTGGTGGGCTATCAGGTAAGCCCTTTGCTGTCACGGGCGATCGCCGGCAATCGATTTGAAGGCCTGTCCGCCGGCCGCGTCCAATCAGTTGCTTTGCGCTTCCTATGCGATCGAGAAGCGGAGATCGCGCGGTTCGTTCCCGAAGAGTACTGGGAACTCGAGGCCAAACTCAAAAACAAGGATTTGTTCACGGCGAATCTGACAAAGCGCAACGGGAAGAAGTTCGTCATCCACAGCTCAAGTGAGGCGGAATCGGTCGTAGGCGACCTGCGCAGTGCAGCGGAGATTATCGTCGCATCGGTCTCGGAGAAGGAACGCCGTCGTCAGCCGTCGCCGCCGTTCATCACCAGCTCGCTGCAGCAAGCAGCGTCATCCTCTCTTCACTTCACTCCTAAACGGACAATGAAGATTGCTCAGGAGCTGTACGAAGGCGTAACCCTGCCCGAAGGGGATGTCGGGCTCATTACGTACATGCGTACAGACTCTCTGCGAATGTCCGATGAGGCGGTGGCCGCAGCTCGCGAACTGATCGCAAACACCTACGGAGACAAGTACCTGGAAGCTAAGGAACGTCACTTCAAGAACAAGAAGCGTTCCCAAGATGCGCACGAGGCGATTCGCCCGACCGATCTGAAGCGAACGCCGGAGGAAATAGCTCGTCACCTCACCAGCGAACAGCTCAAACTGTACGCGCTCATATACAACCGCTTCCTGGCAACACAGATGACGGCGGCGGTATATATCCAACGAAAAGCCGTCATTTCCGCGGCGCCATACACACTTGAAGCGAGTGGAAGCTCTCTCAAATTCGATGGCTTTCTCAGACTATTTCCCGAACAGCGTGCACAAGACAAACCATTTCCCGACGACCTTCGTGAAGGGATGAGCCTGTCGCTGGAAGAAATCGACAGCAAACAGAAATTCACCGAACCGCCGCGGCGCTACAGCGAGGCAGGACTGGTCAACCTGCTGGAGAAAGAGGGAATCGGACGGCCGAGCACATATGCCTCGATAGTGTCCGTAATCCAGGACAGGGGCTACGCGGTGAAGGATGGAGGGAGCTTGCAGCCGACGCTGCTCGGACAGATCGTGATAGACTTCCTGAAACAGAACTTCACTCAGACAGTAGAGACTGAGTTCACCGCGCACATGGAAGAGGACCTCGATCAGATCGAAGAGGGATCGCTCACACGTACGGCAACTCTTGACGAGTTCTACCGCCCGTTTTCCGAGCGCATACAGGCGGTCGAGGCATCGATCGACGGCGGCGAACGCATGTTCCGCATGCTAACGGATGTTCACTGCGCCAAGTGCGATGCGCCGATGGAACTTCGCTATTGGAAGGGGTCACACTTCCTTGGATGTTCCCGCTATCCTGAATGCAAGAACACGAAGAGTCTTCCACCCCAGTTTCCCTACCGTTTCGAGAATGGCGAATTACTCCTGCGCGAGGGACTGGAAGAGATGGAAAAACAGGCGCGTGCGCAGCAAATTCCATGCCCGGAGTGCGGCGCCTCGATGGAACTCAAGACAGGAAGGTACGGACGATACTACCGCTGCACGAATCCCGAATGCGGCAAGACCGCGTCTGTCTCCACCGGCGTTTCGTGCCCGGCTTGCGGCGAAGGAAAGCTGGTGGAGAAGTACTCCGCCAAGCGGCGGCGTACATTCTATAGCTGCGATCGGTACCCGGATTGTCGGTTCGCCGTCAGCAGCAGGCCGGTAAGGACTTGCCCCGCGTGTGAATCCGGTGTACTCGTGGAGAACAAGGGGAAGCTCGTCTGCAGCAACAAGGACTGCCACTACTCCGAGGAATCGGAGCCGTCCACTTCCGCCGACATCAGTGATTGACGCGTCGGTTCTCTGCGCTATGCCTCATCCGAAAGGAGCTTCAACCATTCCAACCGTCGCTTCAGATCAGAGTCCTGCAGCTTAGCCAGCGCTTCTTTCTGGATCTGACGAACGCGTTCACGGCTGATTCCAAACTCTACTCCCACTTCGTCAAGGGTGCGCGGTTGGTAGTCGTTAAGGCCGTAACGCAGCTCAAGGATGCGCTTTTCGCGCTCGGTGAGTCGCTCGTCGAGCGCCTGCTCAAGCTCTTGCACAAGAAGATGCTCGAACGTTTCGCGTTCCGGTGAATCGGCCGAGCTATCCTCGATGAAGTCTCCCAGGACAGAGCCGTCATCGTCATATCCGATCGGCATATCAAGCGAGGCCATGCTCTGAGCCGTCTTCTTCGCCTTGATAATATTCTCTTCCGTCGTCTCAAGATCGTGAGCAAGATTCTCCGACGTGGGCATATCGCCCGTTTCCTTGAGATGATCACGTTCCAGCTGATAGATCTTACGGATGAGTTCGTTGATATGAGTGGGTACTCGGATCGTGCGCGACCGATTCGTGATTGCCCGCAGGATAGCCTGTCGAATCCACCACGTCGCATAGGTAGAGAACTTGTATCCCTTGGTGTAGTCAAACTTCTCGATCGCCTTCATCAGCCCCAGGTTCCCTTCCTGGATAAGATCAAGGAACGGCAGGCCGCATCCGCGGTATTTCTTAGCGATCGACACGACAAGTCTCAGGTTTGCTTCTGCAAGCTCCTCTTTTGCCCGCTTCTCGCCCGCTTCGATCCGCTTGGAGATCGTTACCTCCTCCTCGCGCGTGAGGAGCGGAACACGGTTAATCTCGCCGAAATACGTACGAATAGGGTTGTCCGCACGCGAAGAACGCTCACGGATGTCCCTCTTGTTATCAGGCTTCGTGCTCAGATTCTCTTTGAGGTTGATCGTCGCCTTTGGTTCTTTCATCCCTTCCTCCTAAACCGTTCGCCTGTCAGTGGAACTTCAGGAGACTGACCAAACATAATCGGACGACCCTGAGGGGTCCTCCGATCAGCTTCACAGTGATATTTCGCTACTTGTCTGCTGTCGCGGCATCCGCCGCTTCATGTTTTCCCAATCCCTCAGTCTCTGACAGTCAGTATAGCACAAATCGGAGGCGATGTGAAGCATCAAATGGAGCTGGTTTCAACGGATTTGGGAAGTGACAATCCTAAGCACTCAGCTATGTGGATAGTAGGTGAGAAGAGCAACTACCCCGAGCCCGATGACAAGCCAGATGTAGAACAGATTCTCCGCTCCGAGCACCGGCGGTCGTGGCGGCACGAATGAAACCCTCGCCCCGAGCGAAACCTGTGGAGTGAAGGTCCACGCCGGCGGAAGCGTATCTAGCGATCGCACGCTGGCGACAATCGCCACCGAATCAAGCAGCCAAAGCTGCGCTCCGGCCGTGATGTGCACAAATGGAGTCACCCCCCACGTACCACCTATCACGCGCCATTGCAGAGCAAGTCCGCCGCCCGAATAGAGCGCAATCGGCCCCAGCCATCCCTTGATGACTAGATCCACGCTCGCCTCGAACAGGTCGGGAAACGTCGCCGGATATGTCAGCGCCGTAAACAAGAACGTCAGGTTTGGATCGAACAGCATCTCCGCGCTGAGATAAGAGAAAGACGCGTTCCAGTCAATCGGGAGGACCGCGGGAACCCCAACATCGAAGCCAAACGCAATCGGCAGCGCCGCTTGCGCCGAAATAACTCCCGCAAGCATCGAAACGACGAATACAAAGCACAGAAGCTTCTTATGCACGTTTCCTCCTGACAAGCAGGATATCCCTTTCGCGCAAACAACAAGAGGGCGTTCGACCATTCCGTAAGGGTAACATGTCCTCTCATTGCTGGTGCCATCGTTAGTTGATAAGGTCTCGTCATGAGCTATGCCAAACAGACGCCAACCACAGAATCGCCGCTACTCATCTTCGATCTTGATGGCACTTTGTACAAGACTGAAACGTCATTCCTGCCTGCGATCACGGAGATCTTCCAATATCACCAGCTCGCTGCGCCGCCTTCACAGGAGTTGCTGCCGTTCATCGGAGAACCGTTCGATCGCTTGCTGCAATGGCTCGCAGTTCGCCTCGCCGATTCGCGCGGACCTTCCTTGACACCGCAGCGTCTACACGAGTACATCGCCCGGCGTGAGCTCCAGTATGTAAAGACGAATGGAAAGTTGTACCCAGCCGTGGCAGATACGCTAACCGAGCTACGGAAACGCCGGTATGGGATCTCCCTCTGCACAAACGGCGGTGAGACGTATGCACGCGCAGTGCTGCGTACCTTCAGGATCGAATCACTCTTCGATTTCCTCCGATTCCGCGGAAGCGAAGACGAGGGCAAGCCAGGAATGGTACGCTCTCTGCTGGAGGCAGCGGGAGCATCTCAGGCAATCGTAATTGGCGATCGGTATCATGATCTCATGGCGGCACAAGAGAATGGGTGCGCGGCAATCGGAGTTTCGTACGGCTATGCCCGTCCCGGCGAACTCGCGGATGCGGACGCAAGGCTGGATAGTTTTGACAATCTACCGGAACTTCTGGTTTCTTTGCCGGTTGGCGATCGCTGTTGTCGGGGCTAGACTCTCAAGACTGCCTTGCGCTTTCAAATAAGGAGGAACGATGTTGCACATATTGCAGGCGATCGCTCACCGCTCGGATGCGTGGGTGGAGCTTCGGTATCACGCGCGTCGCACCAAGCGAATAGCCGTTAGCAGCGGTCGGTTGGAAGAATCGTCTTCCGTTCGCCTAGTCGGTGTTGGCGTACGTGTCCTCATCGCTGGTGTATTGGGATTCTCCAGCACCACCGATCTTTCCAAACAAGGGATTGAACAGGCCGTGCGCGAGGCGGAGGACGCCGCTCGCGCATCTGCCGTGGCAAAGCGAGACAAGATCAAAGGCCTCGCCGCAGTCGCTCCGGTAACAGGCAAGTTCTCTGTAGAGACATCAGATCCACTAGACAACCACTCACTGGAGGAGAAGTTGGCGCTCGTCATGCGCGTCGACAGCCAAGTTCGCGGCACGTCAAAGAAGATCGTGTCGTCAACCGTCGCCTATGCAGAGATTCAGGACGAGAAGATCATCGTCACTTCCGACGGCGCGGCCGCACACGTATTCGACGCCAAGCCGGAGTTCCGGGTTCTTGCAGTGGCACAAGAAGGATCCGATCAGACAATGGGTATGGATTCGGCCGGAGTCAGCGGCGGGTTCGCTGATCTGTTCGCCAAGAGATCCCCAGAGGAGATGGCAGACAAGGCGGTTGCTCTCGCCGTGAATCAGCTGGGAGCTGAATATGCGCATGGAGAGAGGGCGACCGTCGTCCTCGATCCAGGTCTGGTGGGTGTGCTCAGTCATGAAGCTATCGGCCACACTGTGGAGGCGGACATCGTCTTGTCGGGCGCAATCACGAACGGCAAGATCGGAACGCGGGTAGCATCGGAACTGGTCACGATGTGCGACAGTGGACCATCGACCCATCTGCCGCACGCCGCCGGTGAGCTACTCGTCGACGATGAAGGAGTGAAGACGGGCAACACCGTGATCATAGAACACGGTGTTCTCCGTTCATATCTGCACAACCGCGAGAGTGCGGCTCACTTTGGAGTCGAAGCGACCGGAAACGCGCGCGCATTCGAATACTCCGATGTTCCTATAATCCGGATGCGGAACACCTACATCGAAATCGGCGGGTCTTCCAAGGAAGAGATGATCGCGGGAGTCAAGCACGGCTACTACCTGGAGGGTCTCGGCGGCGGCGGTCAGGCAGATTCGAACGCCGAGTTCATGTTCGGGGTTCGAGAAGCGCACCTGATCGAAGATGGAAAACTGGGAAAGCTCGTGCGCGGCGTAACGATCTCCGGAAACGCATTCGATGTCATGAAGTCGGTTGACGCAGTAGGAAGTGACTTTAGCTGGGACCTCGGCGCCGGGAACTGCGGAAAGAGTCAACTGGCGAAGGTGGATGCGGGTGGACCGCATCTGCGCTGCGTAGTGACGATTGGAGGGCGGCAGGAATGACCAATCAGAAACTTATCGGGCTATGCCGACAGGCGCTCGATCAGACGAACAAACACGGTGCCGACGCGGCAGAGGCATACGGAGAATCGGCGCGGACAATTACCGTTACGATCGAGAAGAACGACCTACAAATCTCCCGCAGCCACAAGGAAACCATGATCGGGATACGGGCATTCAAGGGGAAGCGCATTGGATTCGCCTCCACGAACGACCCGCAGACACTTGATGAGACCTGTGCAGACGCAGTCGTACTGGCGAACGCATCCCCCGCAGATGAGAGGAACCTCCTTCCCGAAGTCGAGGATATCGAGTATGTTGACGGCATATACGACCCACACTCCGAGACGTTTACCACCAAGGACGCGATCGAGCAGGCCGTAAAGATACTCGACATCGCGCGCTCGATCGACAGTCGTCTGATCGTCGGAAACGGCGAGTTTTCCGTCCACATCGGCACCCGCGCACTGGCGAACAGCAACGGCATACTCCGTTCCGAGCAAGAGAGCCTGTTCTTCTATTTCGCACTTGCCACTGCCCGCGACGGTGAGCGCGTATCGAACATGGATTACCAGTTTGACGCTACTCGTAACCTGTCGACGATAGATGTGGAACCGATTGTCCGCCGCGCTTGTGAGAATGCGCTTGGTTCACTGGGTGCAGAGCCGGGAGACAGTTTCAACGGCCCGATCATTCTGTCGCCGAACGCCGTGCAAGGAATCCTTGCGGGGTTGATCCTGTTCCAGACGGACGCCAAGAACATCCTTCGTGGAATGAGCCGCTGGAAGGAAAGCGTTGACACTGCGGTCGCTTCTCCCCTTATCACCGTGGTGGACGACGGCAGGGCGAAAGACGGGATTGCCACGTCATCGTTCGATCGCGAAGGCGTCGGGCACGCGAGGCTGGAGCTGATCAAGGACGGACGGCTCATGTCATTCATGCATAACACCTACACCGCCGCCGCGATGAAGACGAAGAACACTGCTCATGCAGCCGGACCAGCCCGGTCCCTTCCGAGAATCGGACCAACCAACTTCGAGATCGTGCCCGGCAGCACAACGAAGGACGCGTTGATCTCCGAGATGAAGAAGGGCGTTCTCGTCACACGTTTTTCCGGTCGCGCCGACCCGATATCGGGCGATTTTTCCGGCGTCGCCAAGGGGGCGTACCTGATTGAGAATGGGCGCGTTACGCGGCCGGTCAAGGGAACACTTGTCGCCGGAAACGCGTTTGAGGCACTAAAAAAACTGTCGGGCGTATCGCGCGAACAGGAACGTGTATTCAATTTCACTCTTCCCTACCTGAGGCTGGAAGGGATATCTGTTACTGCGGGCTGATCGATGATCACAATACGAGAACTGAAGGTCGAGGACTACCAAGCGTTGTGCACCTTGTGGGAGGCTGCCGGCCTCCCCTTCAAACCGGCCGGCCGCGATCGTGAAGAGAGAATCGCCCAAGAGATCAATGGCCCGTGTTCCGTCTTCCTCGCAGCCGAGGAAGACGGAGAGCTTGTGGGTGTCGTGCTTGGAACCCATGACGGCCGCAAGGGGTGGATCAATCGGCTCGCCGTCCTCCCTTCCCATCGCCGAGAAGGGATCGCCACCGCTTTGGTGAACGCGGCCGAGGAGCGATTCGCCGCACTCGGGATAGGTATCTTCACATGCATGATCGAGGACTGGAACGAGTCGTCGATGGTGTTGTTCGACCACCTAGATTACGTCCGGCACGACGACATAATCTACTTCTCCAAGCGACTCTATCCCGACGTCTAATAGATTCGGCATCGAAAACCAGATGCTGCCCCCGGCTTCAGCCGCTCTTCGGCACGACCGCTTTCCAACCCTATTCCGTGGGTGATGGCAGCCCTCGCAGCCCCAGCGGAGGACCGAGGATCTCGGAGAGCACGATGCCCACACGCACGTCATCGCGGAGTAGCGTGCGGATAACGTCCGCCACTCCTTCTGAGGACGTCATCTTTGATCCTCCTTGCCCTTCTCCACGGATGGCCCATCCGTCTTTGCCAAGCCTTCTCTCATTTGCGTGTCGGCCTGTATGTTCTTCATCCGATAGTAATCCATTATTCCCAGGTGGCCGCTACGAAAAGCGTCGGCCATGGCGCGCGGAATCTCCGCCTCCGCCTCTACTACCGCCGCCCGTCGTTCCCGAACAAGAGCACTCATCTCTTGTTCGCGCGCAATCGCCATCGCCCGCCGTTCCTCAGCCTTGGCGCGAGCGACTTTGAGGTCGGCCTCAGCCTGATCGGTCTGAAGCTGTGCCCCAATGTTCTTCCCCACATCGACATCCGCGATGTCGATCGACAGGATCTCGAACGCCGTGCCTGAGTCCAATCCCTTTCCCAGCACAAGGCGGGAAATGGAATCGGGGTTCTCTAGCACGTCTTTGTGGGAGGCGGCGGAACCGATTGCAGACACGATCCCCTCGCCCACGCGAGCAATGATCGTTTCCTCCGTCGCACCGCCGACCAGGCGCTCGATGTTGGCACGCACCGTCACCCGCGCCAACGCAAACAGCTGAATTCCATCCTTGGCGACCGCTCCAATCTTCGGGGTTTCGATGACGCGGGGATTGACCGACATGGCCACAGCTCCGAGCACATCCCGTCCGGCAAGGTCAATCGCCGCCGCTCTCTGAAAGTCGAGGGAGATGTTCGCCTTGTCGGCCGAGATAAGGGCGCGCACCACTCGCTGTACGTCACCACCGGCGAGCACGTGCGCTTCCAATTCGGTGATGTTCGGCCTCAGTCCCGCCTTCCAGGCGGTGATCATCGGGCCGATTACTCGAGCAGGGTTGACCTTGCGCAGTCGCATCCCGATGAGCGTCATTGGACCGACCGGCACCCCGGCGGCAAGCGCCGAAATCCATAATCCCACCGGCACAAAGTAGAAGAATACCCATATCACAAGCAGCGCCAGTACCGCCACCACAATGTAGAGAATCATGCTTTGCCCTCCTTCTCACTCTTCTTGACTACCTTGCGGTAGCCTTCATCCTTTGTCACCACAATCGGCGTCCCTTGTGGGAGGAAGCCCTCCTCACACACTATGTCCGTCCGCTCATCGCCGAATTCGCCCACTCCTACCGGATGGAGATCCGTAACCGCCACGCCCTTTCTCCCCACCCATTCTCCCTCACGCGACTCCGCCTTCTTGTCGAACGCACGTCCGGTGATCGTCTGTGAGAGTATGACACCGCCGAACCGAAGGCGCGTCTTTGGGAGCCGCGTGACGATGAGAATCGCTATCACCAGTGCAAGCACAAGACCGACAGAGACGGCAACAATGGCATGTATCGCTTCAGCCGGCTGCGCCAATGGGCCCACCATGGACGTGTAGAAGCCGATACCGACGAGAACGAGACCGGCGAGGCCGGATAAACCCAACGTAGTACCGGTGAATACGAATACCTCAAGGAAGATGAACACGATACCGGCAAGAAGGAACATGATCGAGCCCCATCCGGCAAGGCCGACAAGGAAATGCGACCAGAAAAAGACACCCAACAGAACGAGGCCGCTCATCCCCGGTATGCCGAAGCCGGGCACGATCATCTCTACGAAAAGACCCAGCACGCCCGTCGCGATTAGTATTCCTGCCACCCACGGCGTCGTCAGGACTTCGACCACATCATCGATCACGCGACGCTGGTGAACCACCACCGCCGCCCCGGTAAGCCCCTCCAGGCTAAGCAAGTCGTCGATGCCGGCGACTTCGCCATCGGAGTATCCCCACTGTTCAGCCTCTGTATATGTCAAGGTGAGGAGCTTGCCCTTTTCGCTCAATCCCGGGATCTCGATGTCCCGATCGACCATCGCTTCAGCAACATCGGTCGGCCTTCCCCGCGATTCGGCAGTGGCAGCAAACAGTTCGCGCGTCGCCGATACGATCTTCTCCGGCGCTTCTTCCATCTTTCCAGATTCGAAATAGACCGGCGTCGCCGCTCCTATCACTCCGGCCGAGGCGAAGTATATCTTTTCGCAAGCAATCGCAAGCAGCGCTCCAGCGGAATACGCTTCCCGGTTGACGTAGGCGATAGTCGGGATTTTCGCGTCAAGGATAGCGTCACGCGCCGCGATCGCCGAATCGAGATATCCACCCGGAGTGGAGAGTTCGATCACCACTGCATCCGCTCCTGACTCCGCTGCGGAAGACAGCCCCTGACGCAAGTAAGAGACGGTACCTCGGCCGATGTCGCCGTTGACGTTGAGAACCCACACCGATCCAGCTGTCTGTGACAACCCGAAATATGAGACCGCTAGCAGTATCACCAGAAACAGAATGCGAGTTTTCATGGATCTATCCTAGGAACCCTTTCAGAACTTGTCAATAGTGCGGCCACTTCCGTCGAAGACGATCTTGCAGGTCTATTCATCGCTTGCCATCTTCTGTCGATCGCAGCACGTAGTGCGCAATCATTTTCCGCAGGTCCTTGATGAACCACGCGTAGAGGTCCCCCAATCTTACTCATCGGTGTACTACCACGGAATGAGGTTGTACGAAGGCATCAACGCAAGAGCCTGTATCGCCGATAGCGCGAGAAAACGGCAAATATGAGTGGTTTCACTATAGTCATCTCTTTATCCTACATGCTACTCTCATGTATCAGGCTTGACAATAGGCTCACATTTCCGCGATGTGACCGATTGTGATATACTGCGGGACATCTAAGGAGACTAATGAAAAGAGAGAGCGACCGTCTGGTTACCGTGCTGACAACTGGCGATGTGGGGACAATCGCTGTCGCCGCTTCCATACTCGAAGCGGCCGAGATTCCCTATTTCGAGAAGGGCGGCGCTTCCCGAAGCCTCGGCATCCAGCTGTTCAATGCTTCAGCCGGGTTCGTGGAGTTTCAGGTCCGTCCCGAGGATGCCGAAGCGGCCCGCGATCTCCTGTCGCACCTGACAGAAGACGGCAAAGAATGATCCGGCTTGGATGAGCAGTCAACACTCGTCCAAGCCGGATTGACGTTGCACAGACTTCATCAACCCTTCGCTAGCGGCTAAAGTACCTCTACCAGCCGCCGCCGCCGCCGCCGCCAAAGCCACCACCGGAGAATCCGCCACCGAACGATCCCCCGCCACCCCACGCGGAGCGCCCACTCGAACTGGCACGTGGCGCGGAAACGAATGTTCTCTCCATGCCTGATGACAGATTCGCCATCCCGATATAGAACAACGCAGGATTGAACCCGGGGCTCGCCCCCATGTACCAGTTCGGCGGCTCCTTCAACAGTCCTTCGAACTGCTTGCTCCAGATGGAGGTGAGATTAAGGGCCATGGCATACGGCAGAAGCTTCTCGAACAATTGCGGGTTCTTCTCCGGTGCGTCGTGGAACTCCATCTGCTCCACCTCCGCCCGACGGATGTACTCCGATAGGCCAAGTACGTCCCGCAGCGCTTCCGTGCCCTTGTTCGTCCGCCTCGGCATGATTGGAGTGAACGCGAGAATGATCACGCCACAGGCCGCAACCGCTACGCCAAGATAGAGCGAAGAGGCCCAGATCCCGACCGCCACGCCCAGGAACACAACGAGCATGCCCATCGTCGAATACGACCGGCGCACCCGCTCAGGGTTGCTCGCATATAGACCCTTCTTCACCAAGCCGGCGTACAGGTCCGATTTTAGCTGCGGCAGCACCTTATAGAACTTGTTCTCTAACGAAGAGAGCGTGCGACTGTCGGGGTTGCCGGAGTCAAAGATCGCCCCGAACAGCCTCGCCTCCACCTTTGTGAGTCCAGTGTCGGTGTCCTTCTGCTTGACGAATTCGTAATCCGTCGGCCCGGACCGTCCGAACACACGCTTCACTTTGTCGGCAAGTCCGACATCTTCGTCGCTGACCTCGCTGATAGTGAGATAGCCCTTGACCGCCAAGCCGATCACCATCGCCGTGATGTCTCGCAGATCGGCGCGATCGTCGATCAGCACCCCCACTTCTCCGGCGTGCATTCCGCGTGGCGGTTCGAATCGCGGTGCGATCGTTCCCTTCGCCGGATCTTTCCCCTTGTAGAACCACAGCAGGAACATCCCGATGAGGGCGAGGATCGGCAAAGCAGCGTACTTGTTCGCCGAAAGGAACCAGCCGATCTTCTGCCAGGTGGTCGGCGCGGCGATACCAGCCTGATCCCGCGGCATGGACACATCGATCGTCAACCCCTCTCCTGGAGAGAGATAACCCGTCTCAAAGATCAGGCGACCGCTGTCATCGACCACCCCTTGTCCACCGCGCGCCGAGCTCCCGTAGTAGCCGACGTAAGAAATGCTGCTCGCGTCGGCGGCGGGAACGGTGTCAGGCAGGGTGACGACGGCGCTCGCATGTTCGATCGGGATTCGCCAATCGTTCCCGGTTACATTCCAGTAAAGCTGGATGTATTCGTCATGGAAGAGGATGGCGCGTCCCACCGAATAGGAAATCACATAGGTGTGCGTCCCGGTGATATAGCGATCGGGGTCACCGATACGAATGATCACATTTCCACCGCTATGCCTGGTCGTGTACTGTGCGGGGGCGTTGTCCGCCTCGACAGACTTGAGCCGGAATGAGACGCTCAGCTTCTCCCCTGTCGGTCGGCGATATGAAACGGGGATCTCCCGCTCGATCCCGTGATACGCAGTGTCGAACAGTACCGTGAGGGTCTCGGTGACATGCAACGTCCCCTCCGTGTCGAGTGCAATCTGGCTCGCGAAGTCGTTAATGCGCAGGCTCGCCGATCCGAGGACCGATATTCCGGCAAGCAGTATGAGAAAGACAACTGCTTTTCGCATCAGAAACGCACCCGGGGCGCCTCGCGCTGTTCCTCGCCTGGGAGCATGTAGAACTCGCGCTCCTTGAAGTGAAACATGTTGGCGATAATGCTCTGCGGGAAGATTCGGATGCGCGTGTTGAGATCTCGCACCACGGCGTTGTAGTACGTGCGCGATCGTTGCACCGCGTCCTCGATCTGCTCCATCGTCTGCTGCAATTGCATGAAGTTCTCGTTCGCCTTCAGCTCTGGATAGTTTTCCACCACCGCGAACAGCGATTTGAGCGCCCCTTTCAGACCTTCCTCCGCACGCGCCTGTTCCTGAGGAGAGGAGGCATTGATCGCACTCGCCCGCGCCTGCGTAACCTTCTCAAACACACCTTTTTCGTGCGCCGCATACCCTTTTACCGTCTCCACCAAGTTCGGAATCAAGTCCCAGCGGCGCTTGAGCTGCGTGTCGATATCTCGCCACGATTCCTCACTCCTTACCTGAAGCCGCACCAAACGGTTGTAACTCAACACGGCCCAGCCGAGAATGACCACCGCCACGAATAGGATGATATAGCCTGCACCCATATTCCCTCCTTTCCTTCTTGTCAGATATTGTAGCCAAGCCAACCGGATCGACCAACTCGCCGCCGGCAGCTTCGAGCCTATCATGTGCGCGTGACGGCCTCGGAAGTGCCTGTTTCACTATTGAAAACCGGGGTTGATGTTAGTAAAGTCCGTCTGTCAGCCTTACCGATATCTGGAGGTGCCCATGCACAAGCGACTGTTTACACCGGGGCCGACCGAAGTCCGGTCCGATATTCTGAAAGAGCTTTCCACCCCGCAAATTCACCATCGCTCGCCCGAGTTCGGCGAGCTGTACGCCGAGATTCAGCCGAAGCTGCAGCAACTTCTGTACACGAAGAATCCCGTCTTCATCTATACATCTTCTTCCACCGGGGCGATGGAGTCCGCAGTGACCAACCTGGTGGCGAAGCGCTGCTTGAATTTGGTTAACGGCGCGTTCTCCGAGCGCTGGCACGAGATCACAGTTGGGAATGGTGTCCCGTGCGACGCTTTTGCTACGGAGTGGAACGTCGCGATCAAGCCGGAGATGGTAGACGAACAACTGAAGACCGGAAAATACGACGCGGTCACGCTCGTGCTGAACGAAACATCTACCGGGATGATGAACCCGATTCGCGAGATCGCCGAGGTCGTGAACTCATATCCCGATGTTTTCCTGCTCGTAGATGCAGTGAGCGGCATGGCGGGTGTGAAGATCGACACAGACGCGTGGAAGCTCGACTTCGTCCTCGCCGGCGTGCAGAAGGCGTTCGCTCTCCCCGCCGGTCTCGCCGTCGCCGCAGTCAGCGAGCGGGCACTGGCAAGAGCCGAGAACGTGCCGCCGCGAAGCTACTATTTCAACCTGATACAGATAAACAAGTACCACAAGAAGAACCAAACCCCTTCGACTCCCGCGATCCCGCACATGTTCGCGCTAAACGCCCAACTGAACGAGATGCTTTCAGAGGGCTTTGAGACCCGTTTCGCCCGCCACAATAGGATGGCCGGCATCGTCCAGTCGTGGGCGAAGAAGCACTTCGACATCTACCCGGAAGACGGTTACTGGTCGAAGACGCTGACCTGCGTCAAGAACACACACGGCGCCGATGTGCCAAAGCTGATCAAAACGCTCGCCGACGAATACAACCTGCGCATCTCCAACGGTTACGGCGCACTAAAGAATGAGACATTCCGCATCGCACACATGGGAGACACACAGGTCGACGAGATCGAAGGCCTGCTGCGGGCGATCGAAACCGTTCTCGGCATCTAGGAGGGAGAGATGACATTCAAGGTATTGGCGTCCGATCCGCTCGCGGATAGCGCCGTTAGCGCAATGCGTGAGGCCGGGCTCGCGGTGGATGTGAAGACTGAACTCACGCCGGAACAGCTGAAACAGGAGATCGGCATCTACGATGCAATCGTCATCCGCAGCGCGACTAAGGTGCGTGCCGAGATCATCGACGCAGCGAGCCGCCTCAAGCTCGTCGTGCGGGCGGGCGTGGGACTGGACAATGTGGACGTTGACTACGCAAAAAGCAAAGGGATCGCCGTTCGCAACACGCCGACGGCGAGTTCGAACTCGGTTGCCGAGTTGGCCCTTGGGCATCTCATCTCTCTTGCCCGGTACATCTCTCGGGGAACGGTCTCTGTGAAGTCGGGAAGGTGGGAAAAGAAGGCAATGAAAGGGGTGGAGATAGCGGGAAAGACGCTCGGGATCGTGGGGATCGGTCGCATCGGTCAGTCGCTGGCCGACAAGGCTGCAGCCCTCGGCATGCGCGTCATCGCGTTCGACAAGTTTGTCTCAAAAAGCCCGCTCCCCAAGACTGTACAGATGGTTCCGTTTGAGGAAATCCTTTCTTCAAGCGATTTCATCTCTCTTCACATCCCGTTCGATCCCGCTGTTGGAGCCACAATCGGCGCCGACGAAATCGCGCTGATGAAGAACGGCGTGCGGATCGTCAACTGTGCCCGCGGCGGCGTGATCGATGAAGACGCCCTCGCCGCAGCGCTGGCATCGGGGAAGGTGGCGGGCGCCGCTCTCGACGTGTTCGACAACGAGCCACCATCATCCGAGCGGCCGCTATTCGCACAGGAGAACGTTTCGTTCACCCCGCACATCGGCGCATCCACGGTGGAAGCACAGGCGCGTGTCGGCGCAGAGGCGGCAGCGACGGTCATCGAATTCGCCCGATCCCTGTAGGAGGAACATGGCTCATATCATTCCGTTTTGCGGCATACGCTACAACCTCACCTCCGCCGGCAGCGCGGATGCTCTCGTCACACAACCGTACGATCGCATCGGCGAGATGGAACAGTCGACCTATTATGCGCGAAGTCCCCATAACGTCGTTCGCATAATCAAAGGCAAGAAAGAGCCAACGGACAACGGCGAGAACGTCTACACTCGCGCTGCCGCTTCTTTCTCTGACTGGATCTCACACAAGATACTCGTTCGCGATTCTGTCCCTTCCCTGTACGTCTACCACCAGGAATACACGTTTGGCGAACAGAAACTAACGCGCAAAGGCGTGATCGCGCTCGGAAAGCTGGAGCCGGAAAAGGTTCACGCTCACGAAAAGACGCTTTCCGGCCCGAAACAGGACCGATTGCGTCTGATGCGCGCGACAGAGGCGAACTTCGGACACATCTTCATGCTCTACTCCGACCCGGAACGACGCGCCGACCGGACGCTTGCCGAGGCAATTAGCGGCCTCTCTCCCGTCATCGAAGCACGCGACGACTTCGGAAACACCCACCGCGTATGGCAAGTCACCGACACGAACGTGATCTCCACCGTCCAAGAAGCGTTATCCGATCGGGATCTGTACATCGCCGACGGGCATCACCGGTACGAGACCGCGGTCAACTTCATGCACGAGTGTCAGAATAATGGCTGGCGCACGGCGGCACCGGAATCGTTCGATGTACGGATGATGACGTTGTTCAATATCGACGAGCCAGGAATGACGATCCGCCCAATCCATCGCCTTGTTCACGCCCTGATCGACTACGATCCCGATCATTTCCTTACGCTCGCCGTGGAAGACTTTGAGGTGATGCGTCACGAAACGCTTGCGGAAATGGAACAAGCAGTGACAAGCGGGATGGAGCGCCACACATTCGGCTGCTACACCGCCGGTGTATTCGCCTCGCTTACTCTTCGCGATGAACGGCTGATGGACCGACTGATCAGCGGGGATTGGTCGAGCGACTGGAAACATCTCGATGTCTCCATTCTCCATACGGCGATCCTCGATCGGCTACTCGGAATCGACGCCGCCGCGCTGGAAGAACAGCGAAACATAACCTACTCGCACGACCCGCAGGACGCGGTGGCTAAAGTGGACGACGGTTCGGAGCAGATCTTCTTCCTGCTCAACCCAACTTCTCCCGCCGAAGTGCGGCAAGTGGCCGATCATGGCGAGAAGATGCCACAGAAATCGACCGATTTCTATCCCAAGCTGTTGACCGGACTCGTGATGTCAAAGATGGAGATCGACAAAGGCTGAACTGTAAGAGGAAGCGCGCTTGCTATCTCATCACCCTTCCAGATGTTCTCCCAATCCGGGGATGTGCACCTTCTTCTCCAGCATCCGCAGCAACTGGGTAACCATGAACACCAGCGCCAAGTAGAAGAGAGCAACGACTATGTACACCTCGAAGTAGAGGAAATTGTGCGAGGCGATCCGCTTCGCCACGCCCATCAGATCGAGCAGGGTCACCGAGAAGACAATCGATGAGTACTTGAGCATGAGAATCAGCTCGTTCGACCAGGAAGGGATCACGATCCGAAATGCCTGCGGTAATACCACGTAACGCGCGGCCTGCACCATACTCATCCCCATTGAACGGGCGGCGAATAGCTGCCCGGTCTTCACGGCCTGAATTGCCCCGCGCAGGTATTCCGCTTGGTAAGCGGCCGTGTTCAGGCCGAGCGCAAGCACGCCGCTGGTAAACGCCGATAGCATGATTCCCCAGCTGGGCAGCCCGTAGTAGATCATGAGCAACTGCACGAGCAGCGGCGTGCCGCGGAAGATCTGAATGTAGATGCTGCAGGGGATGGAGATCCACTTTCCCCCGTACACACGCCCGAGCGCAAGCAGAATCCCAAGCACCACACCGATGGCGATGCACGTAACCGTGATCTCGATAGTGAGAATCAGCCCGTGCGCCAGCTGCGGCAGCCACGACCATTCGAAGATCATCAGCCCGTCTCCCCATAAAGCTCGTTTATCTTGTGGAGAAACTCTCCAGTACGCGGACTTTTCGGCGAGGAGAACAGCTGCTCGGGTGTTCCTTGCTCAACGATCACGCCGTGCTCCATAAAGATGATCTCGTCGGCGACAGAACGCGCGAATCCCATCTCATGCGTAACCACAAGCATCGTCATCCCGCTCTTAGCGAGGTCAATCATTACGGTGAGAACCTCGCCGATCAATTCCGGATCGAGCGCGGATGTCGGTTCGTCGAACAGGATCAGCTTCGGCGACATCGCCAATGCTCGCGCGATCGAGACGCGCTGCTGCTGCCCGCCGGACAGCTGGGCCGGATAGCAGTCGGCCTTTTCGGCAAGCCCGACGCGATCCAGTTCCTCCATCGCCAGCTTGGTCGCGGCTTCCTTCTTCATCCGCTTAACCTTTACCGGTCCGATGCGGACGTTGGATAGTGCCGTGAGGTGCGAGAAGAGGTTGAAGCTCTGAAATACAAATCCCATCTGCGCGCGAAGCTCATTGATCTTCGCCTTTGCCGCCGTCACTTCCACTTCATCGAGCCAGACGCGACCGGCATCAGGCGAGCTGAGGTGATTGATGCAGCGCAACAGCGTGCTCTTGCCTGTCCCCGAAGGGCCGATTACAACTTTCGTATCGCCTCTTTCCAGTGAGAACGATACCCCTTTGAGCACCTCTTCGGTTCCATACTTTTTGTGGATGTTTTCGACGATAAGCAGACTCATATCTCGCGCGTCCCTCCTCCCACCATCTGCAGCCCCGGGATCCGCAGGCGCTTTTCCAGCCACCCCAGAGCATGGTTCCCGGCGTAGGTAAGGACGAGGAATATGAGGGCGACCGTCAAGTAAGCGAGCATCGCCAAATCGTAGTGACGATCGGTGATGATGCGCACGCGGCGGAGGACCTCTGTAAGTCCCACGACATAGGCAAGGGTCGTGTCCTTGACCACCGAAGAGAACTCATTCGACCAGCCGGCAATCGATATCCGCAATGCCTGCGGAATGACGATGAGATAGATGGCGTTGATGCGGCTCATTCCCATCGATCGGGCAGCGAGAATCTGGCCATGAGGTATCGCCTGCAGCGCTCCCCGAAAGATCTGTGACTGATATGCCGAGGAACGGAGTCCAAGGGCGAGAGTGGCGGCAACAAACGGGGGAATGTTCGCGCCGAACTCCGACGGACCAAAGTAGAACAGAAACAGCAGTACAATCGCCGGAATGCTGCGGAAGATCCACGCGTACGCAGATGCAAGCGTTCCGAAGAACCGGCCGCCGTACACCTGCAACAAAGCGACGAGCGTCCCCACCATCAAGCCGACAATCAGAAGGGCGAATAGCAGCTCCAGGTTGATTAAGACTCCGCCCAGGAGCATGGGCAGGCTCTTCCCGATTACGATGATCCCTTCGATCGCTACCTCCTTTCACGAAAGGACAGGGGCTCCGATACACCAGTGTAAAGGAAGCCCCTGTACATCGGTTTTCTAATCCTTACTTGCTGGCTTCTTCGGCAAACTTCGCCGCAAACGCAGTCACGTCCTTGTCCACAAGCAGGAGATCCTTGGACGCGAGCCATGCGGCCTCGATCTGCTCGTTGGTCGGGCCGAAGTACCCCTTCAACAGATTGTCCCAGACGCTTCCGGGAGTAACGACGAGCCTCTTTGCGCCTCCCGCCTCGGTGACGACTGACAGGCCCAGCGTTTTCATCGCGGCGTTGATCCGCGGGAGCAGGCCCTCTGGGTCGCCCTCAGCGACTAGGAATCCGAAGTACTCGTAGGTATTGATGATGCCGGCGATCGTCAATTCATCGGGATAGGCGGCGAGAGAGGCCTGCGAGGCCGGTTCGTCCTGGACAACCGCGTCGACACGACCGTTCACCAAGTCAAGAATGGCGGTAGGATAGTATTCATACCCCTTCACTTGAATCCCGATCCCGTTCTGATCGGCCCAATCGAACCCGGTAGTGCCGTTTTGGGCGCCGACCGCCTTGGTCGGCCCTTGGCCGGCAAGAGCGCTGACAATATTAAGCCCCGAATCCTTGCGAACTACGACTGCTTGGTTGGACAAATAGTACGGATCTGAGAAATCAATCGACTTCTCTCGCTCGGCGGTAATCGTGAACCCGGATGCACCTATATCGGCCTTGCCGCTCTTGACAGTCTGGATGATCGCATCGAACGCGATGTTCTGAATCTCGATGTCAAACCCTGCAACGATTGATACCGCCCGCATCACATCAAGGTCGAACCCAAAGAACTGACCGTCCGCGGTGAC
>Ga0307445_10000238_pt1 | contig 27903 bp, 24 predicted proteins | sample SalMarSW160330MG_FD_202147 | JGI IMG/M metagenome (GOLD analysis project Ga0307445, IMG submission 202147) | Salt marsh sediment microbial communities from the Plum Island Ecosystem LTER, Massachusetts, United States - SW1603-30 | ecosystem: Environmental > Aquatic > Marine > Intertidal zone >... | reverse complement strand
CAAAGCGGTCGACAGCATCTCTTTCACCCTGAGCCCGGGAACCATCACGATCATGGCCGGGGCTGATGGCGCAGGAAAGTCCACCATCCTGAAGATCATTCTGGGCCTGGTTAAAAGAGATGCAGGCGAAATCTATCTCGACGGGAAGCTTGTAGGAAAACATTTTGATAGGATCACAGAAATCACTGGCTATATGCCGGAAAGATTTTCCCTCTATACCGATCTCAGCGTGGAGGAGAACCTGAACTTCTATTCCGATATCCGCCGGGTGCCCCGCCTCCGGCGAGAGGAAATGAAAAAACGGCTTTTAACTAAAACCGGAATGCTCCCGTTTAGGAAAAGAAGGGCGGGTGCTCTGTCGGGAGGGATGAAACAAAAGCTGGCCCTCTCCAGCATCCTCCTTGCTTCCCCCGAAATCATCATCCTCGACGAGCCGACAACCGGGGTGGACCCGCTTTCGCGAATCGAGTTCTTCAATATCATCGAGGAGCTCAAAGGAGAAGGAAAAACCATCGTTATGGCCACCCCTTATTTGGATGAGGCAGAGAAAGGAGACGAGGTCATTTTTGTCAAAGACGGAAAAATCCTCCAGAAAGGATCTATCACATCCCTCAAAGCGGCCTTTCCTGCAAAACTTTTCCGCATCCTGCCAGAAGGGAATATCCTGGAAATCATGCAAAGTCTCCAGAAAGACCCGGATGTCAAGCGTGATGTGTATGTCCGCGGTCGCTTCATCAGGTACCTCCAGAGGGAGGGAACGGCCTTCCCGGTACAGATCCCGGTCCGAGAAATCCAAGAGGAACCACCCACACTGGAAGACATTTATATCTATCATGAAAGGATTAGCCATGCCCCAAAGCCAATTTAATGATCGCCGGCAGGCCCGGGATATACAGGAGCCGATGATTCAGGTCCGCAGTCTTAGCAAAAATTTCGGGAATTTCACAGCCGTTGACCGCATCACCTTTGACATATCAAAAGGGGAGATTCTGGGATTTCTGGGGCCCAACGGAGCTGGCAAAACCACGACTCTTAAGATGATAATCGGGTTGTTGCGAATCACGTCCGGCGATGTATTCATCAACGGACTGAACGTCAAAAAAGATCTGAAGCGGATCAGAACGATCATCGGCTACATGTCCCAAAAATTTTCCCTCTACCCGCTTCTTAACTCCTATGAGAATATGGAGTTTTTTGGGGGAGTGTCCGGCCTGTCCCGCCATCAAATACGCAAGCACAAAGAGAAGATCTCGCGGGAGATCCCCGAAAAAATACTCCGCCAGAAAGTCCTGGATATTCCACCTGGTATTAAACAGAAAGTGGCCCTCATGACCTGTCTGATGCCCGATCCACAGATCGTTCTCCTGGACGAACCCACCTCAGGTGTAGACCCCGAGAATCGCAGGGATTTCTGGATGCAGATCTATGGATTGAAAAAAGCCGGAAAAACAGTCCTGGTGACCACTCACAACTTGGATGAGGCCGAATTTGCCGACAGGATCATCATTATCCACAGGGGAATCATTGTCCGAGAGGGCGAACCGTTTGCCCTTCTTGAAAGGGAAGGAGCCGACTCGATGGAAACCCTATTTAAAAAAGCGATAGAAACCCATGAAGCGTATTAGAGCTGTCGTCGTCAAGGAATTTTTTCACATCATCAGGGATCCCAAGAGTTTGCTCATCATTCTTGTGCTGCCTCTTCTCATGATTTATATTTTTGGGTCAGCTCTTTCCTTCGATGTAAAAAAAATCGAAACAGTGGTGATCGATTACGCATCGAGCAAGCTTTCGAAAGATCTGGTGAAGGTTTTTGCCAACAATCCTTATTATGTTTTAATCCCACTCGATACTGCCGGCGGGAAAGGAAGTGCTGTGGCCCGGGCTGAGGAGATGCTCCGCCGGGGCTCCATCAAGCAGTATCTCATCATCCCCGGGGATTTTTCCGTCAACCTCCGTAAAGACCGTCCGACTGAAGTCGCCGCGATTATAGACGGAAGCGATTCCAATATTGCCAACGTTGTCTATCAATACAACGAGATGGTCTTTCTCGATTTTCTTTCTAGAAAACAGAACTTAGAAGAATTCTTAAAAATCAGCACAAAGATGTATTTTAACCCGGAGGTCAAGAGTTCCACATTCATCATCCCCGGGCTTGTGGCTGTGATTATGATCATGGTTTCGGCCTTGCTGACATCCTTGAGTGTCGCGCGGGAAAAAGAGTCCGGATCCATAGCCCTTCTTTTTATATCCCCCCTTCGATCTCACGAAATCATCGTCGGCAAGACCGCTCCTTATGTTGTGGTGGCCCTCCTTGAGGGGGCCATAATCATGCTGGTCGCCCGGTTTGGATTCGGGATTCCGATCAGGGGAAATCTGCTGATTCTTCTATTGTTTTCCCTTGTTTATATCGTATCCGGGCTCTCGCTCGGAATCACCATTTCCACTGTTGCCAGCACCCAGAAGCTAGCCATGCTCGCTACTTTGCTGATTACACTTTTGCCCTCGATTCTGCTTTCCGGATTTATCTTTCCCCTAGATTCTCTAGATACCGTGCTTCGGTCCTTTTCCTATCTAGTGCCGGCGACTTATTTTCTGATGATCATCAGAGGCGTAGTCTTGAAAGGGGCCGCACTCCGGCATTTCATCCCTGAAGGGTTGATCCTTTTGGGTTTCAGTCTGCTTTTGATCAATGTGGCGTCTATCAAATTCTCGAGGAAAAGGCAGGCCAGCCGATGAGGATCCTTTACCTGTTGCGCAAGGAGTTGATAGAAATTTTCAGGCAGAGGGAGATGCTGTTCATCATTTTTATCGCCCCTGTTCTCCAGACCATTATCCTCGGGTATGTGGTCACAACCGACATCAGGAACGTCCCGGTGCAGATTGTAAATCTTTCGAAAAGCATAGATGCCTATAGGATTATTAACCGAGTAGAAAGCTCCTCACTTTTTAATGTCAAAAAGATTACCCGCAACCCTGAAGACTATGTCGAGGTATTCAAGAGGGGCATGGTGAGTTCCATCATCATCCTGAGGGATGGGTATGATGGGGAACGCAAGGTCCATCAATATCCGGAAATACAGATCCTGATGGACGGGATCGATTCCAACGTGGCATTGATCGCAGCCGGATATTTCAACGGAATCACCAAGAAGTACATCATCGATGATGTCAGCAGGAGGGGCATGCCGTTACCTTTGGAAAGTTGCGCTTTGATCAGGTTCAATCCCAACCTTAAAAGCATCAATTACATGGGGCCGGGAATCGTAGCGCTGCTGCTGACCATCATCTCCATGTTCCTCACTTCGATCGGGCTGGTCAGGGAGAAGGAACAGCAGACCATGGATACTTTGTTGATCAGCCGATTGACACCGATCGAGATTTACATCGGGAAGGCTTTGCCGATGGCCTTACTGGGATTGATCGAAATGGGGATCGGGATCGCGGTTGTCATCCTGGTTTTTGGCATTCCGTTGAGGGGAAACCTGTTATACCTTCTGATCGCTGCAGTGATTTTCTTGTTTGCGATCCTGTCCTATGCCCTCTTGATTTCTACCTTTTCATCCAGTCAGCAGCAGGCCCTCTTTTTTGGATGGTTTTCTATGGTCACATTCCTGCTGCTGTCAGGATTGTTCACTCCAGTGGAGAATATCCCGCCCGCTTTTCGCTGGCTGGCCGATATAAATCCGCTTCGCTATCTCATCCAGATCATCCGAGAAATCTTTCTTAAGGGGAATGGGATCGCTTATTTCGGCCGGGAACTAGCGATAATGGGTATCATCACGGTCCTTGTGCTTTCGTTCTCCCTCCTTAACTTCAAACGCTTCATCTCCAAGTAGGCAAGGGATGGCATTCCCTCTTGATCTCTGTACATATCTCCATGCCGCATTCGTTTAGGCCGGATCTCTCGCATTTTCGAGAGATTCTTCCTGGACCGCGTTAATAAAGGGATAGTCGCAATTTTATGAGAGAGCCGTTAAATCTTTGATATCATCGATATGATGGGCACAGATCTCCTGCAATCCTTCAGGACTGATTTCATGGTAAAAATGGACCATTCGATCGTAGTATCTTGCCATTTGCTTTAAAGTGTCGGTTTCATATTCTGCAACAAGAATTTTTGTCTGTTTTGAATGGTAAGTTCTTGAAGAGCCTCGATCATCTCTTTCATCCAGGCAGCTCTTTGACTCATGACTGATTGATTTTGCCCGGTGTCATGTTTCAATTCCCAGTATCGTTTTTTGTTTTAGACGCTCAAAAGGGTTTTCTAAAATAAAGCAATTTTCATTTTTTCTTGTAAAGTCAATGGTTTTTCAGGTTTGATCCCGATATCCAGATCCGACTATGCAGTAGAAAGATGTTTCTACCCTCGTTCTGGCCCATTTCATGAATCACCCCTCTTTCCATGGCTGGGATCCATTGCGAGTATCGTCCGGGACAAACGGTTTTTATCGGATGTTCTTTTATTGTTATGTGAGGTTCCCTCGAGAACATGAGAATCGGTTCTGGAAGGATTAGAGGAACTCCTGATAGCAGCCGAGAAGAGGGAAGAATCGTTGACCTCTGCGTTTTGCGTGTGATAACCTTATCCCGAAATGTCAACAGGCAGAAATCACAGAAAATTTTGAGGGATTGGATGCAAGATCAAAAAGGCAATACTAATCTTTTCAAGCTCGACTTCAATGTCTATTTCCAAAAAAGGATGGAACATTTATTGTCGGGGCTTTTGGATTGATTTTATTGGACAATTTTATCCTTTATTCAGCTATCTCTGTTTTTTTGTATATGTCATTTATTTTTATCCTCGCATGGATAATAAAAGACAACTCTATCGTGGACATAGCTTGGGGAATCGGTTTCATTTTGGTCGCCATTGTGACTTTTGTGCTGCAGCCCGTACGGGTGATTCGTCCTATTCTTGTCACCGCATTGATTCTTGTATGGGGAACTAGATTGGCAGCACACATCGCTATCCGGAAAAGAGGAAAAGGGGAAGATTTCCGGTATGCCAAATGGAGAAAGGATTGGGGAAAGTGGCTTCACGTTCGAAGCTTTATCCAGATATATATTCTTCAAGGACTGTTCCTTTTAATCATTGCCTATCCGGTGATGCTTATCAATCATTCTAAAGAAGCGGAAATCTTTTTTCTTGATATCGCAGGACTGATCATCTGGTTCGTCGGATTCTTTTTCGAGGCGGTGGGCGATTATCAGCTAACGAAATCCAAGAAAAAAGAAGAAAACAAGGGAAAAATCATCACGCAAGGTTTGTGGAAGTACACGCGTCATCCCAACTATTTCGGAGAGGTAGCCATGTGGTGGGGAATCTTTCTGATCGCTCTTTCTGTGGAAAACGGTTGGACAGCTATCGTGAGCCCGCTGTTAATCACGTTTCTCCTTTTAAAAGTTTCAGGCATTACGATGCTCGAAAAAAAATATGTTGGTAACAAAGAGTTCGAGGAATACGCCAAAAGCACAAGCGCTTTTTTCCCCTGGTTGCCAAAAAAAAAGTAAAACTTTTGTGAGCCTTAATATGGCATTTCTTTTTTTGGGAATCATATCTTCACGTAGAGAGTATCTCCTTCGAGTTCAGTCGGATAACCTTCTAAGGACTTATGAGCGTTTCCCTCCAATATTTTCCGCTAATATCAAACAACGAATGGCCGCTCACACACTGTAGCTTCCTTGCAGGATGGTCATGCTCCAGCTCTTTTCCCTTATGGGTGCAAGTATTGGCAAAAGCCAGATAAGTGGCACTTTCTGGATGGAGGAGGATAATCTTTGTTGTTGTTCCGTCATCCGGGTGGATAAATTCTAGTTTGACCGATCCGCCGATGGCTTTGAGGTCCAATGTTTTTTAAGAAACCTTTTCCTCTCGCAGAAGGGTTTTTTTCCCTTGCTGTAATGATATTCGCAGCAGATATCGCATTGCCCCCAGCGAAGGCAATCTGTTTTTTTGCAGTGGCAATCTTCTGCCTGTTGGTTGTTGTATTCCATCATGTTGAAACTCCTCACTTTTTGGACATTTTTAACAAGATAAATCGCTCTATCTGCGGAATCGGGAGTGCGAGCAAAAGCTTTCTCTGGCGATTCCCAGGAATTCCTGCGCGAATAGGTGAATTTTTTAGCTGTGAGTTTCTGTGCGTATTCCACAAGGTCCCATCCTGTGGTCCCTGATACCATGCAGGCACAGACAGCTTCTTCGAGTTTCGTGATCCCATCCACTGTTGTCGTTTTCTCTTTAGGGAGAAGGAGGAGACCTGGGACACAAGCCAAACCCACACAGAGAGTGTAGATAAGGACAAGTCCGGTGACAGCAAATAGGACCTTGCGAATCATGGTTCGGCTTGCATAAGAGAATCGTGCAGTTTTTTCAAAACGGGCGTAATGGAAACGATATCCTTTTTTTCGAGCTTGCCTGTGATCTCGATCACATAGCTCTCCATCCGTCTCATCGCTTTTTGGGTGAGAACTTTTCCACGTTCTGTGCGCACGATCAGGTTCTCCCTTCTGTCTTTCGGATTCGACTTGCGCTGAATGAGCTTTTTTTTCTCGAGCGAGTCGCAGATAACCATTGTATTCGTCGTGTCGATTCCAAAAAATTCGGCGAGTTTTCGCTGGGAAATATTTTCTTGCTTGCTGAGAGCGACGAGGATTCCGAACTGGGGGTAAGTGAGGTTGAGTTTTTTTAGGTTTTGATCGATGACTCTCTTCGAAAGAAAATGGATCCTCCAGATAAGTTCGATCATGTGTCCGGCCAGTGTTTCTTCAAAAAGCATAGAGCCTCCTATGAGATGCCGTCATAACGGCCCTCCCCCGTTCATCAGGCATCCGAATATAATCATAGTCTTTATTATCATATGTATTATAATATTGACTATTACTATTGTCAACAAAAAATTTACAAAATCCCCCATTCTGATATCCTGGGCAATAAAACGATTCAGGAAACCTAATACATCGATAAGTCTCTGCAATTCGGTCGCCGTCCACCGGGATGTGATGCTGCAACCAAGGTACTCGATCTTGTTTCATGCAGCCTTTTTTGGAGCTCTAGGGTATAATGATGTTGGAGATCTCGATTCTACGGATTGAAAAAATCATAAATTAGGGAAGCCGTACATTTCCAATGTCGCACGGTGTTTGTATCGGCAAAAAAGAGGCTATAAGGCTATTTTCGGATTCAAGCTTGACAAAATCTCAAAATGCAACTTCCCGCCACAAAACTGCTGCACCAATTCCATGAGTTCTTGACAGACTCCTTCAACTTCAGATTTTGTAACAGGAGGAAGAGCGTCGACGTTAAACTCAATCGCCGTCGTTGTCAGCAGAGTCAGTGTGTGAGTGGCCTGACGCCAGCTCCACCGCCGGGTCAGAACCGTATTGCCCTCTTTAAAAATGATCTCTCCAGGGACAGGATGTTCGACCTGCTTAGACCCGAAAGGCACAAACTCCTCATCTCCTGAGGCTCGACATAAAACGAGGTCGTGTGAAACGACATCGATGGCATGGGCGCCGGTCGGCAAAAGATGGCGCAACGAAAGTATGTTTCCGATGTCGACCAGCGTGTTGATCGACGGCAACTCTTGATGGCGAAGCACACGGCGCGTCATAGCCTCGATTGAAGCTCTAAACTCGCTGGGTTTTATCCCTGCCTTCCGAAACGCTTCCCGCCATGAGGCAATCTTTGGATGGGACGTGAGCTCCTCTAAGTTCAGCCGATCACGAACGGAAGCTTCTGCCGCTCGAAGCATCCCCACTAAGTTTTGGGGCGATTCTGCATTTGTCACTTCAAAAGCGAGAACAACACCACGTACATAATCTGGGAATAGAGAGAATATTTCATCGCGAATGGAGTAGAATAGGTCACTCACCCATGCCTCCATCGGACACAATTCCTTTAATGAATTTAACGAGATCATTCAAGTAATCTTTGTTCATCTCCTTCGTGTCAACATCTAAAATTGCATGCCCGCCTTGAGGATAAGTTTTGACTATAAAATGATCAAGACCGTTTTCTTTTATGCGTTTTTCACACGCCTCAACGGGAACATTTTTATCATTCTCCCCATATCCGATAAAAACAGGCACATCGATTCGTTTCCAGTACGGAATCGGATCAAATCCAACAAACGGAATAAAATATTCCCTTTTCTTTATTTGATTCGAGGTAATCGGAGCGATCATTTTTGCAATAAACTTATAGGTGTACGGTGCGATATTATTGATCTCTTCGTATACTAATTGCTCATCAGTCGTGACTGTAGCTCCCGACACACTGGCAATAAAAGAAATATCCTCGGTTTTTGTTGCGGCTACAGGAGCAATCCAACCGCCTTGACTCATGCCAATAAGCCCGATGTATGAATAGTTGAAATCAGTTTGATTCTTGATAAATTCTATTGCGCTGGTCGCATCGGTCGCCAGCTTCTCAAAATCGGCTCCCAACCATTCTCCTCCTGATTTTTCACATCCTCTTTTATCGGGCAGTAGAACGGCAATTCCATTGTCTTGTAAATGCTTTGCAACGGATAAATACCAAACGCTGTTTCTCCTGCTCGGGCCCGAACCATGAATCACGACAGCCGTTGGGAACGGCCCCTCACCTTCCGGTAAGAAAAGCATCCCTGCCAATTTGATATTTTCACTAGCATTATCAAAAAATATTTCAGAATATTCTAACTCGGATAAATCCGGACCAATCATGCTTACATAGCTTCTGTTATTGAATATCAATGGCAGCAGCAACAAAACCACAATTATCGCAACGATAAGCCATACTTTTTTCATATAAATTTCTCTTTTACGCCTAATTTTGTCAAAAACATCATAGAAAATATAATACCAGACTAGTAGAAATAATTCTTTATATATAATCTTATCGTTCCCTGAATTCACAGAAGAAAAGTGTGTTGAAAAGCACACGCTTAAAAATGGCTATGATTTTCGGAAGTCGGATATTCTAAACAATAATCGGCCTGAGAGGGAGAATAATATGAAGGCTGTCGTTTATAAAAAATATGGATCGCCGGATGTTCTTGAGCTGAAAGAAGTCGAAAAGCCCACTCCCGAAGACAATGAGGTGTTGATAAAGGTTTGTGTCACAACGGTAACTCCAATGGACTGGAGATTCCGTAATGGAAAAACGCTCATCGCCCGTTTCATGACCGGACTGCTAAAACCAAAGGCCAGTTATCGCGTTTTGGGAGTTAAGTTTCTGGGGAGGTAGAGGCGTCAGGTAAAGATGTCAGACGATTCAAACAAGGCGACCAGGTGTATGGAGGAGGTCCTCCTTCAGGGGCTCACGCCGATTTTGTATGTATGCCTGAAGAAAAGGTGGGAATGAAGCCAACCAACATGACCCATAAGGAAGCGGCCGCCGTTCCTTTTGCTGCTTGTACTGCACTCCTATTCCTCAGAGATTCTGGTCATATTCAGAAAGGACACAAAGTCCTTATCAATGGAGCCTCCGGAGGAGTGGGTACTTTTGCTGTGCAACTGGCTAAATACTTTGGTGCGGAAGTTACCGGAGTTTGCAGTACCACGAATCTCGAAATGGTGAGAGCTTTAGGAGCAGACAACGTCATAGATTATACCAGCGAGGATTTTTCAGAAAAAGGTCAGACTTACGATATTACCTTTGACGCGGTAGGCAAAAGATCATTCTCCCAATGCAAGAGATCGCTAAGCCAAAAGGGGATCTATCTTTCCACTGTTGCTACCATTCCCCTGCTTTTGCAGATGTTCAGAACATCAAAGTTTGCCAGAAAAAAAGCCATATTTGCGATGCAGATATTCAAGCCAGCAGATCTCATTTTTCTAAAAAGCGTTATCGAGGCAGGGGCAATAAAATCCGTGATCGACAGATGCTACCCTTTGAACCAAATCGCTGAAGCCCAAAGGTATGCCGAAAAAGGACATGCCAAAGGAAAAGTCGTGGTAACGCTCAATGAACCAAAAAAAGGAGAAGTAAGATGAATTTGCCGGACTACTGGTTTCCTTATGTCGTTACCCATATCGTGACTATCATATTGATTATCGTCTGTTACAAATGGCCCAAAATAGGCAAGATCGCTTGGGGGATCATCTTCATACTCGCCGGGATTTTCAATATATTCACGGTGATCAAAAATCCCGATGCCTATTTGAGTTATGGCAACCATGCGGTGGATTTTTATAAATTTTTCATCGACGGTGTCTTCAGTTCCTTCACGATATTTATAGTTTCATTGATCGGGACAGGTCAGATTCTGGCGGGCCTTTTCCTGCTGAGGAAAGGGAAGCTCTTTTTACTGGGGATTCTGGTGGGGATCATTTTCCTTTTCGCCATCGCTCCGCTCGGCATAGGATCGGCCTTCCCCTCCACGCTATTGATGGCATTCAGTTTGGTCTTGTTACATATTCGTTTTAAAAAAGCCTAAATTCAGGTTCTTGGCGTTAGAAAAGTTTTGAATACGCGATCTCCTTCTTTTTTTACCCAGGTCAGATATCCTTTTTCTTTGGCCGCATCTATCAATGGGGCAGGAAGAAAGGGAGTGATCAGCTCATAGATTTCCCCGGCTTTCAGGTTTTTGCATTCGGCAAAAACTTTATTTATCGGCTGTTCTCCCCTTTCGAGCATGGGCCGGGCATCCAGGCTCTGGACGATACGGGTTGATGAAAACCAGTCTGGGCTCTCCTTTGAAAGGGACGAGGACTTTTCATCCGACATGAATATTTCCTTCATTCCTGCTTCGCTTCGCAGTTTATTGATCATTTCGGATAGAGGAATCTTGGCAACAACAGATGCTTGTCTAAGCGATGTGACTCTGGCTATGGTTTTTCTCAATAGTGGATTGCGCAGTTTTTTAAACTCAGGTGCCATTTCCAAAAAAGTTTTTTCGAGATCCGGGAATTTATCCAGGAGTGAACCGATCTTCGTTTCAGGACTGATCTGAAAATCTGAATTCGATCCATTCATTTTATCCATTTTTCTTATCATATTGAAGGAGTCTTTGTTCACCCTTTAACTTCCGTTTCTCGGTTAAATCCTGGCTGACTTCCAATGTCCCCAAATATTCCCCACTTTCGTTCCTCAGGGCAAAATATTCGATGTGGATAAATCTATCACCCAGTGTGATCCAAAATGCGGTGTGATCCTCCTTTCCGGATTTGAAGTCATCCAAAATCTTCTCGACCACATGCAAACTGGAAGGAGGATGGCACTGCCGCACATTGCGACCGAGGATGGCTCGACTGCGCGCAAATATCCGTTCTCTCCCCTGCGTAAAATAACGCACGGTATCATCCTTATCGACAAAAGTCATATCGAATGGGATGGTGTTCAAAATGGCAGTCAATTCCTCCCCATCGAAGCGACCGCTGGGAAGCTGGATCTTATCTGTTTCATCGCTCACAACCCCTTCAAGTACAACTCCTTCCGGACTCCATTTCACTTTGGGATCATAAAGGCAGAAGCCATATTCCATACTCTGTTTTTCGATCTGCAGCCATTCCGCATCGCTCAGCGTATCCAGACACATCGGGAATAGGATTTCTTCCTCTTTGCCGATCATATCGTCGACAGCTTTGGATGCGGGCTCGAGAACCAGATCTATCACGGTCTTGGCCTCATCGAGCGTGATCCCCTCGGCGGCACCGAGTGATTCCACCGCACCTTTCAAGAGCGCGCGTGTTTCGTCATGTTTGCCCCACATAACGGTCGGAGGCCCGGTAATGCCGTGCTTTTCCAAAAAAGGAAAAAGGAGATTTTCTTTGCGCAAATAATGCTTCTCCACATCCATCAAAGCATTGAAATGCCTGTGAACTCCATCGAAGAGTCCGCCCAGTTTATCTTTGTCTTTCGCTTTTTTTACATCGTCATACAATTGGGTTAAGGTCTGGATTTCTTTGCGTAATGCCCTGTTTTCCTCCTTGAAGGTATGGACGGGATGACCTGGAGGTGCCGTTTTCGCCTCTGAATGCTCTAAAATCCCATCCAACGCCATCGTATGGATATCGCATAGCTTAAGAACTTCTTCCTGTGGCAAACCTTCATTGATCAATTCCTGCTCTACCTCCACAACATCGTTATAGGGCACCTTCCCTAGTAAGCGGATCAGTTGCTGTTTGACTGCTTCAGGCGCTGTTCCTTCATGGAGTTGAAGGATCATGTGCTTAAGAAGTTCTTTGCGTTTTTTTGCATTATTTATCAATTCACTCATTTCCACCTCCATATTCGATTTTTCATGTTTCATCCTAAAGATACCTCATACAAAACTTAAAAGCATTGACTTAGGTCAAAAGATATGAAGATTATTACAAAGATTTGAACCCGATTGTATCTCTTCTCTATTGGACGTAAAATGGCGTAAAATATGACATCATGAAACTTGAAGACTTGGGATTCGACGTTTGGTTCCGAGAGAGATGGATCGATCCTCCACAAAGAGAGCATCGCCTAGCTCGTGTTGTCGCCGTCAATAAAGACAATTACACCGTGAGAAACGAGGAAGCAGAGATCACTGCGGAGCTGACGGGCAAATTGATGTATGGAGCCCGGTCGAAGCTGGATCTACCGGCAGTCGGAGATTGGGTTTGTGTGGAGTGCTTCAATCAGAACACCCTGGCTATCATCCACAAGATTTTGCCAAGAAAATCACTATTGAAGAGGAAGGTGGCTGGTAAAAAAATCGAATTTCAACTGATCGCCTCCAATATCGATATCGCATTCATCATGCAATCGGCTGAATTCGATTTCAACTTACGAAGGCTGGAACGATATTTGATCATGGCCCATGAAGGCAATATCGTGCCTGTCATACTGTTGAGCAAACGTGATTTGATCTCTCCTGAAAATTTGGCAAAAGAGATCCTGTCGATAATAGATACAAATCCCAGCTATGAAATTATCGCCTTTAGCAATAAAACAGGCGAAGGATTGGTGGATATTCAAGAATTGCTCAAAAAAGGCAAAACATACTGTCTTCTGGGATCGTCTGGAGTCGGAAAAACAACGCTCATCAACAGACTTATCGGGGAAAATAAATATGCAACAAAGGCCATCCGCGAAAAAGACGGCAAAGGCAGACACGTCACCGCTCGCCGGCAAATGGTAATCCTCGACAAGGGTGGTTTGATCATCGATACCCCCGGCATGAGAGAGATGGGCAATATCAGCGTCGATACAGGACTCGGCAAAACGTTTATGGATATCGTCAGCCTGGCTCGGGATTGCCGTTTTAAAGATTGCACGCATGGGGATGAGCCTGGATGTGAGGTAAAACAAGCAGTCGAGAATGGAAAATTGTCTGCCAAAAGGTATCAAAATTATTTGAAAATCCGCAAAGAGTCGGAATTCCATGAGATGTCCTATTTGGAGAGGCGGAAAAAGGATAAAAAATTCGGGAAAATGTCTAAGGCGGTTATGAAAAACAAAAGAAAGGAGGGAATGGAATAAAGTGAGCAAAACAAAACCGCAGCTAATAATTATCGTCACACTTCTTTTATTAGCTGGATGGATAACGAACTGTACACAAAAATCTGCTCCTCAACCTTATGGAGCGATTCCCACAGAACGCCAACTGATTTGGCACAACATGAAGTACCATGCCTTTATCCATTTCGGACCGAATACTTTTACCGATATCGAATGGGGGCATGGGGACGAATCCCCGGATATATTCAATCCGACTGAACTGGATTGCCGGCAATGGGCCAAAGTCATCAAAGAGGCCGGCATGGAAGGGGCCATCATCACAGCCAAACACCATGATGGATTCTGTCTTTGGCCTTCTGAATATTCCACACACACTGTCCGTGAAAGCCGATGGCGAGACGGAAAAGGCGATGTCTTGAAGGATTTGTCAGAAGCCTGCAGAGAGTACGGGATAAAATTCGGCGTTTATGTCTCTCCGTGGGACAGGAATCACCCCACCTACTTCACTGATAAATACAACGGCGTGTTCAAAAAAATGCTGGAAGAAGTCCTGACAAATTACGGTGATGTGTATTATGTGTTTTTCGATGGGGCATTCAGCGTCGGTCCTGATGGAAAAAGACAGGAATACGACTGGGAAGGCTTTATCGAAGTCGTCCGACGATGCCAGCCCAATGCTGTGATATTCAGCGACGCCGGGCCGGATGTCCGCTGGATCGGAAACGAGCGAGGTTACGCCGCTGAGACGAACTGGTGCACGGTGAAAAAGGGCGCTTTTTACCCCGGCATCGGTGGCATAAACGATCAACTGCAAACCGGTCATGAAGATGGTGAACTGTGGATCCCCTCAGAGGTCAACACATCCATCCGGCCGGGCTGGTTTTACCACAAACAAGAGGATGACAAAGTCAAATCTCTGAGCAGTCTGATCGACAACTGGTATCATTCGGTCGGCATGAACGGCAACTTCCTTTTGAACCTTCCCCCAGACACACGAGGTCTGATCCATGAAAACGACATCGAAAGATTGACCGAACTGAAAAAATATCTGGATGTAGCTTTCAATACCGATCTCGCCGCGAAGGCATCCGCCAAAGCAACGAACATCCGAGGAAAATCATTCGATGCAAAAAAAGCGATCGATAGGGATCCTAGGACATATTGGGCTACGGATGATGATGTCCTGAGTGCATCGATCGAGCTTGATTTCGGGAATCCGATCGAAGTGAACGCTGTTATGATGCAGGAGTTTATTCAACTGGGTCAACGCGTTAGATCGTTTGCGATTGAGGCTTTTCTCGACAATGGTTTTACACAGATCAGGTCAGGAACGACCATCGGAAACCGAAGGATCATAAAATTCGAGCCGATCTCAACGGGAAAGCTAAAGATCAGCCTTGTGGCAAAAGCCTGCCCGTTGATCTCCAACATCGAAGTTTACAGGGTCCCGGATTCGATTGAAGGAAAAGCCCATGCCCATTAAAAAGTTTTTTGCTTGTGTTATCCCGATTTTACTCTGTTTCCTTTATTGCACCGCTCAGTCTGACGAGAAAGTATATCCTGGTGCCGACGAAAAAACACCTTCGCGAGCGCAGTACTTTTCCTGGATCAATAACACCAACGAGGGAGCCACTGAAGAACAGACCCTGATCAACTTAGAATTTTTCCGGTGGTTGTTCGGGGAATACGGTATGGCGCTGGACATCTATGCCTTCGATGCAGGAGCGATCGATGGAAAAGGTTTTTACGGGTCGATATACTCAGAAAGATTCAAACGGCAATTCCCCCATGGTTTTGATCCGGTCTATCAAAAAGCGAAAGAAATCGGAACACGGCTGGGTGTTTGGGGCGGCCCGGACGGCTTCGGCGAAACTCCGGAAGAAGAGAAGGCCCGCATCGATATGATGGTGAAGCTGTGCAGGGATTATGCGTTCATGCTTTTCAAGTTCGACGCTGTCAGCGGTTCGCTCAGGCCAGAGAAGCAGGACGCTTTTATCAAAATGATGATCGAATGCCGAAAACACAGCCCGGATCTCATCCTGCTCAATCACCGCCTTGAGCTTGGAAGAGGACTCCCCTACGCGACAACATCTTTGTGGGAGGGTGCCGAGACGTATATCGATGTTTTTATGTCCAACCGGATCACCGGAACACATCACAGAGTGGGCGCGCTTTCACGCGGACTTCCACCCGATCTCATCCGCTTGACCGAAGACCACGGCGTGTGTTTGTCGTCCTGTCTCGATTATTGGGAAGACGACCTCATCCTGCAAGCATTCAACCGGTGCCTGATACTGGCACCGGAGATTTACGCAAATCCCTGGCTTCTCCGGGATGATGAATTCCCGAAGCTTGCCCGGATCTTTAATCTTCACCAGCGGTACAGGGATATTCTCGTCAGCGGGAGGGTACTCCCAACCGATAAATACGGCCCTCATGCTGTAAGCCGGGGAGACGACAGCACAAGGTTTTTGACACTCCGGAATCTGACTTGGGAACCGGTTCGCTACAAAATCAAACTCAATGAGGAAATAGGTCTGAAAAACGCGAAAAACGTCGAAGTCCGGCAGTTTCATCCCACCGAAAAAATGCTCGGAACTTTCAATTTTGGAGAAACGATTGAAGTTGAAGTACTCCCGTTCCGTTCCTGTTTGATAGCGGCTGCTTCAGACGGCATCGATGAAATCGGGATCGAGGGGTGTGATTATGAGATCGTTCGTAACACCCAAAATAAGAATGTTGTAATCAAACTTCTCGGTATGCCCGGAGAGAGAGCTGAAATAAAGCTCAAATCGCAGGACAAAAAATTCAAGAGCGTTCGAATGGACGGCAAACAGCAAGATGGACTTGTCGATGGCAAATCTATGAAAATCGCATTCAGCGGAGATCCATACCAAAAAATGTGGCACAGAAAGCTAGGTGATCTGGAGGCATGCGAAGTTCCGGAAAACGCGAGAGCTTATTATGAGGCCACCTGTTTTGCAGCCGATAATAATGCGCTCGAGGTCCGGTCGCTATTGCGGTCAGGACCGACAGATATCCCGCAGGTGCAAAAAGCCCGTGATGCCTTTTTCAATCAGGAAGTGTTTGTCGAGAGAGGGACTTGGGATAAATACCTGTTCGATGGAGATATGGACACCTCTTTTTATGTCAACACACGTTTCGGGCGCGACCTGAGGATAAACGGAGGCTCGCTCAGGGTCGATTTTGGAGAATCGATCGAGATAGACAGATTGGTCATTCATGTCAAAGATGAGCAGTCGCTGCAACCATACAAACGTGATGAGATCGTGCGAACAGAAGTGTCAACCGATCTGGAAGAGTGGAAAAAAATATTTGTTCTGGCAGGCAAAACCATGGAAATGGATCTGTCAGGTGCCGGACCGGTCCGGTTTGTGCGTTTAGCAGGTTGTCCAAATCAAATCTTCGAGATCGAGGGGTTTCGGAATGGCCAACATCTGGAATCCAACAAATGGCGCGCATCCAATCTATTCAGTTCGTATGGAAGGTTCAGGGCCCATTATGCATGGTCATTCTCGTTCATTCTGGATGAAATCCCAACCGGAGGATATTTGGCGATCCCGATAAGCGGTGTTCATGGCATAGAAGGCGCCTACGCCGCGGCAAAAATCGACAGGAAGCTCGTGGGAGCCCCGGACAGAGCCGTCTCCTTCCCCAGCAACACATGGGAATATTACGTCCGAGAGTATGACAGAAATACCACCTATTATATCCCGCTCGATAAGTCTATGATCGGAAAACCCATAGAAGTCTATGTTCTGGGCATGAACGAGGATGCCGGAGAATTAAAACCCGAAGTCTGGCTTACGGCATATCCGATTCCCTTCGTTGAAAAGGAACTGGTGCTGAAAAACTGATAGCAGATTTCAGAGGATTTTATTTTTCGATAGGCTTGCGTGATGAGGGGTCTCTTTTGGCTTGCCATTTTTCTTCAAAATTCCGATTGCCCTCTATCTTGATAAATCCAACGATGTCGTGATTTTTGACAATCCCTTCGAAATGCATTTTTTCCGTACGGCCTCGGTCCTTTATTTCCAAAAATAACTCCAGCCTGTCTCCGTTTATCATGCCATTTTTTATATTCAGGGGTAGCGAAGCAGCTCCTTGGTATGCTTCTCCCTTGAGCATTTGAAAGTCTTGATCGAGCTCCATCCTATAAGGCGTATTGCCGGATAGTGTTGGGACGGTCCATGTCCAAGTACCCGACACATTGGCCGGAATGGTCCAAAAATAGACAGTGTGCTTATTCCAGTGATCATCGATAAAGCGGGTGTCCTGAAAAGGAACATAATCGACTTTCTCCTCTAGAACAGAACTTCTTTCCGGTTGCCATTCTCCCATGCTGAAATCATGGGAAACGATTCGAGTGCCTGGCCTCAGTTCTTGAAATAGCTTGGGGCGCAAACGGAGATTGACTCTGGATAAAAGATAAAGAGTCACCACCGTGGCCTCGCTGATATCAGCGTCGAAAAGATCCATTTGAAAAAACTCGACTTTATCTGTAACCCCCGCATTGCTGGCATTGATTTTGCTCTCTTGGATCCGTGCCGGATCGATATCGATCCCCACACCCCGACAACCGAACTCTTTGGCAGCTGTGATCACGATCCGGCCATCGCCACAGCCTAAGTCATAAAGAATGTCATCCTCCCCCACATTTGCCATTTTTAGCATTTCCGCGACAACATCCTCCGGGGTCGGCACATACGGGACCTCGGGTCTTTTTTGTTGAAGTCCCGTCTCCCCCCATATCACAAGACTGCATAAAAAGAGCAGGCTGAATAGGATTTTTTTTTCATATTTTTTGGTTGTTTCCATTCTATCGACTCCTTTGAACACAATTTACCTCAAATCAGGATTGTACCAATTTTAATCACAAAATTTAAACCATTACGCGATAATTGTTCGAATCCTAAGCGTAAGTATTTATTTACATATGTTGTATATTCCCTCTTTTTTTAGTTCATTACATGTTATTATTTGATATTCATGTTGACAATTGGATTATTTATATATATATTTTAGGACAATTAAACACATTTTAAGCATAATATTGAATAAAAACGGGAAAAACAAGAATGAATTGGTTGTAAAAGAGATGGAAGATGATGAATTGGAATGAATACCTGCTAAGCCGCGCACGCAAAAAAGCGACCAGAAACATTCAGAAATATGGACTGGAACCCCCCTCTTTGGTTGAAAGCATACTGGAACAGGAAAAAACAGCTTTGAATGTGCGTGCATCCTGCCAGTTGCTGGCATACACTCTTTTCAAATCTCCCCGGTACAGGTGGAAACTGTTGTGGAATCATCTGACCGACCGAGACACACCTGTACGATGGGCTCAGATCGATAGACTGGCCCAAGAGCTCAAATCCCAAATGAGCGAATCCTGCCGGGTGGCCCTGAGCTTTTTTGAACGGAGAAATTACAGCAGAGATCTGGCCAGGGTTCCACCCGTGATGGAAAAAATGCTGTTTCGCACGACCCCCCTCCTGGTCGTACAACCCAAGAATGAGCAAGATATTGCAGAGATCTTAACTTTCTGCAAATCCCGAGGTCTCGCGATTTTTCCGAGAGGTATAGGCTCTTTCGCATTTGGAGGTGCTGTCCCCACACGGAAAGGAATCGTGATAGACCTTTCACCGATGATGGACATTCTTGAGGTCGATCCCGAAGAGAATATCGTTCGCGTACAACCTGGGGCCAGGTGGGCCGATGTGGCGACAACACTCGAACCTTATGGTTTGATCCCAGTGACAACACCGACCAGCAGATTTTCTACGGTGGGCGGATGGATAGCCACGGGAGGAATGGGATTGGACAGCTACGCTTATGGAAACGTCAGCGAATCTGTGCTTGGAGTCCGCGTTGCCCGGCCGGATGGAACCATTGAGGAACTGAAGTCCTGCGACAAATCTCTCAAAGACCTTTTCGGAACAGAAGGTCAATTCGGAATCCTGACAGAAGTCACCTTGCGCGTCCGCTCGAAACCGCATTACAGCGGAGCCTTCTTGCTCACTTTCGACCGACCACAACCAGCTCTTGTTTTCGTGGCACAATTGTCCGAACACAATCATCAACCCACTCATGTTGCGTATTTCGACAAAGAATACATGAGGAAGGAAAATATCCTTTTTTCCGAATATTCGGGCTCAAAAGACTCCATCGTTCCTGAGCTTGATGCGGTCCTCCTCCATTTCGAGACCCAGGAAAGCGAGCGGAAATTTTTGTCTTCGTTGAACGGGAATCTGGAGCAAATCCAGGAAAACCGCTTAGCCGCCCGATATCTCTGGTCCGATCGTTATTTTCCGCTCAAAGCCCAACGGATCAGCCCTGGGCTTCTGGGAACAGAGGTGGTGATCCCTGGAGCAAATATATCCCGATACGTGAGGAAAATCCGGAAGTTGGGGAGGCATTTCAACATAAAACCAACGATAGAGGTGATCTTCTGCCGGGAAGAAAACCGCTTCTCCAACCTGGTCATCCTTTCTTTCGGCTGTGACTATTCCAAAAAACTTCATTATATTTTGTGTCTGCTGTTCATCCAGCTTCTGGTCAGGGCAGCTGTGCGCTGCCAAGGCTATCCCTATGGTATTGGCATATGGAACACTCCATTTGTGAGGAGCAAGTTTAAAAAAGAATTGCTGGATGAACTAAGAGAGAAGAAGCTCGCTGTCGATCCGGACGAAACTCTCAATCCACATAAATTTTTTGGGATCAAAGGGCGGTTTTTCAGCATCCCGGCATTTTTTATGCGTCCGCTTTCCTTCCGGGCGATTCTGGCCTTGTCCCATTTTTTTTCGCCATTGATCGGGATTGTTGCCCGGCTTTTAGGGCCCAAGCGATCTGGCAACTGGGATGTTCCTTCCAAAGAGGATAAAGAAGGCAAAACTCTTCTGCACCAAAGTGCACAGCGTTGCACGTCCTGCGGATCCTGTGTTTCTGTCTGCCCGGCCTATCACATCACCAGAGACGAGCTGGTTACCGGAAGGACCAAGCTGCGGATGGCTGAGGAGTTGATGAACGGAATGGAGCTGAAACAAACAGAGGTGTATTCTCCTTTTCAGTGTTTGCACTGTGGATTGTGCGAGGAAGTCTGCCAAACCCGCCTTCCGCTGCGCGAATGTTATCTAGTCCTCGAGGATTGGATCGAGGCCCGCTTCGGATCCCCTGTCGAAACTGTAAAAATATTTGTCGAAAAACTGGACAGCGAAAGGGAATATATCCAGGATATTTTCGGACTCGATCTACCGGAATGGTCCCCCAACGAAGAATTGTCCAGAGTCCCTGTTGCTGAACGGGCACCGGGGGGAGAAAAAGCATGATACACCTCAAGCGCCTTTCCCCGCGACCGACGCCTTCACGCTACCCCATCATCACTCCCTACAAGATTCTTCGCAGCGATCGTTGCATCAACTGCGGGACCTGTATCGAGGCCTGCATATATGACTGTCATTTCCGGGCTGAGGATGATCCCCGGATCATGGCCGACCCGAAGAAATATGGCTGCCGTAATTGTTTCGCCTGCATCAAACGCTGCCCGCGAGATGCACTCAGCATGCTGAAAAATGAGGAATATCTCGAACTGGGGGATAAAACATACACACCCGATCGTATCCTCTCCATTTTGGAACAGGCAGAACAGGGGAAGATCCCGGTCAGCGGATCCGGTTTCCGCGGCCATTTCGATGGCGATTACTATGACAATATCTGGACGGACATGTCTGAAATCGTGCGGCCTACGCGCGACGGGATTCATGGAAGAGAACACATTTCAACGACTGTCGCATTGGGAAGGATGGCGAGGGACCTGTGCGGGATGGTGTTCGATAAGAAAGGCAACCTTAAATCTCACATTCCGCTAAACCGAGAAATCCCGATTCCTGTCATATTCGGTCTGATGCCGTTTTTTCCAGGGCATACGGCTCTGTCTTCCCTCGCATTGGCCGCGAGCAAATTGACAACCTATTTAACAATTCCAGCACAAAATACTACCCCAGAGTTGAAGGAATATTACAGCCATCTTCTCATCCGATTGAACCCAAATGAAATAGACCGGTATAGGGACGTTATAGAATGGGCCACGATCATCGAGTTCGAACCGGACAGGGACCCGATCGCAGGAATCGCACAGGCAAGAGAGATCAATCCCAATGTGCTCACCGTTATCCATGCTCCTGTATCCAAAGGCACGGACAAAAAAATCCTCGAGCTGGCACAACACGGAGCAGAAACTGTGCATTTGAGTGCCGACATACATGGAAAAGGGACTGACGGTGTTACCTTGCTGGATACCCTTCATGCAGCCCACACCTTGCTTGTGGAGAAGGGGATGCGGGACAGAGTGACTTTGGTAGCCTCAGGAGGGATCGCAGCTGCTGAGCATGTTCCCAAAACCATCATCATGGGAGCCGACGCTGTTGTGGTGGATATCCCGTTATTGATCGCTATGGATGTAGCAAAATGGACAAAGGGAGAAAAAGAGACGCCAACCCTGCTCCCAAAGGGGATCGAAGAACTCGACCCAAGATGGGGAGCATCCCGTGTTATCAATCTGATGCTTTCTTGGAGAGATCAACTGTTGGAAGTGTTGGGAGCAATGGGGCTCCGGGATGTACGGCGCTTGCGGGGAGAAACCGGTCGGGCTATCTTTGCCGACAAGGAACGCCACAATTTTTGCGAAAGAATCAAAACCAAACCAGAAAAGGCCCCGAAGATCCCGCCAGCAGACCTCAAGAGTGACCTAGATGAAGCGCTGCCTCACATAAAACCGAAATTGGTTCCGGACAGGTTCGGGATCAAACAAGGGGAATGGCGCATCGTTGTGGACCGCGCGCGTTGCACGAATTGCAGCTTATGCGTTGTGTCATGTGAATATGACGTGCACCGTCGAATGGATGGCAAACGAAGCCTGGGCGAGCCGATCCACAGCCGATGCATAGGAGAGACCTGCAAAAAAAATGATTGGTGTTGTGTTCATGTTTGTCCGTGGGATGCGCTGGAAATTGTGAAAGATCCAGTGGATACGGTCCTGGGGGATCCCCGTTGGACGCCAGCTCTGCTTCGTGAAACTTATCGAATTTCGCGAGATGGCTCCCCTTCCAGGTTGAAACCTGAAGACCGTATCGGCAAATCAGGGGGTGGATTCGACAGCATGCGTCTGGTTTCCTCTATGCCCGGAACGTCTCCCCTAAAGGGACCGGTCGAACTCTCCATTCCGCTGAATAGACGCAAAACTGGCCCAAAAGCTGTCATCTCCTTACCGATCTATGGGGGCGGAATGTCCTATGGATCGATTTCTTTGAATGTCATGCTGGGGCGCGCAATGGCAGCCAAGAAAATCGGGTCTTTTACTTGCACAGGAGAGGGCGGATATCCGGAGGTGCTCGTCCCCTATTCGGATTTTATTATCACCCAGGTCGCGACAGGTCTTTTTGGCGTGCGCGAAGAAACCATCATGCGAGCCCGCATGATCGAGTTCAAGTATGCCCAAGGCGCCAAACCGGGCCTGGGAGGCCATCTGCTGGGCGAGAAAAACACGCCGGAAGTGGCTTCCATGCGTGAGGCAGTCACAGGGACGAACTTGTTTTCGCCATTCCCTTTTCACAGTGTGTATTCGGTGGAAGATCACAAAAAGCATGTGGATTGGATCCGGTCCATCCATCCCGACGTGCTGGTTTCGGTCAAGGTCTCTACTCCGGCGGATGTGGATATGGTGGCCGTGGGAAGTTACTACGCTGGTGCGAATGTCATCCATTTAGATGGAGCATACGGAGGAACGGGCGCAGCCCCCGATATAGCCAAAAAAAATATAGCCATGCCGATCGAGTACGCCACAGCCCAGACACACGAGTTTTTAGTGAAAGAAGGCATTCGCGACGAGGTCGTCCTTATCGCGAGCGGAGGTATCCGCACCAGTGAAGACATACTCAAAGCCATAGCTTTGGGCGCCGATGGTGTCGTCATCGGCACGGCAGAATTGGTGGCCATCGACTGTGTCCGATGCGGAAACTGCGAAAGAGACAGAGGCTGTCCGATCGGCATCGCCACGACAGACCCTGATCTGGCGCCACAAATGACAGCAGAATGGGTATGCGATAGGATCTGTAACCTGTACAAGAGCTTTGCCGTCGATATGGAAAAGCGTCTACGCAGCCTGGGCATGAACGATATCGGGCAATTACGGGGACGCTGGGACCTCTTGAATTATCCAACCGATAAGGTGGACCGAACATGTACATAAGAGATAACGCCGAAGAGATCGCCCGGTCGATTGCCCGGTCGCGCATGAACAATGTGAAGGGGAGGACATTCATAAAAAAGCGATCGCTGGAGGGAGGGTGTGGAGTTATCGGTCTCATCGGCAGTGAAAAACTCAAAGGCAATTGTATCATCCGGCCCTGTGAACAAATGCGTAACCGGGGAAACGGGAAAGGCGGCGGTGTGGCGGCTGTCGGATTGTTCGACGAATACAAAGATCTTTATGCTCTGCACATTTCTTTCCTGGACGAAAGCTCCAGAGGCCCGATCGAAAAAAAATTCATACATCCCGTATTTCAAGTTTCCCATGCCGAAAAACAAATAAGCGTGGACGATCATAGGGAAACCGGATTGGTGGTCAAACCTCCTGAAGTGTGGAGATATTTTGTGCGGGTCAAACCGGAAAAACTGGAACGGTTTGCCGAGAAAAACGAAATCGCAGACATCCCGGCAGCAGAAGATGAATTCGTTTTTCAGAACAGTTTTCGTCTAAATGAAGAATATTACGAGAACCGGCAAAATCCTCGAGCTTTTGTCCTGTCACATGGAAGGGATCTCATGATCCTGAAAGGTGTGGGGTATGCCGAGGAGATAGCCCGATATTACCGCCTGGAAGAAACCCAGGCTCATCTTTGGATCGGGCACCAGCGATATCCGACCAGAGGCCGTGTTTGGCACCCCGGAGGCGCCCATCCGTTTGTCGGCTTGAATGAAGCGCTTGTCCATAACGGAGATTTCGCCAATTACCACGCTGTTTGTGAATACCTCCGCCAATGGGGGCTCGTCCCTCAATTTACAACCGATACCGAGGTGTCCGTGCTGCTATTCGATCTATATTCTCGCGTACTCGGTTACCCGCTGGAATTCGTGTTCGAAGCATTGGCCCCGACGCCAGAGGGGGATTTTGAACGTTTATCCAAACGTCGACAGCGAATCTATCGTGCTATCCAATCGGCTCATCTGCATGGTTCTCCCGACGGACCCTGGTTTTTTATCGTAGCCAGAGCTGAGCCTGAAACCGGAGTACCTCAGCTAATCGGGATCACAGATGTCTCCATGCTCAGACCGCAAGTGTTCTGTTTGTATGAAGGGGAAAAAAGTTATGGAGCGATTGCCAGCGAAAAACAAGCCCTCGATGCTTTTTTCGAAGAGGTTGCGTCAAAAGATTCCTCTGTGCCTTCCAAAGCAGATCGATACTGGGCAGCGCGCGGAGGTAGCTACACGGATGGCGGCGCCTTCGTGTACACCTTGAAGAAAGAAAATGGCATGACTGTCCTCGATGTCCGTGATAAATTCGGCCACCGCATCAACGGAATATCCTCTCCGGGAATGCGAAAAGAAAAACCATCTTTGCCCCTTCGATTGGAATGCAGGACAAATAGCAAAAAAAATGAATCGAGTCGGGAAAAATTAGAGAAGACCCTCCTTCAAGGCCCGTTGGAAGAGCTGAAGAAGGACCTCCAACAGAATCTGTATGAAAAATTCGACAGGAGAACAAAACAACTTATCGAACAAAAAGGAATAAAAGAAACCCTCGAGAAATTGACCCTGCTCCTTGATAGACGCTGGGATCCAGCCGCGGGGAGGCGGACCTTTCAGACCGCTTCCATTGAACGATCGATCCAGGCCATCTTGGACTCTATCCCATCACCTGGGAAAAAATCTCAAACAGGAATGATTAGGCTCGAGGAGAGCGACGTTCTGGAAAGGCCTCTTCCCAAACCCGATAAATCTACCGATACCTTGGTCATCAATGCGCGAAAACTGCCGAACGATGGACCGGAAGCCACATCGAGAGTAATCGCTAACACGCACGCCCGAGGTTGGAGAAATTTTATCGTTTATCGCTGCCGGGGAGACCGTTTTATCGGATGCGGGCTGGGCCCAAATACCGATGACGTCCGTATCGATGTTTACGGCTCCAGCGGTGATTACCTCGGCAGCGGTTTGGACGGAGCTCAACTGTACGTCCATGGCGATGCGCAGGACCAGGTAGGACAGATCCTCAAGTCGGGAAAAATCGTGATCTTCGGGAACGTAGGCCAAACATTCCTTTACGGAGCCAAGGGCGGGGAAGCTTTTGTTATGGGATCTGCGGCAGGTCGCCCCCTGATCAACGCGGTTGGTCGTATCCGGACCATCATCAACGGCACTTGCCTCGATTATTGTGCGGAAAGTTTTATGGCCGGTCAACAGACCGGCGGAGGATTCGTGATCATCAATGGTTTGACCTATGACACACGCGGGGAGGTTATCGGATTGGAAATGAAATATCCCGGGAACAACCTGTTCTCCCTGGCATCCGGTGGAGCCTGCTACCTGAACGATCCTTACCAAACCGTCACAGAGAGCCAGCTCAACGGCGCAGAGTTCATATCCTTCCGTCGAGAGGACTGGAACACTATCCTTCCCTACCTGGAAGAAAACCAACGCCTCTTCGGGATCAACATACGGCAAGACTTGCTTATGGTAGACGGAGTTCTCAAATGGCCCGAAGAGGTCTTTCGTAAGATCATCGCCAGCAGAGAAACCCAAGAACTCGACTGGACATCCTTGGATTAAACCGCCCAAATATATTAAAATAAGCCTTCGTTCCCAGATTATTCATCGCACAAAGGTGAAAGAATGAAAACGACATTTATGTTTTTTCTAACCTGTATTATTTTTGTGTTGTTGTTTTTATATTCAGGTACCGTTTCATCGGAAACATCCGAAAAAAATCCCGGTTCTCAGAAGACGACCCAAGAGGGCAGGACGGAAAACTGGCCACAGTTTCGCGGGCACAATGCATCGGGAATAGCCGTCGGGCAAGACCTGCCTTTGAATTGGGATGTCAAAACAGGAAACAACATCCTCTGGAAAACTCCGATCCCGGGATTGGGGCATTCCTCACCCGTCGTTTGGGAAGACTGCGTTTTCGTGACCACCGCCGTGGGGGAAGGCAAAGAAGCATATTTGAAGGTCGGCCGGTACGGAGAAAGCCCGGAAAATCCAGAGGATTTTATCCATCACTACAAGGTCTATTGTCTTAACAGGAAAACCGGAGAAATTATTTGGGAAAAGACGGCCTACAGCGGGAAACCCAAAGTGGCACGGCACATCAAATCAAGCCACGCAAATTGCACTCCAGCCACGGACGGAAAACATCTCCTGGTTTTTTTCGGATCTCAAGGACTGTATTGTTATGATCTCGATGGAAAACTTCTTTGGACAAGAGACCTGGGTTATCTCGATGCCGGAGCTTTCGATGTACCGGAGATCCAATGGGGATTCGGAAGCTCCCCGATCATATACGAGGACAAAGTTATCGTGTTATGCGATGTGAACAACCAGTCCTTCATCACAGCCCTGGAATTGGAAACAGGAAAAGACATCTGGCGCACACTGCGGGATGAAAACCCGACTTGGGGAACACCTACGGTTTATGAATCGGAGAGCCGGACCCAAGTGATCGTCAATGGATACAAACACTTGGGTGCCTATGAGGTCGAGTCCGGCAAAGCGATATGGTGGATGCACGGGGGTGGAGATATCCCCTGCCCGACTCCGGTGGTGTCCAACGGCCTTGTTTTCATCACCAATGCTCACGGCCGCATGCGCCCCATCTATGCTATCGATCTCAAAGCAGAAGGGGATATCTCCCTATCTGGTAATGAAAAGTCCAACCGATACATCCCCTGGTTTTATCCGCGGCGTGGGGCATACCAACCGACCCCCCTGGTTCTTGACGATCTCCTGTATGTCGCAGACAACGGAGGAATCCTGACCTGCTATGTGGCTGAAACCGGGGAGGAGATGTACCGGAATCCCATTGGAGGTGAAATAAGCTCGTACTCAGCCTCTCCTGTGGCCGCCGACGGAAACCTGTATTTTTCCGACGAATACGGGAACATCCACGTCGTGAAAGCCGGGCCGAAATACGAACATCTGGCCGTCAACAAGATGGATGAAATTTGCATGGCATCCCCCGCCATTTCCGGGAGGACACTGTTTATCCGCGCACGCGGCAACCTGTACGCGATCAGCAAAGGGACGAACTAGAACGCACTAAAATCGGTATAAGATTCTCACATTGAAGGTGTACCAACTGTAACCTGTTGCCGAATCGATCGCGGAATTGGAAAAACTGAAATAACCTTCAGCCATCCAGTCGTTGTTGAATTCATACTGAACAACAGCATTTAACATGCCTGTCAACGAAAAAG
>Ga0307445_10000236_pt1 | contig 28013 bp, 26 predicted proteins | sample SalMarSW160330MG_FD_202147 | JGI IMG/M metagenome (GOLD analysis project Ga0307445, IMG submission 202147) | Salt marsh sediment microbial communities from the Plum Island Ecosystem LTER, Massachusetts, United States - SW1603-30 | ecosystem: Environmental > Aquatic > Marine > Intertidal zone >... | reverse complement strand
ATGCCGCCGAATAACGTGGTGAGTAACGTGAACCTGGTGGCGCTGGCCCGCGGCGAGCGAACGCCCGGCGAGCTACGCTTTCCCCGCCGGCTGCGGCCCGCTCTGGTGCAGGCTATCCGGGGGGAGCTGGAGGGGGTGGTGGCCCGGCTACTTCCGGGTGGGCATGACGTTGAAAACCAGCCGTCTTAGCTCGGCGCCGTCGGCGCGCGCGATGATGATTTTCGTGCCGGGGGCATCTACCTTGAGCCTCAGGTCAATGGCCAGCTGAATACGCTGCTCTTGCCCCATGGGAATCCCCGCCGGCCGGCCCACCTCGAACTGCCCGTTGATTTTGGCGATGCTCTTCAGCTCTTCGGTGGTCTGGTCCTCGGCGCAGACCTCGATTTCAAAGGTGTGCTTCTGGTTCGTCTCGTTCCAGGGGACTTTCATGGCCAGGGCGATGGCGCAGCGCTGCTCGAAGGGAAAGTCCTTGCTCGGGGAGATTCTATCCCAGCCGCCGCCGAGGAGGTACAGCTTATTGCCGATTACCTGGGCCGCATCGGCCAGTATGAGCCACTCTATTTCCACTCGATAAACCTCACGCGGGGGATGGTGAAAGTCCTCCAATTGTAGGTAAATACCCCCGGTGTGTCAAGCTCTCCCGGAGAGAACGACCGGCGGGGGCCGCGTCCCGTAAATTGACAAACCGCCTCCCGAAAACTGATAATAGCGTAAGCCAAAGGAGGCAGAGGCGTGTTACTGGAAGGTAAAACGGCCATCGTCACCGGGGCGGCCATGGGCATCGGGCGGGGCATCGCGGCGCGGTTCGCCGCCGAGGGCGCCGCCGTCGTGCTGACGGATATCGCCCGGGACGAGGGGGAAAAGGCCGCCGCCGCAATCGGCAAAACGGGCGCGCGGGCCGTCTTCGTCCCCGCCGACGTTACCAAAAACTCGCAGGTGCAGGCGATGGTACGCCGCGCCCTGGACGAGCTGGGCAAGCTCGACATCCTGGTCAACAGCGCCGGCGGCGTGCCGGGGCTGGGGGGCAACTCCATCGACGACGTCTCCGAGGCCGACTGGGACCGCATTTTAGACCTCAACCTCAAGAGCCAGTTCCTCTGCTGCAAGGCGGTGATACCCCACATGCGCCCCCGTAAATACGGCAAGATTGTCAACATCTCCTCGATGGGGGCGGTACACCCGCCGAACTCGCTGGTGCACTACCACGCCGCCAAGGCCGGGGTGATGGGGCTGACCGTCAACCTGGCCCTGGAGCTGGCCCGCGACAACATCACCGTCAACGCCATCCTGCCGGGGCCGGTACGCACCCCCTTCTGGCAGCCGGTTACCAAGGGAATGAAGGACGTCGAGGCCTATTTCGCCGAGGTCGCCCGCAAAGAGGTGCCCATGCAGAGAATCGGCACGCCGGAGGACATCGCCGGGGTGGCCCTGTTCCTGGCCTCCGATTTATCGTCGTACATGACCGGCGACTCGCTCCTGGTCGGCGGGGGCCTGCCGCTGCCCGTCCGTCCCTAGCGCGCCGGGCGGCGCCTATCTTAATACAACAGGAGGATACCCGGTATGAAAACCCTGGAGGGTAAAGTCGCTCTGGTCACCGGGGCTGCCAGCAAGCGGGGGATGGGGCACGCCATCGCCCTCCGGCTGGCCGGCGAGGGCGCCGATGTCTGCGTAACCGATAAGTTCGCCGCCCCCCGGAGCCTCTTCCCCGGCGACGCGGGCTGGGGCGGCCTCGACGCGGAGGCCGCCGAAATCGAGCAGATGGGGCAAAAAGCCCTCGCTATGGTGGCCGATATCGCCGACAGTAAGGAAGTGGACAAGCTCGTAGCCGCCACGGTTGATAAGCTCGGCAAGATAGATATCCTGGTGCACTGCGCCGCCATCCGCGGCCCGGTGGGCCTGCCCGCCGTGGAGCTAAGCGAAAAGGAGTGGCGCCTCATCCTGGAGGTGAACACCACCGGGGCCTTCCTCGTCTCCAAGGCGGTGGCCAGGCACATGATTGCCCGCGGCCAGGGCGGGCGGATACTGCACATCGCCTCCATGGCGGGGCTGCACGGCGTCAACGGCTCGGTGGCCTACTGCGTCTCCAAGTACGGCGTCATCGGGCTGGTGAAGACGCTGGCTCTGGAGCTGGGGCCGCATAAAATCAACGTCAACGCCATCAACCCCGGCGCTATCATCACCAATTTGCGCGACGAGACCTTCCAGAAACGGAGCCAGGAGCAGGGCGTCTCCTGGGAGGAGGCCCAGCAGGCCGACTACGCCATGATGAGCAAGATAATACCGCTGGGGCGGCTGGGCAAGGTGGAGGAGGTGGCCGACCTGGCCTATTTCCTCGTCTCCGACCTGTCCGTCTACATCACCGGCGAGACGGTGGGCATCGGCGGCGGGATTATCTAGCGACGGAATTACGGGTTAGCGCTATGGATGCAATCCTGGAGTTCATCAGGGCTTACGACCGGGTTGGGTACGATAGCCTCCCCGCCCCGGCCGTCGCCGCCGCCAAGCAGGAGGTGCTCGACAGCCTGGCCGCCGCTCTGGGGGGCTCGGGCCAGGCGGGCATCGGCGAACTGGTGGCGGTGGTCAAGGAGTGGGGCGGCAGCCCGCAGGCCACCGTCATCGCCTATGATTTTAAGTGCCCGGCGCCCTTCGCCGCCCAGGTCAACGCCAGCATGACCCACGCCCTGGACTACGACGACGGCCACCCGGTGGCGCAGGTGCACATCGGCTGCGTGGCCGTGGCGACGTGCTTCGCCGCCGCCGAGCGCGCGGGGGGCCGGAGCGGCCGCGACCTGATGGCGGCGCTGGCCGTCGGCGCCGATTTTCTGGCCCGGCTGGGGCTGGCCAGCTGCCCCGGCGGCAGCCTCATCAAGAGCGGCTGGCACCCCACTCCCCTCTTCGGCCACCTGGGGGCCGCCCTCATGGCGGGGCGCCTCATCGGCCTGGACGAAGCCCGGATGGTCAACGCCCTGGGCATCGCCTACCACCAGTGCGCCGGCAACTCGCAGTGCGTCAACGACGGCGCCCTCACCAAAAGGATGGGGCCGGGGCTGGCGGCGCGCAGCGGCCTCACCGCCGCCCTCATGGCCGAGCGGGGCATCACCGGGGCGCACAACGTCCTCGAAGGCGAGTACGGCCTCTTCAATCAATACCTGGGCGGCGACTACGACCGCCACCGGCTGCTGGCTGGCCTGGGCGAGACCTTCGAGGGGGCCAACATCGGCTTCAAGCCCTACCCCTGCTGTGGCTTCGCCCACGCCTTCATCGACGCCGCCCTGAGCTTAAGGTCGCGGCACGACATCGCCGCTGCGAAGATTAAGGCTATCACCGCCTACTGCGGCGAGACCTCTTACGAAATATCCCAGCCCCCGGAGGTGAAAAGCCGCCCCCGCAACCCGGTGGACGCCCAGTTCAGCCTGCCCTGGACGGTGGCCACCGCCCTGGTCAGGGGCGGGGTCGGGCCGGAGAATTTTACCCCTGAGGCCATCCGCGATAAGGCGGTCCTGAGCGTGGCCGCCAGAGTCCGCGCCGTCCCCGAGCCGGCCTATAACCGCCACGGCGTCGGGCCGGGTAAGCTGGCGATTGAGATGGCTGACGGCGCCGTCTACGCCGAGGAGGTCGAGCACTGCCTGGGCAGCGTCGAAAGACCGATGAGCTTCGGCGACTGCGCCGCCAAGTTCCGCCGGGGGGCCGCCGCCTCGATTAAGCCGCTGGCCGCCGATACCGTCGAAGAGGTCATCGGCATGATAGAAAAGCTGGAAGGGCTGGCGGACGCCGCCGGGATTATCCGGCGGCTGGGCTAGATTTTTCTCCGAGGAGGGCAGCGCCATGGCCGGGAACAGGTACGATAAATACTTCCTCAAGTACGACCCCCCGCCGGGGCCGCCGTTCGTCATGGGGCCGATTATCCAGCGCATGGACGAGCGCAACATCGCCGGGAGCAATTTCTACTTCATCCACTGGGTGCTCCCCCACCAGACCCCCCGCATGAAGATAGGCCACCCGCCCCACCTCCACAGCGAGGCCGAGCTTTTAATCCACATCGGCACCAACCCCGACGACCCGGACGACCTGGGGGCGGAGGTGGAGCTCTACGTGGGGCCGGAGCTGGAGCGGCACGTCATCACCACGACGACGGTGGTCTTCCTGCCGCCCAATTTCATCCACGGCCCCTGGAACCCCATCCGGACGGAGCGCCCCTGGATATTCATCGAGGTCAACCAGGGCCGCCGCCATACCGAGAAGTTCTACCCGCAATTGCTCACGCCGGAGGCCCGGGCCGCCTCGGACTGGTCTTTCTGGCGGGACGAGGGCATGAGCGAGGGCTACCCCAACATGACCCCGCGGCCTAGGCCCGCCCCTTGAGATACATCAGGACGTGGCGCCCCGCCAGCCGCCCGGAGTTGACGGCCCAGCCCAGCGTCGCCCCGGAGGCGGGCAGGAAGCAGTAGCTGTCGCCGTAGAGGCCGCCGGCGTCGGTGCCGACGGCGTAGAGCCCCGGAATGACTTGTTCTTCGCTATCCAGCACCTCGGTGCGGTGGTTGATTTTGATTCCCCCCAGCGTCCCCATGAAGACGGTGTAGGCCTTCAGGGCGAAGAAGCGGGGCTCCCGGACGGGCTGGAGGTAGCGGGCGTCTTTGGCGAAGAGAGTGTCATGGCCGCGGTCGCAGGCCCGGTTATAATCCTCGACTGTCTTCGTCAGCACGGCGGCGTTAAGGCCAATCTTCTCCGCCAGCGCCTCGATGGAGTCGGCCACGGCGATGTCGGGGTTTTTCTTTTCCAGGGCTGTCTCAAGCTCGGCATCGAAGCGGGTCATCCGCGTGCCGGGCAGGTTCTTCAGGCACACGTTGCGGTCGATGCCGCGCTCGATTAAGTCCCGCCGGCTGGCCTCGTCGAAGATAGTGTAGCTAAAGCCCTCCCGCAGGCGCGCCGAGGCGTTGCCCACGAAGGTATCGTTAAAGGCGACGGCCTCGTCGCAGAAGCGCTCGCCGCGCGGGTCAACCCAGAGCAAAGGCTGGTTGCAGGAGCACTCCAGGTTGCCCATCATGCGCACCCCCGGCCCCAGCGGGCCCAGGCGGTAGAAGTGCAGCACCCCCAGCCCCTCGGCGGCGGCGCCCGCCTCCCAGGCCATGCGGATGCCGTCGCCGGTCTTTTCGTAGTTGCGCAGCGGTAATAAATTAACGCCCAGGTCGTAGCCGGAGAATTTCTTAATCCAGTCGGCGTTGTTGGCGTAGCCGCCGGAGGCGATGACGACCGCCCCGGCCTTGAGCTTTGTTTCTTTCCCGGCGCTCTCGGCGATGACGCCGCCGACGCGCCCGCCCTGGCTCAAGATACTCTTGACTTGTGTTTCCAAGCGTAGCTGGCCGCCCTTTTCCTTGAGGCGGCGCACCAGCGTCTTGACCATCGGCGAGCCACCGGCGCCGGGGGGGCCTTTGAGGATGTGCAGCGTCCTCAGGCCGTCGGGGAAGTTGGTGATGACCCCGGCGAACTCGATGCCCTGCCCCTGGAGCCACTCAATCGTGGCCGCCGATTCGTCGACGAAGGCCCGCACCACCCGCGGGTTGGCGTGCCAGTGGCTGTAGTCCATGATTTCCTTAAAGAGCCTATCGCGGCTTAAGTTCATGTAGGCGCGCCGCTGCATCTCGCTCTCGGCGGCGAACATCCCCTCGGCGAAGCTGGAGCAGCCGCCGGGGTAGCGCATCTTCTCCAGGACGATTACGCTGGCGCCGCCCTCCGCCGCGGTAATGGCCGCCGTCAGGCCCGAGGCCCCGGCCCCGATGACGACGACGTCGTAAGAATCGGTCTGGCTGGCTTGGTTCATTGTCTCCTCCCTGGCGGGGGCTATTTGTCCCGCTTGCGGTGGCCGCCGGGGTCGGCGTCGGCGAGGGAGCCCGCCCCCAGCATGATGGTCATCTCCAGGTGGGGTTTGGTAAAGCGCTTCCAGGTGAGCGGGCCGTGCTTGACCCCCCTGGGGACGAAGACCCCGCAGGTCTTGGTGAGGGTGAGCGGCTGGCCGTCGACGACGAACTCAATCTCGCCGCCCAGGTCTTCGCGGTCGGCGGGGTCGGTGCCGATGTGCAGCACGATTTCGTCGTAGTCGTGGACGTGCTCGTGGATGTGGGTCGGCGGGTCGGGCATGGCGGTCACCCAGCCGATTTCCACGTAGGTGTTCGCTCCCGGCACCAGTGTACTGCTCATCACCGTCATGGCGGGCAGCCGCCCCTTGACCTCCTCCTGGGGGATGACCTCGTAGGCGGGCTTCTCCACAAAATACTTACTGGCGTTCTTCTTGGCCACGTTATGCCTCCCTTTGGTTAGATTGTGCGGGCCGTCCGCAGGCCGGTGCCGATGGCGTCGGCGATGAGGAGCGGCTCGCGGCAGTCGCCGACGGCGTAAAGCTCGGGCACCTTGCCTTTTAGGCTCGCGTATAAATTCATATTGGGCCGCAGCGGCAGGGTGGGGATAACCGTGTCGGCGGGAATAACCTGGCGTTCCCCGTCCGCCGTCACGATTTCCAGCCCGGCGGCGGTGACCTCCATCTCCTTCACCCCACTCACCAGGGTCACGCCCTTTTCCTGGAACCAGCGGAAAAGATAGGCCATGAGCACGTCCACCATCCCCTCGCCCAGGTTTTCTCCGGCGGCGGCCACAACGGTAACCCGGCGCCCCCGGCGGGTGAGGAACTCGGCCAGCTCGCAGCCGTGCAGCCCCCCGCCGATGATGACGACCCGCTTGCCCACCGGCATCCATATTTTGGTCAGCCAGCGCAGCAGGCCCGGCGGCAGGAAGCGCAGCAGGGACTTTAGCCTGCGGTGCAGGGCGGCGGAGCTGACCACGCCGGGGCGGTCTATCCCCGGTATCTCCGGGGCGGCGGGCAGTCCCCCGCTGGCCAGAACGACGGCGTCCGGCCGCGCCGCGATGATAGCGTCCGCGTCTACTTCCTGCCCCGTTTTTACATTAACGCCCAGCTTTTTAATCTGGCGTTTCAGGTAGCGCACCATGGCGGGCAGGTCTTCCAGCTCGGTGCCCTTGACCAGGGCGGCCAGGGGCAACAGCCCGCCCAACCTGGTTGATTTCTCGTATAAAGTAACGTCGTGGCCGCGCCGGGCCGCCACCCTGGCCGCCTCCATCCCCGCCGGGCCGCCGCCGACCACGACCACCCGCTTTTTCCGGGCGGCCGGCTCAATGGTATTGAAGTCCGCCCCCATGAAGGCGTTGATGCGACAGCGGCGGCTCCCCAGGCAGTTCTCGCAGGCGGTGCAGGGGGCGATGTCGTCGAGCTTGCCCGCCGCTACCTTGTTGGGCAAGTCCGGGTCGGCCTGGAGACGGCGCGTCATGCCGATGAAGTCCACTTTGCCCGCGCGCAGGGCCTTTTCCCCCAGGTAGGGGTCGAGCTTGGCCACCGTCATCACCGGGATATTGACCTCGCGCTTGATACCGGCGGCCAGGGGCACGTTGACGGCCGCCCCGCGGTGGCGGCTGTCGTACTCCGGCGGGAAGGCATCGGGGGGGATGGGCGGCTCCGGGAAGAAGAAGACGTCGGTGAGGTAAGCGCCGACGTGGTAGCCCAGCCAGTGGCTGCGGATGTGGAGGTTATCGGCCCCGGCGGCCTCCAGCAGCCGGGCGGTGGCGCGGGCGGCGGTGGTGGTGACGCAGTTATCGTCGGGGACGCCGACCAGCCGCCCGATTTCGATGGCGTTGATGCAGACGGAGACGGGGAAGTCGCCGCCCAGCCGCTTTTTGATTTCTTTGATGATGGAGGTGACGATTCTGGCCCGGTTCTCCGGGCTGCCGCCGTAGCTGTCCTGGCGGCGGTTCCAGAACGGCGAGAGGAAGTTGTGCAGCAGGTGGGAGCTGGCGGCGTTGACGTCCACGCCGTCGAAGCCCGCCTTCTCCGCGCGCACGGCGGCGGCGGCGAACTTATCGATGACGGCCTCTATCTCCTCGACGGTCATGGCGTGCGGCGTCTCGTTGTGGAAGTCGTTTTCCGATTTCAGCGTTACCGCCGAGGCGGCTATCGGCGGGCCGTGGCCAGGCGGGTCGGGCGTTAGGCCCAGCTTTATCTGCCAGGGGCCGTCGTGGTTCATCTGCATGAAGGTGGGGCAGCCGTGCCGGTGGATGACCGCCGGAAGCTGGCTCAGTCCCTTGATGTATTTGTCGTCGTCGAGGCGGTAGCGCTGGCGCCAGCGCGCCCCGATGGGGTAGTCGATGGTGGGGCTCTCCACGATGAGCAGGCCCACCCCGCCCCGCGCCAGCGACTCGTAGTAGGCCAGGATGGCCCTGTTCATGGCGGTCTCGTCCTCGTGCCACATGAACGTCCCGGCGCCGGTCTTGACGATGCGGTTGCGCGTCCGCACCTTACCGATGTAGCCGGGCTCCAGCAGCCTTTCGAATCTCTTTCCGGGGTTCATTTGCCTCGTTCCTCTGGATAGCCGGTCGCGGCCGGGTATTACCTACATTTATAGTATAATGTGGCTGATATTTCAATTAAAAACGGGCCGGGACGCCCCGCCCGGGGTTAGCTTGACATAAGGAGGCAGGAAAATGGCCGCCGGCAAGTACGGAAAATACATTATCGACGAAGACCTCATGCCGCCCGAGCCAGCCGCGCTGCGGAAGCTGATGGACGACCAGGCCAGAGCGGGGCGTACCATCGACCGCACCCTGCTGCTGGGGATACAGGACTCCATCCTCAAGGGCGCTTTCTTCGTCGGCTGCGAGATAATCTGGGGCCTGACCGGCGACGGGCCGGTGACCATCGAGACGCCCCACCGCCACGACTTCGACGAGATTATCGGCTTCGCCGGCTGCGACCGCCGGAGCCCCCGCGCCCTGGGGGGCGAGATTGAGCTCTGGCTGGGGGGCGAGCCGCACGTCCTTACTCGCAGCTGCCTTATCTTCGTCCCCCGCAGGCTGGAGCACTGCCCCATTTACTTCCGCCGGGTGGATACGCCCATCTTCATGTTCGAGGCGGGCAGCGGCCCCGGCTACGAAAAGGTCGCCTAGCCCCCGGTCTTACTGGTAGCGCTGCGACATCCCGGCGGTGAAGTGGAAGACGGGCCGGTCAATCCTGAGAATGGTGAGCGGGCAGTGCTTGACCCCGGCGGGGATGAAGGCGATGAAGCTGCGGTCGATGATGTTCTTTTTGCCGTCAATCCAGAACTCGATTTCGGCGCCCAGGTCGTAGGGGTCGTCGGGGTTGGTGCCCACGTAGGCCACCGTCTCGGGGAAGTCGTGGGCGTGCTCCTTGACGGTGCCCTCCTCGCCCTTGGTCTCCGGCCACTTGCCCGGCAGGAACCAGGTTACGTCCATGTAAAAGGCCCCGGGGATGACGTTCTGGTTCATGGAGATGACCCGGCGGCCTTCGTCATCGGTGAATCTGGGTGTCCAGGCTCCTTCCTGGATGTGCTCGGTAAGCTCGGTGACGATGTATTTCTTGTCCCAGTGTGCCATCGGGAAGCCTCCTCGGATAGATGCGGTTGCGTTACCCGATTATATGGCTTTCGGCGCGGGTTAGGCAAATCACTGGCTCGCCGCCATTGCTTCGAGCACCTCGGCGATGACGAAGACCGAGCCGGCGGCGGCGACGAGGTCGCCGGGGGCGGCCGCCGCCAGCGCCGCCCCAAGCGCCGCGGCCACGTTTTCCACTATTTGGGGGGTCAGACTGCGCCGTTGGAATCTCTCCGCCAGTTCAGCGGCGCCGACGGCGCGGGGGTGGCGGGAGCGCACCAGAATAATGGCATCGGCCAGGGCGGCGGCCTCGCTTACCATGCCGTCGATGTCCTTGTCTCCGCCGAACCCCAGTATCAGGGTCAGCTTATCGTAACTAAAATACTTCCTGAGCGCCTGCCCCAGCCGCCGCATCGAGTCGGCGTTATGGGCGCTGTCAATGACGACCCAGGGCTCGCGGCGTAATACCTGCAGGCGTCCCGGCCAGTGGACAGTTGCCAGCCCGGCGGCGATGTGCTCCGCCGTTATCCTCGCGCCCAGCCCGGCCAGCACCTCCGCCGCCGCTACGGCCGCGGCGGCGTTCTCCACCTGGTGCGCGCCCAGCAGGGGGATTTTCAGGTCGTAGTCCCGTTTCAGCCCCTGAAGCGTGAAGGTCTGCCCCTCGGCGGTGAAGCCGGTCTCCCGCCAGGCCATCCGCTGGCTCACCTTAATCAGCTCGACGCCGCGCTCGCGGCAGACCCGCTCCAGCACCGCCAGCGCCTCCGGCTCCTGGGGGGATGTTATCGTGATAGCGCCCGGCTTGATGATGCCCGCCTTCTCGCCGGCTATCTTGGCCAGCGTGTCGCCGAGGACGTCGGTGTGGTCGTAGCTGATGGAGGTGATGACGCACACCTGCGGCCGCACGACGTTGGTGGCGTCGAGCCGCCCGCCCAGACCGACCTCCAGCACCTGGTAGTCCGCCCCGACGCGGGCGAAGTGGAGGAAGGCCATGGCGGTGAGGATTTCAAACGTCGTCAGCTCGCCGAACTCGGCCTCTTTATTGACGGCCTCCACTTCGGGCCGGATGCTTTCGGTAAGTCTGGCCCAGTCGCCCTCGGCGATGGGCTGGCCGTCCACCTGGATGCGCTCGGTGAAGGCGAGCAGGTGGGGCGAGGTGTAGAGGCCGGTGCGGTAGCCCGCCTCTTTCAAAATAGAGGCCATCATGGCGGCGGTGCTGCCCTTGCCCTTGGTGCCGGCGACGTGGACGGTGCGCGGCTTGAGGTGGGGGTTGTCCAGGCGCGCCAGGAGACGCTCCATGCGTCTTAGGTCCCAGACGATGCCGGAGCGCGGCAGGCGCTCGTAGTCGGCGAAGCGCAGGATGTATTCCAGGGCTTCCTGGTAGTTCATGTTGTTGCTATGTCTAAAGCTCCCGGAAGCTCCGCATCTCCTTAAAGTCCATCAGCCCGCTCTCGGCGATATTCTCAATCTCCACCCCGGCCTCGACGGCGGCGGCCACCGGGTTGAGTCCCCCCAGCTGCACGACGCCGAAGCGATTGACGGCCACGCTCACCTGGCAGAGCGGCTCGCTAATGTTGCCCAGGGCGTAGACCCCGTCGATGCCGGCATCCTTGAGGGCGGCCAGTTTCTCCACGACGGCCTCGCGGGCCGGCCCCGGTATGGTGCGGAAGGAGGCCAGTATCTTGCCGCTGCCCGTGGCCGCTGCCCGGCTGACGCCGGTCATCTTGGACTGGATGAACTGCTCGGAGGGGTCGATGGAAGTGCCGGCGTAGTCGATGACGGCGGTAAAGCGCCGCGGCTTGAAGTCGCGGATTTCCAGCACCCCGCCGAACTTGAACTCGGTAGGCACGCCGGCCTTGAGGAGGACGCCGTTGATGGTGGCGCCGCAGATGGTGGCCAGGCCGATTTTGCCCTCCGGCACGATGAGCGAGCCGAGCTTCTCCCCGGCGGCGGCGGTGGCCACGTACTGGCTGACGCAGAGACCGGCGCGGTAGGCGTCCTTCATGGCGGCGATGGCCTTTTTAAAGCTGTCCCGGGCCATGATGGAGGTGTTGATGGCCACCTGGCCGGTGCGCGTGGCCGGGTCGAAGGTGGTCTGGTAGGCCAGCAGCTCCAGCTTGTCGCGGACAAAGCCCAGGTGCTGCGGCGCCAGGGCCTCCTTGACCTCCCGCCGCCCGGCGTCGGTGATGGTGCGGCCGTCGCGCCCGGCGGGCCGGGTGTAGCCGCGGGCGTCGGCGATTTTGAGGTGGTAGCGCACCGCCCGCTCGCTGAGGAAGATGCCCTCGCCCTCCAGCTCGCGCGCCAGGGTGATGGAGCCGAGCGGCTCCGGGGACTCGCTGAGGATTTTGAGGATGGCGATGAGCTTGTTTTCGGCCTCGGCGCCGATGGGTTGGTCTAGCATAATTTCGTCTCAGTCCCGCCGGAAACGATTGGTGATGGGCAGGCGGCGGTCGCGGCCGAAGGCACGGGCGGTTATCTTGACGCCGGGCGGGGCCTGCCGCCGCTTGTACTCGCTCAGGTCCACCAGGCGCGCCACCCGCCGCACCATCTTCTCGTCGCAGCCGGTGGCCACAATCTGCTCGATGCTCTTGTCCTCCTCGACGTAGGCCGTCAGGATGGGGTCGAGGGTATCGTAAGGGGGCAAAGAGTCGGTGTCCTTCTGGTCGGGGCGCAGCTCGGCGGAAGGGGGCTTAGCGATGACCTCTTGGGGTATCCAGTCCTTACCGGCCAGCTCGTTGCGGTAGACGGCCAGCTGGTAGGCCATCGTCTTGGGGACGTCCTTGATGACGGCGAAGCCGCCGGCCATGTCGCCGTAGAGGGTGGTGTAGCCGGTGGCGTACTCGCTCTTGTTGCCGGTGGTCAGCACCAGCCGGCCCAGCTTGTTGGAGACGGCCATGAGCAAGTTACCCCGGATGCGCGCCTGGACGTTCTCCTCGGCCACGCCCGCCTCCGTCCCCTTGAATGGCCCGGCCAGCGTCTCCAGGTAGGCCGCGAATACCTTTTCGATGGGGAGGGTCAATAGCTCGATGCCCAGGTTTTTAGCCAGCACCTCGGCATCGCTAAGGCTGCCCGCCGAGGAATAGCGCGAGGGCATGGCCACGCCGGTGACGTTGGCCTTGCCCAGGGCGTCCACGGCCACGGCGGCCACCAGAGAGGAATCCAGCCCGCCGGAGAGGCCGATGACCACCTTTTGGAAGCCGTTTTTGAGCACGTAGTCGCGGGTGCCCAGCACCAGGGCCTCGTAGACCTCGGCGGGGAAGCCGCGCGGCTCGACCCGGTGGGGGGTAATTTCCGGTTTATCCGTCCCGGCGGGCGCCTCGGAGATAACAATCTTCTGGCCCTGGCGCCAGCCGGCCTCCTCGCGGCGCAGTAAGCCCTGCCGCCAGCGCGGGTCGTGCAGACGGGTGCGAAAGACGTTTTCCACGTCCAGGTCGGCGATGATTAAGTCTTCCTTAAACTGCTCGCCGCGGGCGATGAGGTGGCCCCGCTCGTCCATAATCAGCGAGTTGCCGTCGAAGACGAGCTCGTCCTGGCCGCCCACCAGGTTGCAGAAGGCGACGATGGCGGCGTTATCGGCGGCGCGGGTGGAGAGCATCTCCTCGCGGTAGGCGCCCTTGCCGAAGTGGTAGGGCGAGGCGCTGATATTGACGATGACTTCGGCCCCGGAGTAGGCCTGGGTGGTGGTGGGGCCGCTCTCGTACCAGATGTCCTCGCAGATGTTGATGCCCACGTTGATGCCGGCGATGATGTGGACGGGGCAGGCGTTACCGGCCCTAAAGTAGCGGTTCTCGTCGAAGACGCCGTAGTTGGGCAAATATATCTTGTGGTAGACGCTGGCTACCTGGCCATCGTGGATGACGGCGGCGGCGTTGTAGATGTCCTCGTTGGCGTCTACAAAGCCGGTGACGACGGTGAGGCCGCGGGCGGCGGCGGCAATCTGCTCCAGGGAGCGGATGTTTTCGGCGATGAACTGGGGCTTGAAGAGCAGGTCTTCGGGCGGGTAACCGCAGACGGCCAGCTCGGGCAGGGCCAGCAGGTCCACGCCCGAAGACCTGGCTTCCTCAATTATCTGGATAATTTTCTGCCGGTTGCCGGCGAAATCGCCCACCGTGGTGTTGACCTGCGCCAGGCCGATGCGTAGCCGGCGAGTATCAATCCACTTGGGCACGATTTCCCTCCGTTAAAGTATCGGCAGATATCTGTTCAGCTCGTACTCGGTTACCTGAATCCGGTATTCATCGCACTCGATGCGCTTGTTCTCCAGGAATGCCTCGAAGACGTGGTCGCCGAGGGCTTTGCGCGCGATGTCGCTCTTCTCGGTCAGGCTCAGAGCGTCGGTCAGGTTGGCGGGCAGGGTGCCGATACCGCGCTTCTTCAGTTCCTCCGGAGTCATCTCGTAGACGTTCTCCTCAACCGGCGCCGGGGGCGTCAGCCCCTTCTCGATGCCCTCCAGGCCGGCGGCCAGCATCACGCTGAAGCAGAGGTAGGGATTGCAGGCCGGGTCGGGCGAGCGGAACTCTATGCGGGTGGCCTTCTCGCGGCCGGGGCGGTACTCCGGCACGCGGACGAGGTCGGAGCGGTTGCGCCGCGCCCAGGACAGGTAGACCGGGGCCTCGTAGCCGGGCACCAGGCGCTTGTACGAGTTGACCCACTGGTTGCAGACGGCGGTAATCTCCGGGGCGTGCTTGAGGAGACCGGCGATGTAGTTGCGGGCTTCCTTGGAGAGGTGATAGGAGTCCTTGGGGTCGAAGAAGGCGTTTCTGTCGCCCTTGAAGAGCGACTGGTGGACGTGCATGCCGCTGCCGTTGATGCCGAAGACCGGCTTGGGCATGAAGGTGGCGTAGCAGCCGTACCGCAGGGCGACCTCCTTGACCACCAGGCGGTAGGTCATCACGTTGTCGGCCATGGTGAGGGCGTCGGTGTAGCGCATGTCAATCTCGTGCTGGCTGGGGGCCACCTCGTGGTGGGAATACTCCACGCCGATGCCCATATCCTCCAGCATGAGGACGGTATCCTTTCTCATGTCCACGGCGGCGTCGCGCGGGGTCAGGTCAAAGTAGCCGCCCTTGTCGAGAAACTTGGTGGTGGGTACGGTGGGGTCGTCGGGGTTCTGGGCAAAGTAGAAATACTCCAGCTCCGGCCCCACGTAATAGGTGTAGCCCAGGTCGGCGGCGCGCTTTAAGTTCCGCTTCAGGACGAAGCGCGGGTCGCCCTCGAAGGGCTGGCCGCCCGGCCGCAGCACGTCGCAGAACATGCGGGCCACGGCGCGGTGCTCGCGCGGCCGCCAGGGCAGCAGCTGCCAGGTATCGGGGTCGGGCATGGCCACCATGTCGCTCTCGTCGATGCGGGCGAACCCCTGAATCGACGAGCCGTCGAAGCCCATCCCCTCTTCCAGGGCCCCCTCCAGCTCCTCGACGGTGATGGCGAAGCTCTTGAGCATCCCCAGGATGTCGGTGAACCAGAGCCTGATGAACTTGACATCGTGCTCCTTGGCCATCTTCAGGACGTAGGCTTTGGCTTCTTCTCGGCTTCTGTTGGTCATCTTACCTCCTATTATACCCTTATTGTCCATTAATTAATAGAGTTCGGCATTTTCTCATATGGCGTTTTCGTCTCTATCGCCGGTGCGCACGCGGACGATGCCCTCTACCGGCAGGACGAAGATTTTACCGTCGCCCGTCTCGCCGGTGCGGGCGGTGCGGACGATGGCCTCGATAACCAGGGGTACGTCTTCGTCGAGGACGACCAGCTCCAGCTTGATTTTGGGCAGCAGGTCGACTCTATACTCGCCGACGCGCCACTGCACGGGGATGCCCTTCTGCTTGCCGCGGCCGCTGACCTCGCTGACGGTCATGCCGAAGTAGCTTCTCTCTTCCAGGGCCGCTTTGACAGCCGTCAGCCTTTCTTCCCGGATAATCGCCTCTATCTTCTTCATCGCAGCAGACCTCCGTAGGCCCGCTCGCCGTGCTGGGCCAGGTCGAGGCCGATGGTCTCCTCGTGCTGCTTCACCCTCAGGCCGATGGTCTTGTCGAGGGCCTTGGCGATAATCCAGGTGAGGCCGAAGGCGTAAGCGGCGACGGTGATGATGCCGATGAACTGGGTGAGCAGCTGCCCGGCGTTCCCCTCGAAGAGGCCGGCCGTGCCGCCGACGGCGGCAGAGGCGAAGATGCCCGCGGCCAGGACGCCCCAGATGCTGCCCATGCCGTGCACGGCAAAAACGTCCAGGGAGTCGTCAAAGTGCAGTTTGTTCTTGATAAAGACCACGCTGTAGTAGCAGACTACGGCGACGATTACCCCGATGGGTATACCGGCAATGGGGGGGACGAAGCCGGCGGCGGGGGTAATGGCCACCAGGCCGGCCACCGCCCCGGTGACCGTCCCCAGCAGACTGGGGCGGCGCTTGAGCCAGCCGATCATCATCCAGGTAAAGCCGCCCGCGGCGGCGGAGAGGTTGGTGGCGACGAAGGCGCTGGCGGCCAGTCCGCCGGAGGTGAGGGCGCTGCCGGCGTTAAAACCGAACCACCCGAACCAGAGCAGCCCGGCGCCCAGGGCCACGAAAGGTATGTTGTTGGGCTCCATGATGTCCCCGGGGAACCCCCGGCGGCGGCCCAGTACCGTGACCAGGGCCAGGGCCGAGACGCCGGCATTGATGTGGACGACGACGCCGCCGGCGAAATCCAGGACGCCGAGGCCAGCCAGCCAGCCGCCGCTGCCCCAGACCCAGTGGCAGACGGGGCCGTAGACGACGGTCACCCACAGGGCGGCGAATATCATCAGGGCGCTGAACTTGATTCTTTCCACCACCGCCCCGGTAATGAGGGCCACGGTGATGATGGCGAACATCCCCTGGTAAGTCATGAAGGCCAGGTGGGGTACGGTGGAGGCATAGGTGTCCGAGGGCCCCATGCCCACGTTGACCAGCCCCAGGAAATTGAGACCGCCGATAAAACCGCCCTGGTCGGCGCCGAAGCTGAGGCTGTAGCCCCAGAGCGCCCAGATAACGCCGACCAGCCCCATGATGCCAAAGCTCATCATGATGGTGGAAAGCAGGTTCTTGCGGCGGGCCATGCCGCCGTAAAAAAAGGCCAGGCCGGGTGTCATTAGCAGCACCAGCGCCGCCGAGATGAGTATCCAGGCCGTGTCGCCCGCGTTGACTGGCATATGGCAGACCTCCCCTCAGTCTCAATAGCCCCATTTTACCGGCCCTATATTACGAACATATTACAGAAAGAGAAACGGTTATCACGGGGCGCTTGCAGAGGGGTGGGGCGGGCGGCTAGGTCGCCTTGAAGCGGTAGCCGATGTTGCGGACGGTCTCGATGAAGGTGTGCTCGGCGTCCTCGATTTTGCTGCGCAGGCGGCGCACGTGCACGTCCACGGTGCGGTCGCCGCCGTAATAGTCGTAGCCCCAGATGTTGTTGAGCAGGGCCTCGCGGGTATAGACGCGCCCGGGGTTGCCCGCCATCAGCTTGAGGAGCTCGTACTCCTTAAAGGTCAGCTCGACGAGCTTGGCGGCCACGGTCACCTCGCAGGTATCCAGGTCGATGGTCAGGCCGTCGCGCTTGATTTGCTCGTGCCCCCCGGCCTCCCGCCGGCGGTGGACGAGGCGGTTGAGGCGGAAGCTCAACTCCCCGCCGTCGTAGGGGCTGAGGATAAAGTCGTCGCACTCCAGGCGGACGTCGGCGCCGCCGAGGGCGTCCCGGGGGATAGCGGCGATGAGCGGCAGCCCCTTTTCCCGCCGCAGCTTGCGGACGGCCTCCCAGGCGGCGGGGTCGGGCGACGGGCCGTCCGTCTCGAAGAGGAGCGCGTCCGGCCGCCGCGCCGCCACGGCTTCCCGGATGTCGGCGGCGGGGGCGATGGCGAAACAGTGGAAGCCGTCGCCGGCCAGGCGGTTGCGGAGGTCGGCGGGTACGGCGCCCTCGCGGGCGATAATCAGGACGCTAGCCATGCCACTCTCTCCCTCACCTCTAGTAGGCGTAAAGCCGGCCGTAAGGCCGCAGCCAGCGCGGAAAGAGCTTGCGGAACGGCCGGGCCAGTATCGCGTCGGCGTCGCCGCCGAAGGCGGCGGCGTACTCGGCCACGTGGCGGCTAAGGACGGCCTTGTCCGCCTCGTCCAGCTCGGCCACGCCCACTTCCTTGCCCAGCTGGTAATCGGCCACGCTGCCGCGCAGGTAGATGACGCCGCCGTGCATGCCCGTGCCCAGGAAGCGGGCCTTATGGTGCTGCCCTTCCGCCAGGTTCAGCCCCAGCAGGACGAGCACGCCGCCGGCCATGTACTCGCCGCAGAAGTCCTGGGCGGTGCCGCCGATGACCACCACCGGCCGCTTGTCCTGGTACTCCTTCATGTGGATGCCGGCCCGATAGCCCACGTCGTCGCGGACTAGAATAGTGCCGCCCCGCGCCGAGAGCCCCACCGTATCGCCGGCGTGGCCGTGGACGGTAATCCGCCCGGCGTTCATGGTGTTGCCGCAGCCGTCCTGGGCGTTGCCGTGGACGACGATGCGCGGCCCGTTCATGAAGGCGCCCAGGTCGTTGCCGGGGGTGCCGAATATCTCGATTTCCACCGGCTTGTCGAGGTCGGTGCCGATGTAGCGCTGCCCGTGGACGTTGCGCAGCTCGATTTTGCCGGTGCCGTTTTTCACGATGTCGCGCAGCCGGGCGTTGAGGTCGCGGTAGTAGACGCCTTTGACGTCCAGGTTGATGGTGGCCGGTTTCGTCTCGGTCATGTCAGCTCCCCGCCATCTTGACGCCCAGAATTTCCAGCTCGGTATCGGTCAGGCCCACGCCGCGCAGGTGCAGCCGGTTGCCCCGCAGGCTTTCCAGGGCGTTGACGCCCAGGCCGCCGAGGATGTCTTTGATTTCGATGCTCCAGCCGCGCAGCAGGTTGGCGGCCCGCCGCGCCCCGATAGCCGGGTTGACGCGCTTGATGAGCTTGAGGTCGGTGGTGCAGATGCCCCAGGCGCACTTGCCGGTGTGGCACTGCTGGCAGACGTGGCAGCCCAGCGAGATGAGGGCGGCCGTGCCGATGTAGACGGCGTCGGCCCCCAGGGCGATGGCCTTGACGACGTCGCCGCTACTGCGGATGCCGCCGGAGACGACCAGGGATGCCTGGTTGCGGATGCCTTCCTGCCGCAGGCGCGTGTCCACCGAGGCCAGCGCCAGCTCGATGGGGATGCCGACGTTATCGCGGATGACCTTGGGGGCGGCCCCGGTGGCCCCCCGCAGCCCGTCGAGGACGACGATATCCGCCCCGCCCCGCACGATGCCGGAGGCAATCGCGGCGGCGTTGTGGACGGCGGCGATTTTTACGGAGATGGGCTTGGTGTAATTGGTGGCCTCCTTGAGGGCGTAGATGAGCTGGGCCAGGTCTTCGATAGAGTAAATATCGTGCTGGGGGGCCGGCGAGATGGCGTCGGTGCCTTCGGGTATCATCCGCGTTAATGATACGTCGGCGCTGACCTTCTCGCCGGGGAGGTGCCCGCCGATGCCCGGCTTGGCCCCCTGGCCGATTTTGATTTCCACCACGCGGGCGGCGTCGAGGTAGTCGGCGTGGACGCCGAAGCGCCCTGAGGCCACCTGCACGATGGTGTTGTGGCCGTATTTATATAAGCTGGGGTGCAGCCCGCCCTCGCCGGTGTTCCAGAGGGTGCCCATCTCGGTGGCGGCGCGCGCCAGCGACTCGTGGACTCTCAGGCTGACCGCCCCGTAGGACATGGCGGCGAACATCACCGGCACGTCCAGCCTGACCAGCGGCGCCATCTGGGTCTGGAGCTTGCCGCTGGCGTCTATCTCCAGCTTGTCGGGTTTCTTGCCCAGATAGGTCACCAGCTCCATCGGCTCGCGCAGGGGGTCGATAGAGGGGTTGGTCACCTGAGAGGCGTTCAAGAGCAGGTGGTCCCAGTAGATACGCTGGGTCTTGTCGTTGCCCATGCCGGTGAGCAGGACACCGCCGGTCTCGGCCTGCTTGTTGATGTCCTCGATGACCTCCGGGCGCCAGTTGAAGTTGCCGCGCGCGTCCAGCGGGGCGTAGGTGATGTTCAGGGCGTGGGTAGGGCAGAAGACGACGCAGCGCTGGCAGCCGACGCAGTTCTCCTCCAGGCTGCGCACCTCGTCGTCGTCGGGGTCGTAGACCTGCGCCCCGAAGCTGCACTGGCTGACGCAGACCTGGCATTTTATACAGCGGTCTTCATCCCGCTTGATGATAAATTTTGGCGCCAGATAGGTCTTCATTTTCCTTTTCTCCCCGCCGCCGTCTTCTCGCGGGCGGGTTTTGCGGCCTTCGTCTTGAGCCGCCCGATGACCGGCTCGCCGCCCATGGGTATCCAGGCCCTATCGAGGTCGGGGCAGACCAGGCGGATGGAGGCCTCCTCCGAGGATAGATAGAGCATGTCGCCTTTCTCGCCGACGGTGAGCGGCCGGAGGCGGATGCGGTCGGTGAGGCCAATCATCTCGCCGGTGTGGGCGATGATCACGGCGAAAGGCCCGTTTAAGAGCAGGCTGCCGTAGACCTGCCGCAGCGCCCGCGACAGGGCCTGCTCGTCGGGAGGCATGCGGGCGATGTCGTCCCAGAAGGGGGCCGCCAGCACTTGAGCGGCAATCTCCAGGGGCAGGTTGTGCTGGCGCATCAGCAAGTCGATGGCGTAGGCGATGACCTCGGTATCCGTCTGCATGGTGCACTGGTAGCCGAACTGCTCCAGGTAGCGGCGGTTGATGCCGTAAGAGGAAATCTCGCCGTTGTGCACCACCGTCCAGTCCAGGATGGAGAACGGGTGCGCCCCGCCCCACCAGGCCGCCGTGTTGGTGGGAAAGCGCCCGTGGGCCGTCCAGAGGTAGCCCCGGTATTCGTCGAGGCGGAAATACTCGGCGAGCTCCTCCGGGTAGCCCACCCCCTTGAAGACGGCCATGTCCCTGCCCGACGAGAAGACGAAGGCGTCGTTGGGCGAGGTGTTGATTTCCATCACCCGCGCCACGATGTAGTCTGCCTCGCTCTGGCCCCGGGGCAAGTTCTGGCCGACGTCCAGGAAATAGCGGAAGAGCCGGGGCGGGTTCTTGATGGCTTTAGTAGGGTAGGCGGGCACCTCCTCCTGCGTCACGATGTTGAAATGCCGGCCTAAAAACTCCTCGGTGGCCTCCTTGTCGGTATTGTCCAGGTACATGATGTGAAAGGCGTAGTGGTCGGCGTGCTCCGGGTAGAGGCCGTAGACGGCGAAGCCGCCGCCCAGGCCGTTGCCGCGGTCGTGCATGTTGGCGATGGCCTCGATGACGGGGCCGCCGGAAAACGGCGCGCCGGAGGTATCCATGGCGCCGAAGATAGAGCAGGCGTCGATGACCTTGTCGTCGCCGTAGGTGTTATTTATCAGTCTTAAGTCTTTCATGGGTTTTCTCTGGCGCCCCTAGTCGCCGATGGGCAGCTCCTCCGGAGCCTCGGCCCCGGTCGGCAGCAGCTCGGCCTCTTTGGGCAGCGAGGGCAGCCGGTCGCGCCAGGCCGCTTCGGGGATGTTGGCCAGGCCGAAATCGGCGCTGACGAGGGCCTCCTTGAAATCGCTCACGTCCACGCCGTCTTTCATCAAGTTATAGATAATGCCGCTCTTTTCGATGTCCCCGGCGAAGACCAGCCCGGCTATCCGGCCGTCCTTGATAATCACCTTCTTGTAATTGCCGTTGTCTTTGTTAATCAGCGTCTCGTAGCTCTCGTCCGGCGCGGCCGGGAAACCCGCCGAGACGATGTGCAGGCCGAAGTATTTCATGGCGTTCATGGCGGTGCCGCCGGGGTACTCCTCGTCTCTGCCGGCCATGTTCAGCCCGGCCACCCGCCCGCCGTTGTAGGCGTTGGGCCAGATGGGGGTGAGTCGCTTGCCCTTGATGACGAAATCGTAGGCCTCGGCGCAGTCGCCGCAGGCGTAAATATCCGGGACGGAAGTAGCCATGCGGCTATCGACGACGATGCCCCGGTTGACCTCGATATCGCTGCCTTCCAGGGCGTCCAGCCGCGGCCGCACGCCGATGGCGACGATGACCATCGCGGCGGGGAAGGCGCGCCCGTCGTCGAGGGTGACGCCGCTGACCTCGCCGGCGAGGCGGCTTTCGATGGCGGTGGCGGTGTGGCCGGTGATGATGCGCACCCCGGCCTGCGTGAGGGCGTCCGCCTCCAGCGAAGAAGCCTCCTCGTCGAGGATGGTGTTGAGAATCATGTCCTTCATCTCGACGATGGTAACGATTACGTCGCGCCGCAGCAGGGCCTCGGTACAGCTTACGCCGATAAGCCCGCCGCCGATGACGACGGCCCGCACCGGCCCGCGCCGGCTCTTGAGAAAGGTATCGATAGCGCGCGCCTCGTCGAGCTTGTTGAAGGTAAAGACACCCTTGAGGCCGATGCCCTCCATCGGGGGTACGATGGGCGTGCCGCCGGTGGCCAAGAGCAGCTTCTCCCAGGTAAGAGTGCGCCCGCCGCTGAGCCGGACGGTGTGGGCTTTGGGGTCGAGGCGCTCCACTTTTTCTCCCAGCAGCGCCGTAATGTTGTTCCGCTCGTAGAAATCGGTGGGGCGGTAGCGGTATTTCGCCACCGGGCCGGGGTCGGCCAGGTAGTTGGAGATGAGCGGCCGCGAGTAGACCGGGTAGGGCTCGTCGGAGACGATGGTCATCGTCCCGGCGGCGTCCACCTCGCGGATGGCCTCGGCGGCGCCGATGCCCCCGGCCGAGTTGCCGATGATGAGATACTTGATTGCCTTGTCTGCCACGATATTATCACCGCCCTGTCTCGTTAAAGGCCGTGTCTGTAAATTACCTCTTAGATACCGTAAGTCTTAGTTCTTCACCGTCACTTCGACGACGTTCTGCCGGGCGATGGCCGTCTCGCCGCCGTTGGTCTTGACGAAGACGTGCATCAGCCCCAGTATCTCGTACTGGCCGTCGGGCAGGGGAGTGGTGTCCCAGCGCACCGGGAAGTTCTGCGCCCGGTCGGTGGACTCGCCGATTTTAATCCAGGTGTGGGTGCCCTTGCGGCGGAAGTACCAGGGGTTGGCAATGCGGACGACGGGCCCGCTGACCTCAAGCTCGGCCATCTCCTGGCGCAGCAGGTCTTCGTCCAGCTCCTCGCGCAATTGCACGGCCCCGGCATAGCTTTTCATCACCCCGGAAGGTACGATGTAATGCGGTCCCCAGTTATGCGGCATAATGCACCTCCTTAGACCTTGGCGGCGTTTTCCTCCGCCACTTCCGCGTATATCAACGCCTCGTTGGGGCAGTTGGCCACGCAGGGCGGTATCTCCTCGTCCTGGCAGAGCTCGCACTTGACCATTATCTGGCGCGCTTCATCCAGCCGGGGCACCCCCAGCGGGCAGACCAGCACGCAGGTGCCGCAGCCGATACAGCGCTCCTCGTCCACGGTGACCAGAGCGGTCTCCGGGTCGCGGGAGAGGGCGCCGGTGAGGCAGGCCCGGATGCAGGCGGCGTCGTCGCAGTGCTGGCAGCGCACCGAGAGGGACAGCACGCCGCTCTCGTCAACGCGCAGCCGCGGCAGGGGCCTGGGCGTCTCCCGCTTGTGCGCCTTAATCAGGTCTTTGGTCCGGGAGTGTTTCAGGCGGCAGTAGACCTCGCAGAGGCGGCAGCCGATGCAGACATCTTCGTTAACGTAAACCCGTTTCATTTGGCTCTCCCAGAGAAGCGGTAGGCGGCAACCGTTTACCGCCTATTTTAGAATAGCAGTTTGGCGGCGATTTGTCAATATCCCGTCGCCGGCGGTGACCCCCTTAAAATCTAATATTAACAGAATATTTAGCTGGGTGCGGCGTAAATTTATGGCTTGTTTACTATCTTACCACTAATAATTAGAATTGAAAACCAGAGTGGTTTCTTAGACCTGTGGCGAGCGCCATGAAGCCGGAATTCCCGCCGTACCGGGCCCGCGGCCAACTGACCTCCGTACCGCCGGCCGGACGAAAAGGAAGGTAACGCAGATGATACTTGATACCCCTCAGACGCAGCCGGCCGTCATGCGTCGTCAGGCGGGACAGGGGAGCCGGGGCAGGGCGGAGGTCCGCCGCGGCGAAATCCCCGCTACCGGCCGGGTTCCCCTCACCCGGCAGATGCTGGAGCAGACCATCCGGATGACCCGGCAGGTGCTTAAGGCCTCCGCCGCCTTGATACTCCTCTTCCGGGACGACGACCAGGAACTCTACTACGAGGCCGTTTCCGAATCGGTGGGGCGGACGTTGCGGCAGATAAACCTGAATATCCAGTACGGTATCGCCGGGCAGGTGACTCGCACCGGCAAGCCCCTCATCGTCAACAATGCCGGCCGTTGCGAGAAGTTCCATAAGCTGATTGACGATATTACCGGCCACGCCGCCCAGTCCCTCGTCTGCGCCCCGCTGGCGGTGAACCACCGCATCCTGGGGGTAATCGAGGTGCTCAACAAGCTGGACGGGACGGATTTCAGCGAGCCGGATATGGATGCGGTTATGGCCATCGCCGAGGCGTCGGCCATGGCCATCGAAAACACGCGCTTGTACCAGGGCCTGCGGGAAGCCTACCGGGATACCATCGCGGCCATGGCGGCGGCGGTGAACGACCGGGACGCCGGCACCCGGGGCCACGCGCAGCGGGTGGCGGAATACGCCCTGCTGGCCGGCGGCAATCTCTCCCTCGACCGCGACGAGATGGAAACGCTGGAGTACGCCAGCCTCCTGCACGATATCGGCAAGCTGTCCGTCGATGCGGCCGTTTTAAACAAGTCCGAGAGTCTCGCTTCCAAAGACGAAGCACGGCTGCGCCAGCACCCCGTCACCGGGGCGAAAATGGTGCGGGGGATAGCGCCGCTTGAGGCGGCCGCCGACCTGATTCGGCACCATCACGAAGCCTACGACGGCAGCGGCTACCCGGAGGGGCTCAAGGGGGAGGCCATCCCGCTGGGGGCGCGGCTGATTGCCGTTGCCGATGCCTTTGATATCCTGACCACCGACCACGCTGGCCAGCCGGCGCTGAAAACGCCGGACACCATCCGCCAGCTTCAGGAAGGCGCCAATCACCAGTTCTGCCCGGTGGCCGTCAGGTCGCTCATCGCCGGGCTGAGCATGTACTTCCACCGCTAATTGTCCGACCTCTCCATTCCCAGCCATCCGGGTGGGAGCGCCGCCCCGAAAGGAGTATAATAGGGGCGACAGGGGGAGAGGTGAGCCGTCAGGATATGGATGACGTTCCCGGCAGAAACCTACCGCGCCCGGAAGAGCCTTCCGGGTTGACCCGTTCCGTTCTCCAGTCCGGTAGGAAAGCGGGCCTGCGCGGGCCGCACCTCTGGATAATCATCGCCCTCTTCGGCCTCTTTGCCTATGTCTATTACGGCGTCCTCACCGCCTATCACGATATCTACGTCATCATCTTTTTCTATCCCCTCATCTACGCGGCCGTTCTCTACCGCATGCGGGGGGTGCTCGCCGGCGGGGTGGTGCTGCTGGCCATCATCATGCCGCAGGCCTTCCTCTTCGCCGGCGACCTCCTCTCGCTGGCGCGCACGCTCATCTTCGCCCTGTTCGCCTTCCTGGTCAGCGGCATGGGGGCCACCTTGCTCAACTACCTGGAGCACCAGCTGGACGCCTACCGGGAAATCCTCGCCCTCAACGAGGAGATGAACGTCTACATCCGGCGCCTCAAGCGCACCCAGCAGCAGCTTATCCAGGCGGCCAAGCTCAGCTCCATCGGCCAGCTCTCGGCGGCGGTGGCGCACGAGCTCAACAACCCCCTGGCCGGGGCGCTGGTCTATACCCGGCTGATGAGCGACAAGCTGGCCCGCGAGGACGTAGACAAGGAGCAACTCAAGCAGAACCTGGCCAAGGTGGAAGGGGCCATCGACCACTGCACCGGTATCATCCGCGGGCTGCTGGACTTCGCCCGGCAGACGGAGCCGCACCTGGGCCCGGTCACGGTGAGCCGCGCCCTGGATAAGGCCGTGGCGCTGGCGGGGCACCAGGCCAAGATGAAGCGCATCGAAATCGCCCGCGAGGAGGCGGCCGGCCTGCCGCTGGTCGTGGCCGATTTCAACCAGCTGGTGCAGGTCATCATCAACCTGGTGGTCAACGCCGTGCAGGCCGTGAGCGAGGGCGCCCGCGTCACCATCCGCACCTCGGCGGCGGACGGGTGGGTACGGATAGCCGTGAGCGATACCGGCTGCGGCATCCCCCGCGAGAACCTGGATAAGATTTTTACCCCTTTCTTCACCACCAAGGACGAGGTGAAGGGGGTGGGGCTGGGGCTGGCGGTGTCTTACGGCATCGTGGAGCGGCACGGCGGGCGCATCGAGGTGGCCAGCAAGGTGGGGAGGGGCAGCACCTTTACCATCGTGCTGCCGGCGCACCAGGAGAACGGGGCCGGGGAGCCCGCGGCGAAATAGGCCGGAGATTTCACTTATCCCCCCAGGGCAGCCGCACGGTAAGCTCGGTGCCCTGCCCCGGTTTGGACTTTATATCCAGGCTCCCGCCCACCAGCCGGGCGCGCTCGTACATGCCCATCAGCCCCAGCTTGCCGCCGCTGACCATATCCTCGGCGCGGCCGGGCACCTTAAAGCCCCGGCCGTTATCGGCTACGGTCATCACGATGCGGCCGCCGCCGCCGCTTACCTTAATCTTGACGCGGCCGGCCCCGGCGTGCTTGCGGACGTTATTGAGCGCCTCCTGGGCGATGCGGAAGAGCACGATTTGCGTCTCCGCCGGCAGCTCGCGGTCGAGGCCGGTGGTGGCGACCTCGACGGCGATGTTCCGGGACTTCTCCAGGTCTTCGGCAATCCACTCCAGGGCGGCCACCAGGCCCAGGTCGTCGATGATGCGGGGGCGCAGCCCCTGGGCGCAGCGTCGCGTCGCCTCCAGCGATTGCACCGCCTGGTCGCGCAGCTTCTGGATGTAATCCTTGAGGTCGGCCTGCTTGAGGCGCTGGCCGGAGGCCAGGTTATCCAGCTGCTGGATGAGGATGAGCAGGTAGGGGGAAACGTCGTCGTGCAGGTCGCGGGCGACGCGCTTGCGCTCCTCCTCCTGGGCGCGGGTAATCTGCTGGATGTAGGCGCGCACGTTCTCCTGCTGCTGCCTTTCGGCGGTGACGTCGCGGGCCACGTGCTCGAAGCCGCTGATGCGCCCCCCGGCGGTAATGGCGTTGGTGCTCATCATCACCGTCATCACCGAGCCGTCCTTGATGGAGAACTGCTGCTCGTAGGGCTGCTCGAAGTCCTCGCCCCGTATGAGCTTGTAGCGCACCTCGCGGGCCAGATTGAGCGACTCCGGGCTGAGGAACTTGGCCAGCTGCACCCCCACCAGCTCCCCCCGCTTGAACCCGGTCATCTTTTCAAAGGCCCGGTTGCCGTCCACGAACAGGCCGTTGACGTCCTGCACCCAGATGGCGTCGCTGGCGTTTTCAAAAAGGTAGAGGTATTTCTGCTCGGAGATGCTCATCCCCTGCTCGGAGACCTCCAGCCGCTCCAGGAGCTGCTGGTAGCGGCGGCTCTCCCGCCGCTTGGCCTCGAACCAGAGGTTCACCAGCACCCCCAGGATGAGGATGGCGCCGCATTCCAGAAAGGCCTCGACGCGGTATTCGGAGATGAGGAAGACGCGCGGCAGGATAACGGCCATGGCGGCCCCCAGGGTGACCAGCCCCGCCCGCGGGCCGAAGAACATGCCGGCGTAGGTCACCGGTATCAGGAAGAGGATGCGCTCCAGGGCGTGGCGCGTCAGCCCCAGGGAGCTCAGCAGCGAGGGCGAGTCGAAGCGCAGTATCTGCTGGGGATACTGGAAGATGATGCCGACGGCGAACATCGCCAGCAGTACCCAGAAATGGGGGCTGGCGGCGGTTAACCTGGCCAGCTGGCGGGAACGGCGGTATAGCTTCACGGCGCCACCTTTATCCGCTCGGGTGTGCGGCGGGGCTACTGGATATCGTCAAGGTCGATGTAACCCTGCTTCAGTCCCTTGATGATGGCATCGGTGCGGGAAGAGCAGCCCAGCTTGTTGAAGATATTGGTCATGTGGGCCTTGACGGTGCGCAGGCTGATAAAGAGCTTCTCGGATATCTCCTTGTTGCTCATCCCCCGGGAGGCCCACTTGAGGATTTCCATCTCGCGGGCGGTCAGCTGGCCGCCGGTCTCGCGCTCGTCGGGGCCCTTGGAGAGGCTGGCCAGGCGCTGCACCAGCTTGCGGGTTACCTCCGGGTCGAGCACCGATTCGCCGGAGCGGACGGCGCGGATGGCGCGCACCACCTCCTTGCCGGGGGAGTTCTTGAGCAGGTAGCCGCAGGCGCCGGCCTCCAGCAGGCCGATGATGTAGCGGATATCGCTGTAGGCCGTCAGGATGAGCAGGGACGTGGCCGGGCTGACCTGCTTGATTTGCTTGGTGGCCTCCACGCCGTTGAGGCGGGGCATGACGATATCCATGATGATGATGTCCGGCTTGAGCTCGGCGGCCAGGCGGACGGCCTCCTCGCCGTCGGCGGCCTCGCCCACCAGGTCAAAGTCCTTCTCCGCCTCCAGGAGGTTGCGCATGCCCTCCCGCAGCATGGCGTGGTCGTCGGCGATGAGTATCCTTGTTTTCATGGCG
>Ga0307445_10000235_pt1 | contig 28037 bp, 24 predicted proteins | sample SalMarSW160330MG_FD_202147 | JGI IMG/M metagenome (GOLD analysis project Ga0307445, IMG submission 202147) | Salt marsh sediment microbial communities from the Plum Island Ecosystem LTER, Massachusetts, United States - SW1603-30 | ecosystem: Environmental > Aquatic > Marine > Intertidal zone >... | reverse complement strand
ATTGAAACCATAATATTTAAGAAAATATAGATAAAAACATTACTAATATTCAGAAATAAAACTCAATTACTACCTTTAACTAGAATTTTATGTGTTTTATTATTTTTTTTTTTGGTTTGAATAGTAGTAAGAATATAGTCTAATAATTTATTAATTGCATCTTCTAAATCTCCAGAATTATCAACGATAAAGTCGGCATCAGGAAAAGTTTGATTTTTTTTTGCTCTTTGAATTCTCATTTCTAATCCTTCTCCGCTTTCTCTTGCGCGTTCCTTAATTCTTTTAAGAGTTATATCGAACGGGACTTCAACAAAAACCACTTTTATGTTTTGATAAATATCACGCGCTTCTTTTACAATGGATCTGCTCACATTAACTAAAACTATGTCCCCTTTTTCTAACCAATCATCAATTTCAATTGGAATCCCATAATCAAGTCCATAAATGTGCCATTCTAATGCAAACATTCCTTTTAAAGATATTTTTCTGAATTCTTCGGGGGATATAGCAATATTATCTTCTGTATTTGAAGAAGGTCTCGTTATATATCTTTGAGAAAGATATAGAGATCTTTTATCAGAAGCAAATTTATTTTTTACCCCTTTCATTATCGAATCTTTACCGGATCCAGAATTACCAACGACTAAAATTAAACTTCCAGGATAATTTTTTTTCTGATTTCCTTTTTCTAACCGCATAGCTAGATTATTTAATCTCCTTTCCTATTTCAAAATGATGTTTGTAAAAAAAAAGTAATGCAAAAAATGATTAATTGGCTCTCTTATCCATTTTTTTTTGCATTTTTTGACGTAATTTTTCCATTCTAATTTCATCTTTTGCTAACTGCTTATTTCGTTTCGACTCCTTTTGTTTTTCTGATCTTATATTTATGTTTCCTGAGACAAAGCAAATTCCAGCTAATGTCACAATTCCTCCATATATTCCTGCAACCATAGTAAACAAATTCTGCGCATCATTAGCTTGTTTAGGATCATCAAGATCAGTCATGAACCATCCATGACTGAAAAGATAATAGCGTATAGCATAATCAGTGTGCCAGAAAATAGTGTATTCGCCTGGTGATAATATTAACTCAATGTGATCTGAAGACCATGACACATAATTGGTTGTGGCATCAATAAATATATTATACGTTTGATTTTGCCCTGTAGCTTTATTTAAAATGGTTACATTACCTTCAACAAACCAGGAAAATGAGGTATAATAATTTCCCGCTATCAAAGTGTATCTATCTCCTAATAAAAAATTGGATGGAGGAACTGTAAAATCTTCTTGATCTTCAGTAACAGCAGACCAATGACTATCAGACCAAATTTCTACAGAGTAAGTTGAAGCAAAGAGGATAACGGGTGTTAATCCAATTATAATTAATATAATACCCTTTTTTAATTCCTTATTCATAATTTTCATTTTTGATTTTGGTATTTAAATTTTGTTCTGATAGTTTTTAAATATTTTTGGATAATTATTATAAAAATCATGAGAAATATGGATAATTACACTTTTAAATTTAGCTTACATTAGTGATTATGAAGAAAAAAATTAAATAACCATTAGAGCTATATTAAACACCTATCATTTATTTTATAGATTTAGAATAATAATGGCAGAGAAAAAAAAAATAGAGGAAGGCGAGATCTCTGAGATTCCTGAGAGTTACCAGAGGTATTTAGATGTGATCCATGAAATTTCTAAAAATAAACGTGGTGGTTGGGTTTCAAATAAGGAGATCGCCGAAAATCTAAACGTAGAACCTGCTTCCGTATCTGGAATGCTTGAAAAGTTAAGAAAAGCTGATTTAATAAAATGGGAACCAAGACGAGCGATACGGTTGACTGATAAGGGTAAATTTTATGCGATACAGTTAAATGAGATTCATTCTCTTCTAAGAATTTTTTTTAGTAACGTATTAAAAATCGAGGATGAAAGTATCATAGAACAAGTAACATGCCAGATTGAACATCATATAACCCCAAAAGTCAAAAAATCATTAGAAAAATTTCTTACAAAATATCAAGATTAATTTTAATTATAGCCGTGTTTTCTTAGAATTATCTAAATTATTTCTAATTGATCATTATGTCTAAAACTATTAAAGATAATATTGCAAAAATAAAAGAAAAATTTACGAACTTTACAAATTACATAGAATTAAATGATTTTCGGCAACTTCTTTTATTTACTCTAACAAGTCAAGATCCAACAAATATTATGGCTCAATTAGGTTTTGGTGGCAATCGAGAAATCATAAACCTTCCATATGATCCATTGAAAAAAATATACTTTCAAAAAATAAACCTTATTTCATCGGGGGCACTCATAATTTATGCTCGAAATGAAATTATCTCTGAGAATTTTTTATTAGAAAAAGACGAACCAATTTTTAAGAAATACTTAAATCAAAATGAGCAATCTTTGGCTTTCAGAGGAAAAGAGAAATTTTTACTCCCTCAAGTGAGTGATTGTGGGGCATTAAATGATTCAAAAATCACAATTAAAATAGATGATATGTTTCATAATTTGCAGTCATTTATATCTTATTCACAACCAAATGTTATGTTTGTTATTGATGCCAAAGATGATAGTAACGCGGATTTAATATTCACTTTTAATATGATGCCCCAATTTCCCGGCAAACCTAATGAAAACGTCCTTAAAATAGACACGTACCTCGATAGGGAACACAAAACAAAAGGAATTACTTACATAAAACGTGAAGAAGACTATAGTTTAACTTTTCTAAAAGATATAAAAGAAATAAGTCATTCTGACCTATATAAATCATTTTTTTCCCTAGTGGTACATATAAAATCTTTTGATTCTCCCTAGAGAATTCAAAACTTTCTTTTCCTTTCAATTTTAATAACATATATAAGATCATTTATTCGTTAGCAATTAATAGATTAATAGAATTAAGTCATTAATATCCTTGTTTTAAATATAATCCGACAAAATAATATTAATAATCAACAAGTTTCCGTTGATAATATTCATTAAGGGTTAATACGCGTGAAAATTATAACAATTAACTTACCTGGAAAATATTTATCCGCAATTCAAACGTTAAATGATATGGGGGTTTATCCCTCAAGAAGCGAAGCTATTCGAATTGCTTTGAGAGACTTTTTAGCAGAAGAATTAACAATGTTTAATAATCTTGAAGATGAGAGCTTTCGAATGCTTTTAAGGAGCATTAAAAAATCCTAATCCTTTCTTTTTTATTTATTATTTGATTTAATCGACGTTAACTTCCTTGTTACACTTGTTACAACGTTTTGCTCCTCGAAAGAGTTGATTTCCACAACTCGGACAGTGATATCTTTTTTCCTCCTCTTCCACGAATTTTTCAGTCCCTAATTCCCGCCAAGCAGGTACAGTTCTCATTATTACTTTTTTCCCCACGGCTATTGGGAAGTTATTAATGAATTTGCAGGGAAAATCATCACATTGATAACAACCTTCAATATTTTTCTCCCGGCAGCATTTTTTAATAGAACATACTTGGCAAACCGGAAACACGATACCATCAGATAAACAGCCAGTGCAAGCTATATCGTTGACATTTTTCACGAAAGGTTTATAAACTTTCATTAATACTTGTTTAAACTTCTGATTATCGTCCTTATGTGCTATATATATAGAACATACCCCACAATACAAACCACAAGGAGCTAGAAGCTCTTTCTTTACTTCGACCATATAATATCAATTTCGTTTTTTTTATTAATTAAATGTATTATTTTATGATGAAATAAAAATTAAATTTATGAATAAATAAAGATGATTATTATCATAAAAACCGATTTCAATTAGGTGTTACAATGAAAGTTGCGAGATATTATAATAATAATGATATACGAATAGATGAGATGGATAAACCCGAAATTGGTGCTGGGGAACTTTTAGTAAAGGTAAATAAATCAGGTATTTGTGGTTCTGATATATTAGAATACTATCGTTTTGCTAAAATGAAGAAATTGGGGGTAGATAATTTAGTATTAGGTCACGAAATCGCAGGAGATATTGTTGAAGTCGGAGAAAATGTAAAAAGGTTTAAAGTAGGAGATCGCGTATTCGTTTCACATCATGTTCCTTGTTTTGAATGCCATTTTTGCCAACAAGGACATCATACTGCGTGTGATCTGCTCCATAATACAAATTATGACCCGGGGGGATTCGCGGAATATATACGGATACCTGCAATTAATATTGACAAACGCGGAGTAATTGTTTTAGATAAATTCGTTTCATATGAAGAGGGGGTATTTATTGAACCTTTAGGCTGTGTTTGCAGAGCTCAAAGACTTGCAAATGTTAAAAAAGGATTAATTGTTCTCGTATTAGGATGTGGTGTTTCAGGAATTCTCCATATTCAACTTGCTAAATTGAGGGGTGCTGAAAAAATTTTTGCTACGGATATCAATGATTATAGATTAGAAATGGCAAAAAAATTTGGAGCTGATGTAGTTTTTAATGCAAAGGAAAACATACCTGCTGAAATTAGAGAAAAAAACAATAATAAATTAGCTGATATCATTATCGTTTGTACTGGAGCTTTATCTGCAGCAAAGCAAGCTATAGAATGCGTATCTCCTGGAGGTACCATCATATTTTTTGCAGTTCCAGAACCAGGGGTGATGTTAGAAGTTCCAATCAATCGTTATTGGCGAGAAGAAATAAAAATCATGACATCTTATGGTGCAGCTCCGGAAGATCTACAAGAATCATATACATGGATCCTTGCAAAGAGTATCAAGGTAAAAGATCTTATTACTCACAGATTTCCAATAGAACGTACGGGAGAGGCTTTTAAAGTTGTATGTGAAGCGAAAGAATCTTTAAAAGTGATAATTGAATTTGATTCTTAAACCTTATTATTTATTTAAGATATTTACTCCTCTCAATATGTTTACTAATTATTCCAGATTCCCAGAAGTTATATATTTCGTATCTAAACTTGTCCATTTTCTTTTTAGGAAAAAATAGGTCCATATCAAGAAAATCTATAATAGATACTTCAGATGTACGTACAAGTTTCAAGGATAATATTGCTTCATCTACAATTCTCTGGTTTTTCTCAATTTTTTCTCTCATGTAGAGAAATGGAGTAATATCCGGATTCTTGATAATGTATGAATGGCTTGATGTTAGAATTTCAGCTTTTTCAAGGAATATAGACTGAGCCAAGTCAATATCTTTCAGATATTGATTAATGGAACATTCTTTAAATCCATACCATGGTCCGAAACCATCAACATCTGGTCTTACTTGATCAAAACCTAGACAGCTAATATGAATTATCTTTTCTTGAGGAATTAAAAATCCTATATGAGCTTTTGAATGCCCTTTAAAAGGAATAGTATTAATTACAAAATCATCAAAAAAGAAAGATTTCCCTGGTTCAAAAGGGTGAATTTCCTTGCAATTTTTATATCCATTCAAATCAGCAAACTTCTGTATAATCGAAAAATCCAACCCTTCATTGAATTGAAAACCTTTATAAAAATTATGAACATCTTGTAAGTATGTGTGTTCTGGAATTGGCGCATGTATTTCAGCACCTATGGCTTCCCATTGATAAACGTGAGCTATGTGATCCATATGACCATGAGTACAAACATAATCACTTATCGGACCATAAAGCTCATTAATCTGATTAATTAGATGGGGTTCAATATTTAAATCTAAGATTACGGTTTTTTGATTTCCCCTCTTTCGTGGCAAAAGGATAAGTCCGTCAGAGCATGAAAAATAATAAGGGGGTTTAATTTGATGAGCAAGTAAAACTTCATCATCAATTTTTAAAATTCTTAGACCATCAATAGTTGATATATCTAAATTATCCATTCTATTTTAGAAAAAGAAAAAACCCATATATTTCTTGAGAATTTGGGGTAAATTATTTATTAATATTAAATAAAGAAAAAGATGTATGACATAAAAAAATTATAATCCTACTGGACCATTTTCATAAATTTCAAAGGCTTCATCAACGCCAGCACCATCTTGAACAATAGCTCTAACAGCTTTAATCATTCCTATTGGTTTATCAGATTGAAAGATATTCCTCCCCATATCCAAAATAATTAATAATTGTACTGAAGAGTGAATAAATATAAATATGATGGGCAATTATATGGGTATGGGTGCTTAAATGGGAAAAATTGAAATTGACGATCGTGGGAGACTAACTTTACCATCAAAAATTCGAGAAAAATTGCTTATAAAACCCGGGGATAAATTATCGATTAAGGTTAACGGGGATAATTCTATTACGATTAAGAAAAGCCCTACAAAAGGACAGATTTTCAAAGAGTTAGTAGGCTGTATAACTACTCCTATTGAAGAAAAGGTTACACCGGAGATGATAAAAAGCATATGGAAACAAAATCCGTAATTTTTATCGATTCTAATTATTGGATTTATCTCTTCGATAAAACATGCGATGAACATGATTATATTGTTGATCATTTTAAAGAGTTATATGATTCTGCTTCATTAGCTTTAAATACTGTTGTCATGATTGAAGTGATGCATTATTTAGTTAAGCGATTAGGGCCGACTGTTGCGAAAGAAAAATGGCAAGTGTTCTCTTCAATGGATATTATTATTGGAAATCTTGAATTCGAACAATTAGATTCGATTTTTGCTGTCTTTTCTAAATTTTCACATACAGGAATTGGCGGAAGAGATGCCACTATTTTAAGTTTCATGAAAGAGCAGAATATTACGAAACTATGTACCCATGACAAGGCATTTACTAAGATACCTAATATTGAGATAATTGATCCAATACCAAAGAAGCTTTGATCATTCAAAGCATAGCAAAATTTGGAAATGAAATATTTTTTTGTTTCTATTCACTCTTCTTATATTTCCCGAGCTAAACATCGACCTACGAAAAATTTATTTTTCCTATGGACCTATGGAATTTTGATACCAAAACTATTGTTGTTATTTTTAATATAAAAAAATTTATTTTTCGTACTTCATAGTATGAAGTTATAATACATTTTTATGAAGAGTAGTCTTTTAAAGGGTCTAATAAGAAAACGTAAAACGAATCAATAGAATAAGAATAAAAAAAAAATTTGTTATAAACCTTTTGGACCATTCTGGTATATCTCAAATGCGTCATTAACCGTTGCATTCTCATGAACGATTGCCCTAACAGCTTTGATCATTCCAATTGGGCTATCTGATTGGAAGATATTTCTTCCCATGTTTTTGCTTGCGATTATGAAAAATAATCGTAATCTACACCGACAGCTCCCTTATCAATTGCATTCCTTGCCATCTGCAGGGCATCCCTTTCGGGAATCTTTTTCGGAATAAATTTGGCTTTCAAATCTATATTTCCGCCTGCTATGACAATTGGAACGGGGCAAATACTTGTAACGTTTTCAAATTCTTCACAATAATATGTTTTAACGAAGGAAGCACCCATTTCTGCCGCCATTCGGCTTGCCATCCCTAAATAGCGATAATCTCGGACCATTTCCCTACCAACAGCAGTAACAGCTAAGGAAGGAATTCCATATTCTTGTCCCCAATTAACTAACTTAGATAAATTTAGTAGGCTCTGTTTCTCGAACTCACCCCCTACGAAAATCGAGCAAGTAATTGCAGAAACATTTAATCTAATACAATCTTCGATTGTAACATTTATTTCTTCATTCGAGAGTTCTTTAAGCATGCTTGCACCTGCGGATACTCTTAAAACTATGGGTATATCACTATCGGGTGATACACAACTTCTTAACATTCCTCGAGTGAGCATTAATGCATCAGCATGTTCAAAAAGAGGATTAAGATCTCCAAAACATTTTAGTTGTCCTGGTACGTTCCCAAAATAACCGTGGTCTACTGCTAGCATCACACAATGTCCAGATTTTGGTTTAATAATTCGTGATAAACGATTTTGCATTCCCCAATCGGGCATAATAATTTCACTTTTTGATTAGTAATTCAAATTTATTTGATTTTAGTTAAGAAAGAATTGGTCTTATTTTACTTTTTTTGATAAAAAAAAGCTTAAGATAAATTTATAGTGAACTGAGAAAATCATCTATTTTGTTTTTAATCCTCTGGGCTAATTTTATTGATATTCTTCTTTCTATAAATTCTTTTATAAGTGAAATTCGATAATAATCTACTTTTGGAATCATTAATTCTCTTGAAAGTTTTTCTATAAGCTCTTGTGTATAGATATCTTCTTTCTCGACTATTTTTCTCGAGAATTCAGCCTCCCTTATGAATTTAGCAATTTGATGTTGAATTATAATAGGTTGTTCTTCCTCATTTGAGATGCTAAGTGCCTTTTGAATGATATCTTCTTCGAACTTCAGCTCTGTTTCCCAGGGTGTTAGTAATATATTCTGTTTTCTATCTATTATTAGAGCATTTTTCTCCTTCTTTATTTTATTATAATCAGTATCTCTAAGAAAAATGATAGAGTTAGGCCCTCGATAATTTTCAGGAAGCCAACTTTCTAAAAGATTATTGATAATTGCAGTTTGTTCTTCAGTATCCTTATCTTTGATTATATATGTTGGATAATTAAAAACCTTGGCATGAATTAATGAAAATAGCCCATATAACCCAATCATTGTAATGAATCCATTCAGTGAAAACTTTGTTGATTCAGTGGAGGCTTTCATTATTAAATCTATTTTTTCATAGCCTCTGATGATGCCCTTTGTATCTATAAGTATGATAAATTGATGATCTGGGCAAACTCCTCCTTGAGAAACTTGAACTTTTATTGTACCAAATCTATTTTGATCAAATATTTTCTCAGGAATGCTAATTTTTTTAATAAAACCACATACAGGACATCTAACTTCCACGATTCTATTTAAATCCAATATTAAATCATCTAGAATTTAAGATCTATAAACTTCACATACAAACCTCTTATTTTAACCTAATCCTCATATAAATCTTATTATTGGCTAGTTTTACCTAGAAATTAAAGTATGAATTTAAAAATCTTATCAATTCGATATTTATAATATTCTAAACTAAAGATATATTATAATAAAATAATTTTTGGATATAAGATGGAAATAGAAATGTCTATAGAAAATTCAGATTATATGTACAATTTCATAGAAAGAATAATTAAAGAATGCGGTCCAAGAATGCCGTGTAGTCCTCAAGAAGCAAAAAGTGCTGAAATGATTAAGAACGAATTTGAAAAGGTATGTGATTCTTCCCATATAGAACCTTTTACATGCCACCCTAGAGCTTTTATTGGATATATAAAAGTAATGGTTGTAATGATGCTCATTTCATTTTTAAGTTATTTTCTCACTGGATTAAATCTTGTTCTCCAAGTAGAGCAAATTTTAATGGGGATCTCATTTGCAGTAAATTTTGGAGCTTTTTTAATAATTTGGAATGAATTTTTTAATTATAGGGAATTTATCGATCCTTTTTTTAAAAAAAAAAGTTCTCAGAATGTTATTGGAATTTTTGGAGGAAAAAAAGAAGTGAAAAATATACTTATTTTTTCAGGACATCATGACAGTGCTTTACAATTTAACTTATTAACTCACTTAAAAATAGGCTATGCAATAATCGTAATCCTTGGACTTTTAATTTTAGTAATATGGATGGGAATAACAACAATTTTATTTATTATATCTTTAATTGGCTTTAAAATTGCTAATTTTATTGTATTTCAAATTATTTCATTAATCCTATTTATTATAGGCGTGCCCGTTCTAATTGGGTTATGGTTTTTCGTGTCACCTGGCGAAAAAGCAAATAAAGTACCTGGCGCAGTTGATAATCTCAGTGCTGTCGCAATCTTGCTCGGAATAGGTACATATTTAGAAAAAAATCCAAATAACATGCCCGAAAACACAGAAATACGGTTGATTTCTTTTGGATGTGAAGAAGCTGGTTTAAGAGGTTCTTATAGGTATGTAGAGGAACATTATGAAGAATTAAAGACAAATAATACAATCTGTATTAATATGGATACTATTCAAAGCCTTAAAAACATAGCCATAATTGATTTTGAGCCAACAACAAGAACAAAACATTCAGACGAAGTAGTACAAATTTTAGCCAAATCTGCTGAAAATTTGGGTATGCCTGCATCAAACTTTTCTCTTGGGGGGAGTAGTTTTGTTGAGAAATTAATTGGTCAAGTAACTGGTGGAACTGATGCAACTGCTTTTTCAAAAGCCGGTTTAAAAGCAGCTTCAATTGTAGCAATGGATTTAAAAGAGATGCTTAAATTTTATCATCAACCTACAGATACACTCGATAAAATAGAAAAAGGAGTATTAGAAGAAGTATTGAAATTATGCTTAGCGTCAATAAAATTTATTAAAAATCAATAAGGAATAATCAGTTCTCTTTTGGATATTCATTTATCTAAGTTTATTGGTTTGTATAAGTTTAATGTTATGTAAAATTCGCGCTTCATTTGGATCACCATTTCTTTTCTTCTCAATTTCTCGGAGTAATTCTTCCTTTGTTATCTCTAAATTCGTAAAAAATGCCTCCATTCCTTCAACATCAAAAGTACCATTTAAAATACTCTTTCCAATTTGCTTGTACGTACGTAACCAATTCTTTCGGCATTGTTTATGCTTCTCGGGATTTTGTTCTTGACGAACTAATTCCGCATATTGTAGAGCATAAGTTAATCCACCATAACGATAAAAGTCATGGAACAGCGCGGCTTTTACCACGTGGCAGTTTGTAAGGACTGGATCTCCCTTTCCTTTTTGGATGAGCCCTTTTGATTCTAATCGATTAATAATTTCATCTTCATTATATTCTATCACGTGGTAAGGATATAATATTCGTGGTGTAAAATTATTCATTTGTTCAATCTCTTCAGGAGTAAGGAACCATTGGCGATCCTTATCATCTAACAATGTTTCAAATGCGGGAATTGGAGTTCCATCTTTAATGATATCGCTTGGACTTGTTTCATAATAGTAACGAGCGATCTGATCTGGAGAAAATCCGATAATAACAAATGGAATATTTCTGGTAAGTGCTTCCTTGAAAGTAATAGTGTGAATTAAATCGGTGCATTTATGGCAAATATCTACCGTTAAACTTTTTTGAAAAGAATTATGAGAAAAAAAGCAATATTTATACAATTTAGAAAAGGTGGGAATTGCCTCCTCAATTATGAGATGGTTTTCAAATAGATCCATTTTAGTCAGAGTCTCTTTCATATTTTCTTTAGCAACTTCGGTCATGAACCCTATATCAATGGTTAATAGTAATGGATTTAAATTATATTCATTTACAAATGTATCAATTAAAGCAGTAGAGTCCTTCCCACCCGAATAACCTATAATGCAATCATATGTCTTTCCATCATGAGCATTCTGCATCTGTTGCACTGTTTTTTTCCAATTTTCTAATCCTTCTTTTCTTTGTGCTCTACTTATTTGTTTCTTGGACCAATTGGGATTAATATGATTTGGATCTGCACAGAAATTACAGAGCTGATCCTTGTTTATCTCGATCCCCAAAAATCCATCAACCATGATACAATTCTTACAAATAATATGCTTTACGGACATGTTTAATTCAATTTTTTAAGTTTTTACTCTTATTAGAATTAGATCTATTTAAAAAAAAAAGTATTGCCTTTTCTCTTATTTTGATGAAAAAATCAAATTTTCGTCTTTCGATTTTGGTACGATCAATTTAACAAATAGTACTCCAAAAACCAAGGGAATTAAACCAACTCCAAAGATCATATATAAAACATAACTTATTAAATCTGGAGAATTAGCATTTGAAAACAGTGTTCCAACCGTGTTAATTAAATAATGAGTAATTATGCTGGGGAGAAGACTATTAGTTTTTAAATACATGTATCCAAAAAGAAATCCCAGCAATGTTGCATAAATCGCTTGAAAAATCGTAGATAATAGTGAGCGTCCCGCTATCAAATTGTTAAAATGAGCCATTCCAAATAATACTGAGGTGAGAATCAACGTTGTATTGATTGAATATCTTCTTAAATTCAGTTGAATTAATACACCCCGAAAAGTTACTTCTTCCCAAATCCCTGGAATAAGCATTAAAACAAATATAAACCATCCAAGATTTGCGGGATTAATACTTGGTTCTCCAAATAAGGCATTAGGATCAAACTCATAAATTCCAAGTAAATTTGCCATTAAAAATGTACTAATAATATAAATTAATGAACATCCAATACCTACAACAAGGTTTCTGATTAGGGGAGAAACTTTTATCAATTTAATATTATTGAGATACTCCTTGAATTTCAGATCCCCATTTGGTAAGTGTAAAAAACGGGGTACTATCAAGAACAATAACAATACAAGGCATCCAAAAGTGATAAAAAAATTAATGAAATATGTAACAATATCTGGAGCAATTAGATATAGTGGAATGAAAAGAATATCAATAAAATTAGGCAAGTAGAGAAATCCAATATATAACAGTAAGATTATTACTGTTCCAATTATTGGTTTCATTCTTAGGTTTTTCCTTAAGCTAATAATTTTTTTTTTCCCAAGTTGTTTTGGAAAGATTCTATTTAATGAAAAGACATATAATCCTAAAATTGGAACACTTATCAACAGTAAGATCATTGACATCACCGGAATGCTAAAATTTAATTGTAAAATGAACCCAATAAAAATGAATGCGAAACAGATTGTAAATTCAAGGATTCCTATCCCAATCCACTTAAGTATTTTTTTTTCTACCCTAATTTCTTCTAGTACAAATTTATATTTCATCCGTCCAAATAATCTAATCTTAAAATAAAACACATTAAACAAGAATATTAGGTCAATTGGATACCACGTAAGAAATGTTATTACATATTGAATAAAATTCGAGGAACCAACATATATGAAAAGTGGTAAGAAAAATGATAAAGATTGAATTATAAGCAATAAACTGAGTTTTGCTTTTGCCTGATCTCGAGGAAGGAGTGGTAATGATGCTAATATTGATGCTCCTGAGTCTTCCAAATTTAGAAAGCCAGTCGTGATCATCAAGGATATGATTGGTTGATAAAATATTAAAATCATCCATAGAATATCCATTCCTGCCAATTGAAGATCTCCTCCTGTGCTAAATGCCAATGAAAATACATAAACAAAGGGGAGAATTAAGGGCATTATCAAAAACATTAATGTTTGAAAATCTCTTACAGCAGTAGATAAGTCTTTACGTATATATGCAATTATTGGTTTATGAACTATAATTTCAGCTGTGGAATCCTTTTTAGATGATTCTTTTCGTGATATTAGTTTACTATCCATAGCAGCTGACGAGGTAACAAGACGCATGGATTTAATTGCTTTCTTATAAGCGAAAAATGTTAATCCCGCAAACAGCATGTTACCTATAATGGTAAATAACCATTGCATTATTGAGAATCGAGCAGGATCAATAAGCATGGTAAGTAAGTAACTAGGAGCAAATGGGAAGGGGATAACGGAGATTATGTAATTCAAAATTTCAATATTTTCAAATGAAGAAACTAATACAAATAAATCAATAGCAGCATTTACAGCCCATTGCAGAAAAAAACTCAATGAAAAAGCCATTAGAAGATAACTCAGCATGGTAATGATTCTAATTAGAGTTGATTTTTTAGACCCAGATTCTTGAACTTTGAATACTTGACTAATTTTAGAAGCGAATAACACTAAGACACTAAAACTTAGAATAGCAGCTCCAACTGAAATTATTATGCTAATAATTGATAAAATCATGTTTTGACTCGTTACTATTATCATTATAGGCAAACCAATCATCATTACTACTAAACCAACGTCTAAATTTCGTAATACCGTAAAAAATCCGAGTTTACTTCTTTGTTCCCTTGAAATCGGAAGTGTCTCAAAAAACCTAAAAGCTTCACCAGTCATCATCGCTCCAACACTAAACATTCCTAATAACATCAAATAAAGTAACTGTATTCCAAAAAAAGCAGAGAAAAGAATGCTACCTGTAAGCAGTACAGAACCAGTTGAAATAAAAAGATCATTAAAAAATTCGGTTAATCGAAGAATCGTAAAGAGAGGAATAACGGTTAAAAAAGCCAACATTACCCCATAGACGAGTCTCATCGCAAAAGCTTGACTCTTAATACTGTTTCTGTTCTTCTTATACTTCTCCATTAGTTTTGCTTGGTTTGCGCCAGTGGATTGTACCTGAGCTTCCATGACAATTTCTAGATTAGTATATTTCGCAAGTTTATATATACTCAAATGTTCGATGGATGTCATTATCAGTACTCCTAATTTCCTTCCTTGAAAGATTTACGTAATCTTTTCACTATTTCTTCTACTGAACCATCTTGTTCTGTTAGCTTTAAGAAAATATCTTCCAATCGAGCTCCTATTTTGTTAGATTGAGCATTTAACTCTGCAATGGTTCCGATCCCCACAATTTTACCTTTATTAATAATACCGATTCTATCACACAACTCTTCAGCAATTTCCATTATATGAGTAGAAAATAAAACAGATCCTCCTCTTTCTGTATGTAATTCAAGAATTTCTTTAACCACCTTTACAGATTTTGCGTCAAGACCAGAGAGTGGTTCATCAAGAATAAGAATTTCGGGATTATGGAGAATTGCTGCAATTATTTGCATTTTTTGTTTATTACCATGAGATAGAGTAGCTATTAGTTGTTCAAAATATTCTTGTGCTCCTACGCTTTCTAAATATACTTGAGCACGCTCTAATACGTGTTCAGGATCAAGCCCTCTGATTGAAGCAATTAGTTTAAACAAGTCCTTTGGAGTAAGGGATTTAAAAATTAAAGGTTCTTCTGACACGTAACCAATTCTTCTTTTAATTTCAATTTCATCCCGATTAGGATTTAACCCTAGCACTTTCATTTCTCCTTCATTTGGCTCTAATAACCCCAATAATAGTTTAATGGTTGTAGTTTTACCTGCACCATTCGGACCAAGAAGACCAAATACTTCTCCCTTTTTTACTTCAAAAGAAATTCCATCTACCGCTTTAACATCTCTAAAGTATTTCTTGAGGTTATTTACCTGGATCATGGCATTTTCTAACATTTTGAATCACATGTTTCAATAATCACATTATTTTATTAAAGGATAAAAAAAAAGTTATTGAAAATTAAACTATCTTTTCAATAGTATTATGCGTTTTAGAAGGAGTTACCAGCCTTACAAATAGATAACTAAGTATTGCAGGTACGATTCCCATCCCTATTATGGCAAAAAAAACAAATGAAATATTATCAGCGAAATTGATATATAGAAAAAACTGTCCAACGGAATCTATTAAATAATGGGCTATTATTCCTGGGATTAAACTGTTTGTCCGAATCACCATGTATCCAAAAACGAATCCTAAAAGACCTGCATAAAATGCCTGAGGAATAACATTTATTGCAGGTATTCCTGATAGCATATTGGTTAAATGAAACAAGCCGAATAAAACAGAAACAATTACCAATGTTATATTTCGAGAATACTTTTTTTCATTTAATGAAGTGATAACCCCCCTGAAAGATACTTCTTCCCATATGCCTGGAATTAACATGTAAATGAATAAGAACCATCCTAATCCATATAGTGGCGGAGAATAAGGATCTCCAAAAATAAGATTTAAATCCCAGATATGCGTTCCAAAAATATTCCCAAAAATATACACGCTTAAGAAAAATAACATTGAAGCTCCTATGCCAATAAGGATATTTCGAATTAAATGTCTGCCTGTATTAAAACGAATAGATTTAGCGAAATCTGAAAAAGTGTTATCATCATTTGGGAGTTTAAAACCTTTAGGAACAATATAGAACCAAAGGAACCCCAAAACTCCGAATGTTACAAGGAAGACTATTAAAGCAATGCCGATGGGAGGTAACATGTCAATTAACAGTGTAAATGGCCATAATATAAAACTTGGAATATAGAAAAAGAAAAAATAGGTGATCAGTAGTATAGCAGTTCCTAATAGAGGATGTTTTCTAAAAGTTGCTCTGATCCCAATCATTTTTCTCTTTCCAAACTCTTTTGGAAACATCAACTTGAGAGTTACATATAAAATGGATAGGGATCCCAAACTTAGTATTAATAATGTTACAGTCATCACCATCATGTCGAAAAATACAAGCAAGATGAAGCCAATTACAAGAAAGCCAATACATATTAGAAATTGAGTAGATATTAAGAACACCCACTTCCAAACTTTATGCTCTATGTTTACCTCTTCGAGTACATATTTGTACTTGCACCTTCCGAATAGTCGTAATTTCATTTGGAACATGACCATTAAAAATAGAAGTACTATAGGATACCACGCAATAAACAATCCAATATATGGTGCGAACACAGGATTCATTATTAATACGAATACTGGCAAGAAGTATGAGATTAATTGAATACTTATCATTAGAATTAACTTGGCCTTCATTTGATCGCGAGGATTCAACGGTAATGAGGCAAGAATTGATGCTCCGGATTCTTCCACATTCAATAAACCAGATACTAGCATTGTCGCAATAATTGGAAAATAAATTACAATTATACTCCAAAAAATCATAATATCCCCTGCCATCTCTGCAATACCTTCAGATGATGCTACTCCAGTGATTGTAAGAACCATAATTAGGGGTAATACTATAGGCATGAAAATGAACATCAACATTTGTATATCCTTTGTTGCCATTGACAAATCCTTACGTATATAAGCACTTATTGTTGAACGATTTTCCATTTTCACTTCAATTTTTTCATCTACTTTCCTACCACTTCTTATTTTTATGGAAGATGAGGAGGTGACCGCTCTCATTGATTTAACCGCTCGACGATATAAAAACCAAGTTATGGTCATATAGAGAAATAATCCTATTAAAGTCATCACCCATTGAAGACCTGTAAATCTGGTAGGTTCTATGCACATTGTTAGTAAAAAACTAGGCGAAAATGGAAAAGGTATCAAAGCTAGAATGATATTAAGTGTTTCTGTATTATCCATTGAATTTGCCATTGCATAAAAGGCACCTATTGATGAGATTGCTACATTTAGAATTATTGACATGCTAAATATAAGAATAAAATATCCCAGCATTGTAATGAGTCGTATTGTTGTTGCTCTTTTAGTGTTAATTTCCTGGATTCGAAATATTCGACTGAGTCTTTGAGAAACAATAACCAAAACGCTAAATGCAAATAGTGCATTAATTAATGATACTAAAAGACTTACAATGAATAATAGAATATTCTGGGTAATTATCACCATTGTGATTGGAAATGCAATGGTTAAAAGAATCAAACCGACGTCAACATTGCGAAATACTGTCAAAAAACCTAATTTATTCAAGCGATCTTTTGAAATTGGTAAAGTCTCGAACCAACGGAATACTTCCCCAGATAATAAAGCTGAAATATTCATCAATCCTAAAATTAATAGATATCCTGTCTGCATGGCAAAAAAAACAGACAATATCAAGCTACCCGCGAAAAGTCCGGCATTTACATTAGGAGTGTGGCCTCCCAAAAAATCGATTAGATTTAAATAACTAATTATTGGTACAATGGTAATTAGTACTAAAAGAAATCCATAAGAAACTTTCAATCCAATAGCTTGATTTTTTATTGAATTTTTATTTTTTTTGTATCTTTCCATCAATTTAGATTGATTAGCTCCTGAAGCTTGCACTTGAGCTTCCATTATCACCTCAAGATTCGTATACTTCGCCATTTTATACAAACTAAATTTTTGATCTGTCATTTAATCACATCAATTTTTATTATTGAATGACTTCCGTAATTTCTTGACAATTTCTTCTACTGATGTATCTTCCTCTGTTAATCTCAAATAAACATCCTCCAATCGTGCTCCAATTTTGTTCGATTGAGCGTTTAGCTCTGCAATGGTCCCGATCCCTACAATTTTACCCTTATTAATGATCGCAATTCTATCACATAATTCTTCAGCTATTTCCATTATGTGTGTAGAAAATAAGACGGATCCACCTTTTTCTAAATGCATTTCTAATATCTCTTTCATGACTTTTACTGATTTAGCATCTAATCCTGCCAAAGGTTCATCTAAAATGAGTAAATCAGGTTCATGTAATATCGCTGCTATAATCTGTATTTTTTGCTTGTTTCCATGAGATAAAGTTGCTATAAGTTGATTATAATACTCTAAAGCTCCTAAACTCTCCAAATATTCCTGGGCTTTTTCAGTTGTCTTCTCGGATGTCATTCCTCTTATGGAAGCTACAAAATTGAATAAATCCTTAGGAGTAAGTGATTTAAAAATGAGTGGTTCTTCAGATACGTAACCTATACGGCTTTTAATCAGAAGTTCATCCTTCTCTGGATCCATTCCAAGCACTTCTAATTCACCTTCATCCGATTCGAGAAGACCTAATAGAAGTTTGATGGTCGTGGTTTTACCAGCACCATTAGGCCCTAAAAGTCCAAAAATTTCGCCTTTATTTACGTTGAAAGAAATCCCATTTACAGCTTTAACATCGCCGAAGAATTTCTTCAAATTTTTAACTGAAATCATTACATCGTTCATCATTATTATCACAAATGTTATTTTAACAAGAATAAATATTTTTCAAATATCTAATTATATATTAATATATCTAATTATTTAATAGTATATTTAAATCTTTTTACAAGAAATATGACTAAAAAAAAAAAATATATTTTGCCCATTACAACAGATATTCCAAATATATATCTTTATATTATTCTATTATCAAAGTATATTATATTTTTTTGAATCTTTTTGAGTTATTATTATAATTACTGAAATCACTACAATGGTAGTCCCTATTAAATGAAAAATGGTAAAAGCTTCCTTTAATAAGAATGTAGCAAATATAGCGGTAACTATCGGTGTAGGAGAAAATAAGATGGTAGCTTTTGAAACATCTAAATAAGAAAGTGTTTTGTACCAACAAAAAAGTCCAATTCCATAAACCACACCCATGCTAATGAAATAAATTTGATTTAAGGGTATTGTTAATAAACTTAAATTACTGATAGGAAAAAATATTATATAAGTGAAAAATAGTATGATGCCACTCAATAGATTCCTCAAGAAAACCATTTGAGTTGGTGTAGCTTCTCCTCTATTAAAAATGGGTTTAGTAATCGTATGACCATACATCCATAAGCATGTTATAAATAATAAAATTAACACTCCTATTAAAGTATCATAGTCAAATGAAAAAAATTTTCCTTGGGTAATTGCAATTATTAATCCCATAAAGAGGATTATTGAGAATAGAATTTGACGTCTATTTACTCTTTCTTTTAAGATTGTCCAACCAAATATTAAACCAAAAAAAACAGTGGTTTTCTGGGTTAATGAACCATTTATTGCTCCGGCAAAACTATATCCAATGAAAAATAAAAGCTGATTAAGACCAAATATTAGACCAATAAAGATCAATAACTTGATATTTTTCCTCCAATTTATAAGAACTATAATTAACTTCTCTTGATTTGTATTTTCATTATGTTTTTTATCAAAAGGTTTGAAGATTTCTATCAGTACCAATGGGAGAAAAATCAACATTTCTATCAAACACGTCATTGTCGCAAAAATATGAGCGTCCAATGAGGAAGGGCGAGAATTTGCGATAATGGGTTGAAAACCAACAAAAATATCACCCAAAATGCCATAAATTAAGCCACGCTTATAACCAATGTTCAAGGTGTGCAAAAAAGTAATTTAAAAGTTAAATATTTTTAGAATTTAATGAAAATGCTTTTTCTTTCGTATAATTGTGAAAATAAAGAATAATATAATAAATATTCCAGTTAAATGGAATACCACGAAAGATTCCCCTCAAAGCATAAAAGAAAAAATGATGGATCTTCTATAATCTATAAAAAAATAATACTTTTATTTTCTATTTCTTTAGGCTTTCATTTCTTGAGCCATTAAATTACATGAAATAACAATTTGAAAAAAAAAGAAAAAAATACAATTCATTTAATTATTTATTAAAAAGCAATTAAACCTCCGAATATGAGAAAAAGTGGTCCAAAAGTAATAGAAACTGTGTTTATCACTTTAATAAAAATATGAAGAGATGGACCAGCAGTATCTTTTAATGGATCTCCAAAGGTATCTCCTATAATAGATGCAGCATGAGCTTCTGATCCTTTTCCTCCTAATAATCCACCTTCGATGGCTTTCTTCGCATTATCTAGTGCTCCTCCTCCAGTATTCATTACAAAACCGAGTAGCAGACCTGACACTGTTCCAGAGATTAAGAAAGCAGCAATGGCTATTGGACCAAATAGAAGCCCTACTAATAATGGCATCCCTACAGCAAGAAATGCAGGAGCAATCATTTGTTTTAAAGCGACTTTCGTTGAAATATCAATGGGGGTAGTATAATCTGGAGTAGCTGTTCCTTTAACTATGTCTGGATTTAATTTAAATTGTTTTTTAATTTCTCTAACGATTGCATCAGCTGAAATACCTGCGCCTCTAATCGCCAATGCAGAAAATAGAAAAGGCGTAACTCCACCAATAAGTAATGTACACATTATTATGGGATGATATATATTTACGTCACTCGAATGAGTTTCTTCTAAATATGCTACATATAAAATTATTGCTGAGAGTGCAGCACAAGTCATGCCGAAACCTTTTGCTAAAGCTTTAGTAGTATTTCCTGCAGAATCTAAACGATCTAAATTGTCTCGGACCTCATTTCCAAGATGTGCCATTTCTGCTATCCCTGCTGCGTTGTCTGCTACAGGACCAAAGCCATCAAACGCTAAAATAAGAGAAGTCATCGCTAACAAGCCCATTGTAGCAACAGTCACTCCAAAAACGCCAGCTTTAAACAAATCTCCAACGCCAATTAGTAACCCATAATATTCACCTAAAAAGAAACACAAAAGTATGCAAATTACAAACGAAACAATTGGAAGCACTGTTGATTCTAACCCTAATGCAAAACCACTAATAACATTTGTTGCTGCACTTGATTCAGAAGCTTTAATTACATCTTTAACTGGCCGGTAATGTGCGGATGTATAATAGTCTACGATTAGATAAGAAGATAATGCTAAAAGGATCCCTATTACCGCGCAAAGAAATAAAACCCACCACGCTCCTCCAAAAGAAATCAAGGATAATAGAAAAAAGAATCCAATACATATTAATGCTGTTGCAATAAGGGCACGTCCAAATTCTTTAATAGGATTAAAATCATCTCCATTTTTACTTTCTGATTTTATAAAAAGACCTCCTAAAATTCCAGCTATATTTCCAAGCGCTCGTGAAATTAATGAAAATATAATAAAAAATGGATTTGCTGTAACGGCACTTAAGGTCACTCCTATAATCATAGCACCTAAATTATTAGCCGATGAAGATTCAAAAAGATCAGCACCTCTACCTGCACAATCACCAACCATATCCCCCACATTATCAGCAATTGTTGCAGGGTTTCTAACATCATCTTCAGCTAACCCTGTTTCCAATTTTCCAACAATATCTGCGCCAATATCTGCTCCTTTTGTAAAGATACCCCCTCCTAATTGTGCAAACAGTGCTGCGAACGATGCTCCGAATCCAAACCCTACTATATTAGCGACGGTAAAGTTGTATAAAACATATAGTATGGTAATTGCTAATAACGAAGTTGAAATAACACTACTTCCGATAACCATTCCTGAATTGAATCCAATTTTTAATGCTTTTTGAGCACTTGTTTTACACGCTTGAGCAACTCTAACATTTGCTATGGTGGAAACAAGCATGCTAATGTAACTTGCTACTATGGAACTTATGGCTCCTATAAGAAAAGAGATCGCGATATCTAAGCTGATAAAAATAAATAGAACAAAGATTATCAATAACACTATGGCTACCGTCTTATATTGTCTTTTTAGAAATGTTTTCGATCCTTCTGAAATTGCATCATGTACTCTTAACATTTCCGGACTTCCACTATCTAATCTTCTGATACTCTTCAGAAGGTACAAAACGTAAATAATTCCTACTATTGATAATACAATAGTTAAAATCAAAAAAATCAAATAGAGGTAATAAGTTAAATTCCCAACCGTAGAAAAATCAAAATCTTGATATAACATTTATAATCACAATTTTATCTCTTATATTTATCGAAAATCAATTAAAAATTTAATAACCAATTTGTAACTAAATATTTTAAAATTAATAAATGGAAAAATAATTTGTCCCATTTAAGTCTTATTTTATACCTATGAATAAGCGACTTAAAATTTTATTTCCAATTATTTAAAACTTTCTTTAATTTGTCTTTTATTCAAAAATTGGCGTTTTTTTCCCAAAAGGGGTTATAAATTTCTCTAAGGACCAAAGAAAGAAATATAAAAACTTCGATGATACAAGTAATGGAAACAAAAAGATGTGCATCCAAAACAGATGGGCGTGAATTTGCTATAATTGGCTGAAACCCAGACAAAGCAGTTCTAACTATTCCGTAGATGATGCCTTTGTCTATGTTATCTAATAAATTAAACAAAAACCCGTAAAGTATAAAAACGTTGGTATAGTTAATTAAATGCATTTCATTATCATTTTAACTCCTATTATTCCGGTTTTTCTCGTATAATCATGAATATTGCAAAAATAATGATAATCGTACCGACTAAATGATATATTGTAAAAATTTCATTTAAGAATAAGAAAGAGAAGAAAGCAGTAACTATCGGCGTTAATGAACCCACAATTGTAGTCTTCCCGATCTGGAAATAAGTAAGGGCTTTATACCAGGTATACAACGAAAATCCATAATCTAAACTCATAAGTGTAAAATAAACATAATTTATGGGGGTTAACAAGATAATTAAATTATCTAAAGGATAAAAGATGAAATACGTTGAGATTAATAGAATTCCACTGAAAATATTACGAATGAACACCACTTGAGAAGAAAATATTTCATTTTTTTCCAAACTAATTTTGGTTAACGTATGAATAAATGTAAATAATGCAACAGTGAAGATTATCATAATGATCCCCAAATTTAGTTGAAGGACATCTAAAGAGCCTTGAGTTACTGCTAAGATCAAACCGAACGATAATAAAAAGAAAAAGAAGATTTGAACCTTATTGATTCTTTCTTTTAAAAAAAAATAACCAAAGAGTAAGGCAAAGATTATCTCACATTTCGATGCAAGAGAACTATTAACGGCCCCTGCTAATGCATATCCGATATATAAAAATACTGGAATAAATGTAAAACCGATTCCAATTATGATGAATAAAATCAGATTCTTTTTCTTTTTCCACCCATGAAGTAAAAGGTTATATTTCTCATTATGTTGTGAATTATTCAACAGAGCCTTGTACTTTTTTCTCTCGACTAAATAGATAGGAAGGAATAAAATGGCTTCAAAGAGAGCGGTTACTGCTGCAAAAATATAAGCATCAATACTCGGTGGTCTAGAATTTGCAATAACGGGTTGCAATCCGATTAGAAAAGCCCCAATAACGCTATATAGTAACCCTTTCTTAAAGTTATAATTATTCATGAAAAATTCAAAAGAGAAATTTAGTTAGAGAATGGTTAAAAGAATTAAAATGCTTGCTATAATAGTTTAATTTGAGCCACGCATATTTTTTAGTATTTATGTATTATGAACAATCAAAACTGGTATTCTAGTTTCTTTAATGACAAATTCTGAGATTTTCCCAAAGACAGTGCTAAAACTTTTACTGGCAGAATCCGTTCCTAATATGCAAAGGTCATAATGAAATTCATTTATCTCCTCGACAAATTGAGCCCTTGGATTGCCAGATCTCATTTTTAAATCGTAACCTAAATTGATTTTTTGATTTAGAATATAATCCTTTATTTTATCAAATATGTCATTACCAATTGCTTCTGTTCGAGCTTGCAATAATAAAAAATCATCAACCTGACTTCGTGATTTCTCTATGGATTCGATGCCTTTATAATGCGTTATGATATAATCCTCAGTGATAACATAAAGGAATGTTAGTTTTGCATTGGTTAAGCTACCAATTTTTAATCCATACTTCATGGCTTCATAACCATCATTTGAACCATCTACTCCAACTAATATACTTTTAAAAATATCCAACTTATCTCCTCCTCTCTTCTATTCATAATTATATTGTAATTATACCACCAAATATTAAAAATAAGGGAACAAATGTAATAGAAATTGTGTTTATTACTTTTATAAAGATATGAAGCGAAGGACCAGCAGTATCTTTTAAGGGATCTCCAAAAGTATCTCCAACAACAGCTGCAGCGTGAGCAGTTGAACCCTTGCCCCCAAAAATTCCTCCTTCAATCGCTTTTTTTGCATTATCTAGTGCCCCTCCAGCAGTATTCATTACAAATCCTAATAGTATTCCTGATATCGTTCCTGAAATAAGGAAAGCCGCGATGGATGCTGCACCGAATAAAAATCCCAATAATATAGGAGTCAAAATTGTAAGCAATGAAGGAAAAATCATTTGCTTTAATGACACTTTAGTCGCTATATCAATACAACTTGCGTAATCTGGAGCAACTGTTCCCAGGAGTATTCCAGGTTCTCTTGTAAATTGATCTTTGATTTCTTTTATCATAGCATAAGCAGCTATTCCAGTAGATCTGATCGCTAATGAAGAGAAGAAAAAAGGTAATACGGCCCCAATAAATAACGAAACCATTATAACTGGATTATAAATATTAATATCTAGCAATTTAGCTTCTTCTAAATAAGCTTCAAATAATACGATCGCTGATAGAGCAGCACATGACATCCCGAAACCCTTTGCTAAAGCTTTGGTCGTATTTCCTACAGAATCCAACCGATCCAAATTTCTCCTAACATCTTCTCCCAGGTGAGCCATTTCAGCAATTCCTGCGGCATTATCTGAAACAGGGCCAAACCCGTCAAAAGCAAGAATGATTGTTGTTATTGATAATAGTCCCATTGTCGTAACAGTAATGCCAAAAACTCCTCCTATGGCTGGATTTAAACCACTTAAAAGACCATAATTGTATCCTAATATATAACAAAATATTATAGCAAATACATAAGTAATTACGGGAATCAAGGTGGATTCTAAACCTACAGCAAAACCACTTATCACATTTGTAGCAGCTCCCGTTTCAGAGCTTTTAATTATTTCTTTCACGGGGCGATAACGTGAGCTAGTATAAAAAGCTACAATAAAATAAGTTGAAATACCTAAGAAAATACCAAAAACAGAACATATAAATAATAACCACCAAGCACCACCAAATGATATCAAAGTCAAGATAAGAAAGAAAATTAAACAACAAATTGATGTAAAAGTCAATCCACGGGTAAACGCTTTAATGGGATCAGAATCCTCATCTTTCATTTTAACAAAATAACTGCCAATTATCGCAGCTAAAATTCCTAAAGCCCTTGATATCAAAGAAAAAATGATGAATAATGGATTACCTGTTAGCGTACTTAAACCCACACCAATAATCATGGCACCAAGATTATTTGCTGATGAAGATTCAAAAAGATCAGCACCTCTTCCAGCACAATCTCCGACATTATCTCCGACATTATCAGCGATGACCGCGGGATTTCTATAATCATCTTCAGGTAATCTCTGCTCTAATTTTCCAACAATATCTGCCCCTATATCTGCCCCTTTTGTGAAAATGCCTCCACCTAATTGAGCAAATAATGCGGCAAATGATGATCCAAACCCAAAACCAAGAATATTTGCAATAGTAAAATTGAATATGATATATAATATGCAAATTCCGAGTAATGATGCTGAAATAACTGCGATTCCAATGATAAGACCTGAATTAAAACCGATTTTTAACGCTTTTTTAATACTTTCTTTACATGCTTGTGTGACCTTTACATTTGCCGTTGTTGAAGCTATCATGCTAATATAGCCGGCTCCTATTGAGCTAATCGCTCCCACTAAGAATGAAATTCCTATTGCGCTTATCTTCCCCGATGATAGTATAATTGCAATATCGATACTCAAGAGAATTAAAAAAATTATTCCTAATACAATACCGATTGTTTTATATTGTCGCTTTAAATATGTTTTAGAACCCATTTTTATAATATTATGAATTTTTTCCATTTCAGGGGTTCCATTATCAAGCTTCTTTAAATTCTTCATCAAAATTCCGATATAAAAGAATCCAAAAACAGAAATTGCAATAACTAAAATAAACAAGATGATATATATTATAAAATCAGCATTTAGTGTTGTAAAATTAAAATCTTGGAACATTTATCTCAACAAATTAAGTCATTTATTATTTCTATGAACTGAAATATCCTAAATTAATAACTCAAAATAATACAAATTTAAAAAGATTTAGTCTTTTGTGTTTGAAATAAGGTAAAGAAAGAATTAAGGTTATAAAAAAGGTTGTAGGCATTATATTTCTCAAATTATATTTAGCAAATTTAAATAGGATATAATCAAGCTTATGCAAAAGAAGATTTCAGATAATTAATTATTAGTATTAATGAAAACTTTCTCTATTTTATTTCTTACTGGATAATTAATTCTAAAATATAAGTAGGAAAAGTAAAATCCATTTATTTGATATAATGTCCAAATTGTGGAAAATTCCTAAGTTGCTGTGAGTTAAAAATAGGACCCTCTTTACAAACAGAAATATTATTATTCTCTCCAATACAACATGAACCGCACAATCCAACACCGCACTTCATCTTGCGTTCTAAACTAGCTTGCATTAGAATATTTCTGGACTCTGCAATCTCTAGCACTTTTTTCATCATTATTTCTGGACCACAAGTCAAAATTAAGTCTATTTTCTCTTTTTCGATAATGTCTTTTATTGGTTCAGTAACATAACATTTCTTCCCAAATGAACCATCATCAGTAGTACAGAGCGTATTTGGTATCAAGTCAATCATTCTATCCGCAAAAATTAATGAAATATCATCTTTTGCCCCGATTGCTACAAACACGTTCTTTTTATTTATCTTTAAAGGCTCTATTAAGCTAGTTAATGCGGCGATACCCATACCTCCCCCAACGATGAGAATGTTAGTTGCATCCTCATAATTCCAGGAATTTCCATATGGACCCCTGATACCAATGTAATCTCCTTCCGTTAGATTAAATAATGCTGCGGTACCTTCTCCTACCATTTCAACCGTTATTTCAAGTTCATTTCCTTTTATTTTTGAAACTGACATTGGCATAAAATCGTTATCTGGGAGCCATAATATTATGAACATGCCTGGTTTATAAGCCTTCGCAATTCTTTGATTTCGAAGATAAAAACTTTTAATTTTAGGTGAGTGTTGGATAATGGACTCTATTTTTACTATATCAGTCTTAGCACGGGTTATATCTAATACTAATTCTTCACTGTCTTTATCAAGAGATTTTACTTCCAAGACTCCTTGGTTTACCACTGAGTCGAATACTTTTTTACCTCTTTCAGTTCTTATGATAAAAGTGTCACATCCTTCTTCACTCCCAAAATTTCCGATTGAAATATCTGCAAATGATGCGGTATAATCAGAGCATGAAAAACACGCTTTTCTAATAGCTTTTTCATATAGATAGTTTAATGGAATTTCAATTTCCTTTGAATTGGTTTTTACTTTCAATTTGAAATTATGATGATCTGCTTCTATTTTTTGAATGTTTGCTGGTTGGATCCCATTTTCTTCATATATCTCAGTTAAAGCTTTATTATAGAAGGTTCCAGTACAAAATGTACCAATCGTTAATGAAACTAGATCGAATGCTTCAAAATCAAATATAGGATGATTTTGGAGTTTTCTTAAAGCTTCAATCTGACAAGGAGTACCTACTACTGCAATATCTATAAAATTTTTATTGATAGCTTCTCCAACGAGTGAAATTGTTGGATTCTGCTGAGGTTTATATCCAGCACCCTTAAAAAGATCCTCTTGACTTTTAGCTATGGTTGGATGGGGTCGAAAGTATTGATCTTTTTCTGAAATGATTGCGGCATCAATAAAACCATTATTCATCGCTGAC
>Ga0307445_10000230_pt1 | contig 28380 bp, 22 predicted proteins | sample SalMarSW160330MG_FD_202147 | JGI IMG/M metagenome (GOLD analysis project Ga0307445, IMG submission 202147) | Salt marsh sediment microbial communities from the Plum Island Ecosystem LTER, Massachusetts, United States - SW1603-30 | ecosystem: Environmental > Aquatic > Marine > Intertidal zone >... | reverse complement strand
GCGTATAACCCCCTTCATATACCGCGTGACATGATGTTTGGTCCGATGCGAGTTCAACGTCGATCTCCTTATCTACAACATATTGCCAGAGATCAACTATATTTCCATGATAAGCAATGGAAACATGCTCTTTCTTTTTCCTATATTCTTCTACCCACTGAAAAATTTCTTCTAAATTAGATGATTTTTTACTCAACCATCCTTGTTCATACCGAGTTAGAATTCTCGAGTAATCTACTTCAGCAATGACTCCAATACCGCCTGCTATTTCGATTGCTTTTGCTTGAGCTCCACTCATGCCGCCTAATCCAGAACTCAGATATAATTTTCCTTTTAAACCTTCATTTGGTGGAAGATTCAAGTAAAGCCGTCCGGCATTTAATAGAGTTATGAAAGTTCCATGAACGATTCCTTGTGGTCCAATATACATCCATCCTCCTGCCGTCATTTGACCATAATTCGCTACGCCTAAAGCTGTCGCTCTGTGAAAATCATCTGGATTGTCATACATTCCAATCATTAAGCCATTACTAAGAATTACACGAGGAGCATCTCTTTTACTAGGAAAGATACCTAATGGATGACCTGACATCACCACAAGCGTCTGATCCTCCTTGATCGATTCCAAATATTTCTTGATTAATCTGTATTGCATCCAATTTTGGCATACTTGGCCACTTTCACCATAAGTCACCAATTCATATGGATAAAGAGCAACATCAAAATCTAAATTATTATCAATCATAACTTGAATAGCCCGTGCTTCAAGTATTCCGTTGTATTCTTGAATGGGTTTTGCTTTAATTTCTCCATCAGGACGATAACGAAAACCATAAATTCTGCCTTTATTTAATAATTCTTCTAAAAATTCAGGAGCTAAAGTGTCATGCAAACTTTCTGGAATATATCTGAGGGCATTTTTCAATGCTAAAATGATTTCTTCACGAGTTAAAGTCAAACTGCGACTAGGAGCCCTTCGGATCTTTTCTTTAAATTTAGGATATGGGGGAAGTTCTTCAGATAATTTAATTTTCATGGCATTTGAAATATCCATATTTTAACCTAACATCACCAAATATATAAAGAATTTGAAAAATTTATTGACGAACAAGAAATATAAAAAATATTCTTGAGAAATTAGCAATATTAAGGAGATTTTGGCAAAAGATATAATGAAGGTGACTATTTTCATATTAAAATGATCTATAAGAGACTTGAGTAATTAAGTTGAAGGGAACAAAGCGAGTAGAAATCAAATCAGGCATGAGAGTATTAATCGTATTAAAGAAAGATCAGAGATCTGGTAAATTAACCGAAGGCATAGTCAAAGATATACTTACAAATTCTCCTAATCACCATCATGGAATTAAAGTTCGGTTGACGAACGGAAAAATTGGACGAATTAAAGAAATAGTTGACTCTAAACAGAATTAGGGTATTTAAAGTATCATTTCTTATTTATTCTTTATAGATTCCATAAAAAGGAAGAAATGGGGCTAAAATGTATTGTATAGAATGATAAAAATAAATTAAAAAAAAGAATAAGAATGATTTGTTCTATATCTTATCTAAACCCAATAAGGTAAGTTTTTCAGCTTTAGGATATCCAGAATTGAGATCAAAGGTGCGATAATCATAATAACTTAATTTAAGTTGTTCAAAATTAGGTGTTTGGCCTGCAGAACCACCTTCTTTGAGAGGTTCTAGTACAATTTTTGGCAACCTATCATCATGTGCCGTCAAACCCATTTTTAAATTGAACAATCGTTTCATCATGTAAATTCTCTCTCCTAATTTTTTAAACTCGCTAATATCAAATGATTGTCCTGTAGCAGCATTTAACATCGATATGACCATCGATGGAGGAGGATTGGCAAATAGGCACATTATTAAAGAACTTGTGATGGCACGATAATCTTGGATACGAGCACAGTACTCTGCCATTGCAGCATCATCTTGATACCAATCTACTTCCATTTTTATACCAAATTCATCATACGGAACGCCTAATAAAAGAAAATAGGCATCACAGGAAGTATGACATGGTCCACGTGGAGTTCCCAGAGCGTAACCAACAGCCATTCCAAACATTCGTCGTAAATCATGATAAGGAATTTCCATTCCATATACCGTAGCGATTTCATCTTGTGATATGTTAAAATGCTTCCCTACTGCATCAGAACCATTCGCTAATACATCACCTATTCCGTTTCTCGTGGAGATCTTCTTGATCATGTCTAAGAATGGTTGAATACTCCCCCATTCTGGTTCTAAGCCATCAATATCTTCTTTTTTAATTTTACCACTGTTATAAAGATAATAGATAAAAGCAATTGTACTGCTCCCACTTATAGTGTCAATGCCATAGTCGTTGCATAAATAATTAGCAATTTGAATTGATTCCAAATTATCGTTCAGAATCATGGTACCAAAACCAGCCACTGTCTCATATTCAGCTGCTTCTATCTCTCCAGGACTTTTGTAATTTCCTTCTTTTATTCGTGTTTTCTTTGCACATCCTATAGGACAGGCAAAACAAGGATAACTCCCAGTAAAGATTTTCTCTGATGCTGTCGATCCTGACAAATTAAATGCCCCCTCCCATGTTCCAAGAGTCCAATATTTAATGGGGAGTTCTCCTGTTGAATTATACATGTCTAAACCGCCACTGGTACCAAGTATACTGAACATTTGAGTTGCAAAGGATGAATTAATGCTTTCTATTGCGGTTTTTACACTTTCCTTGAATTCTTCAGGATGAGCGGGTTCATAGGATCTTTTTTTAGCTTTAATCACGATTGCTTTCAATTTTTTTGAGCCCATCACGGCACCCATCCCTGTTCTTCCCGCGGCTTTATCTTCTGAGCCGATGATGGCATAACGAACCAGATTTTCTCCTGCAGGTCCTATACATGATACTCGTGCAAATTCAGATCCCATCCCATCTTTCAAGATTTTTGTAGTCTCGATAATACCCTTACCCCATAAACTCGTAGCATCCTTAATTTTTGTGCCTTCTTCAGTAATTTCTAAATATACGGGGACTTTGGATGCTCCTTTTATAATAATCCCATCAAAACCAGCCTTCTTAATTTCAGGTCCAAAATAACCTCCGCAATTTGATTCACCCCAAATCCCCGTCAAAGGAGATTTCGCACAAACTACGAATCTCCCACTTGTAGGGGCATTAGATCCGCAAAAGGGACCCGTCATAAACATTAAAATATTATCGGGGGACAAGGGATCAGTATCCTTATTGAGGTGGTTATATAAGTAGCGAACGCAATAACCAGCACCACCAAGAAAATTTTTAGCAATTTCAGTTTCTAATGGTTCTTCCTCAACAATGTTTTTAGTTAAATCAACAATTAATAGATTTCCAGTAAAAGCTTTCATTATTCTATCTAATACCTCAAAATTCTAATTATGTAAATATAGGATTCTTTGCTTTTTTAATATTTTATTAAATCACAAAGTGAAAAAAAACAAGAAGTTCTCTGATTTTATAAAAATAATTTTGCATTTCTCTCTGCTAATTTCTTCAAAAATTCAGGAAATATACTAAATTGATTCCGTTCAATATTTAGATATTTCAAAGCAGGTAAATTTCCTATAGTTTCTGGTAATGTAGTAAGTAGATTAGTTCTTAAAAATAAATATTCTAAAGATTTCATATTACCAAATGATTCGGGAAGATTTTTTAGCTTATTATTACCTAGATATAAATAACTTAATGATTCAAGATTTCCAATTGATTCAGGGATCTGAGATAATTCATTATAATACAAATAAAGATATCTAAGTGATTCTAATTCCCCAATTGAACTTGGTATCTCTACTAAATGGTTTTTTCCTAAATCTAAGGTCTCGAGATTTTTAAGGGATCCAATTGTTTCTGGAATTCTTTTTAGTTGATTGAAACCAATAATTAGGTTTTTGATCTGATGCAATGAACCAATTTCCGATGTTAATTCATTTAATTTATTTGAAGATAAATCCAATTCAATTAAAGCCTTTAAAAGTCCAATTTGATTTGGAATTTTCTCTATTTGATTTTTACTTAAATCTAAAATTTCTAAAGAAGTTAATCCACTAATAGAAGAAGAGAGGATAGTTAATTTGTTATCATATAAATCTAATTCTTTTAACGATGAAAGGTTTCCAATTGATTCAGGGAGATGCTCAATTTCATTTCGATCAGCTTTTAAAATTTCAAGATTAGTAAGTAATCCTATCGACTCGGGTAAATCTTTGATATTATTTTTTTCTAATTTTAAAAACCTTAAACAATTTAGATCACCGATATTGGGAATTATCTTGATATTATTATTTGAGATATCTAATCGTATTAAGGATCTGAGTGAACTGATACTATTAGGAAGCTCTATTAAGTTATTTGTTGATAAACTAAGGTTTTCTAATTTATCAAGATTACCAATTGATTCTGGTATCTCTGCTAGGGAATTGGAAGATAATCCCAAATAAGATAAATTCCTCAAATCCCCTATAGATGATGGAAGAAATGTGATTTTATTGTTTTTAAGAAAAAGAGAAGTAAGAGAGGATAAATTACAGATAGACTTGGGGAGGTCAATAAGGCGATTATTTCTTAAATTTAGGCGCTTTAGAGATTTTAATTGTCCAATAGTTTCAGGGATTTTTTCTAAGTTATTATTGATTAAGTACAATAATTCTAAAGAGGATAAAGATCCAATAGATTCAGGAAGAAATTCAATTAGGTTTTCATTTAAATCCAATGATTTTAAATTTTTAAGATTCTCAATAGTATGAGGTAAAGAAGTTAGTTTATTTTGACTTAAATTTAATATTTCTAATGAATGTAAAAATTCAATTTCTTTCGGTATTTCTGAAATTAAATTTGATTCAAGATTTAATTCAATTAAGGAAGAGCAAGAAAAAACTGTTCTCGGTATCTTCATTAGACTATTTTCACTTAGATCCAGTTTTTTTAACGTAATTATGAAACAAGCATTTTCTGGAAAGAACTTGATTTTATTTCCCCTTAATAATAATTGTTCTAAAAATGTAAGCACATTGATGTTTTCTGGAATTGAGGTAAGATGGCAAGAAAATAACGAAATTCCATTGACTCTATCATCTTTTACAGTATAACCAAATGTACCATTATTAATTACTGGAACTTCGGGTATGGGTTCCCCTATTAAACCTTCAAGATCTTGTAAAAACCTTCGTTCTTCTTGAGGAATCGACATGATTTAGAGTAACCTTATTATTTTTATTCTAAATTGTGTGTAAAATATAATTTTAGTACTCAAAAAGATAATCAAAATAACCCTATTTATGTCTTACATTTTGAAAAAAAAAAGGAAATTTTTCTAGAATTATAAAATATATAAAAATAAAAAGAAAACGATTTAGATTTAAAAATCTACATCTTTTCCTTCGTACGCATAAAGGAATATTTTCTTAAATTCATCAGGACTAGGTCCTCTAGGAGTGAGTACAGAGCTAGCATCTTGATAACATAAGTCTAGTAAGGTATCTAAATCTTTTTCAAAGATTTCCTTGGTGACCTTAGTTCCTTTTAAGGTCTCTTTTAGATTCAAGGGAAAATCAACTTGTTTAGCTAATTCTTCGATTTTTTCAATAACCTTATTAGCAGCAGTTTTATCATCTTCATTCCAATCTACCCAACCCATTTGTTTGGATAATTTTGCATAAATTTTGATAACCTCTTCACTTTCAGGTCCATTAAGTATAAATTGAGTTACATATTTCAAAACTATACCTACAGAACGTCCATGAGGAGTATGATAAAGTGCCCCCCATGAATGACCAAGTGTATGTCCAATATGTACATTTCCATTACCAAAAGCTAATCCTGCCATGGTAGCAGCTTGATGCATATAATCTCTGGCTTCTTGATTCTTTCCATCCTTATATGCAATGGGTAGATATTTAAATATTAACTCTATAGCCTTTAATGCCAGCGCATTACTAAATTCATTGCGCCATAATGTACCTAACCCTTCAATTGAATGAGATAATGCATCAAAACCAGTATCTGCGGTTAACCTTGGTGGCATGCCTTGAGGAAAAATAGGATCAACAATAGCATATGTTGGAATGAGTCCCCTATGTAAATAGAGATATTTTTTCCAAATCTCTTGATCATATCTTGATATAACAGTAACATATGTAGTTTCTGCGCCAGTCCCTGACGTTGTAGGGATGGCCACTAATTTTGCTTTTTTTCCCATTTCATAAAGATCTGACCGAAAAGCATGTATATCATCAAGAGTAAGTTCAGGAAACTCATAAAGAGCCCAACAAGTCTTAGCTGTATCCATAACTGATCCTCCGCCTAATGCGATGATGATTTCAGGTTCATATTTTAAGCACTCCTCTCTAGCTTTTATTACTCCCTCTTCTCTGGGATCTGGTAGGACCTCATCGAAAATAAAATATTTTTTACCAAAAGAATCTAATTTATCTGTTAATATTTTCAGATATCCCAATTCGACTATAATCTTATCAGTAATAATGAAACATTTTTCTCCCGAGATATTTTCAAAAAAATCTATTGCATCTGGACCATGGATGATATTAGGGGCAAAAAAAAACCACATCTTTTTAAATCACCTTTAAATTGGTTTAGTTATTTTTTAAAGTAAAGAATTTTAAAATACTAATATTTTTGTTAAATTAAATAGATTATTAAAGCTAGAGATTTTATTTTTGATTCATATTTGTACAAAAAAGAATTTCAAAATACTTATATTTTATTTCAATTAAATACATTATTAAAGCTAAAGATATTATTCGCTTGGAAAATTAGGTCTTATTTAATAATATAACGAGCTAGCATGATGGAAGATTCTGAAAAAGATAATTTATATATCACTTTCAAAGGCGTAATTGAAAGTATAATTGATGAAAAACGAAAAAATCCCAAAAATGAGAAATTACTCAATGAATTTAAAGCAAGAATTAATTTGGGACTGCAAATAGAAGAGGATTACATTTTTTGGTTGAATTTGATAGCTAATGAAGGAAAATATAGTTTGAATAGGGATAAACTTGATGATTATGATTTAGAACTCATTTCTGCTCCCGAAGACATGATGTATTTCTCAAATGGTCAAAATTCAACATTAAACATGATGTTAAAGAAGAATGTTTTTGGTAAAACCAAACTTCAGTTTAGTAAGGGGAGCACGGGAAAAAGAAATCTTGGTTTATTGTTAAAGCTCCCAAAAATTTTAGTGTTGGATAAAATCTAACTATTTACGCTAGTATCTATTAACGACCGTGTGATTCTTGAATAAAAAATTAAACTTTTTTTCTTCAAATCGATCACTATTTTTTTTTAAAATAAATAAATCAACGTCTATATTAGAAGTGGATTCATCAACTGTGATCACCAAAAAGCTTGGATTTCTACTTGCTACGAATGACCAAGCTCCTGTAATGCTTCCAGGATTTAATAATAACGTCCCATTTTCCGAGAGAGCCACTTCTTCATGATGAGTATGACCCGAGATTAGTAAGTGATAATTCCGTTCTGATGCCAATAATTCTAATTGTGAATGATCACCACGAGGACTTATTTGATCTCCATGAGTTAATCCAATTACTAAATTTTCATTCTCATTCATGGGGATTTCAAGTTTTTGATAAATTTGCACGTTTCGATTGCCTCCATAATAATCCATGTTTCCAAGTACAATAAAGAGATCCCTTTTTGTTCTAAGATTCAAGAAATCAAGAAATTCAGGTGCATCTACCACATCCCCAGTGAAAAATGTATAGTCGAAAAGGTTTTTTTCGGTCAACCGTTTTAATATTTCGAGTACTTGTGATGGGATTTCTTTTGCCCTACGAGGAATGTGTGAATCTCCAATAGCTAATAATTTCAACATTATTACTTCTTAATTTCCTTTTCATACACTTTTTTGACAAATTCATACAATTCTTTGGCTCTTGGATCCTTTTCAAAATGTTTACGCATTGGTTCAATTAATTGGTTTAAATATTTAATTACAGCAGGTTTTAAATCTGGAGGATTAAGCTTCCCAGCACCATAATCCGCTTCTAGTTCTTTAAAGGTCTTATAGGTAATGTTTCCTCCATATTTTTCAGGTCTCTCGATCTTAAACTCATCAACCAATTCGAAAATGATGTACTTACAATATTCCAAAATGGGATTTTCTTGTATTTCTCCGGGAGGACAGTACGCCTTGTTAATTTTACGTTTAATATCAGCAATTGTATCTAACATGAAAATTGCCGAATCAGGATTAGATTTTGACATTTTTAGCTTTACCGCGCGATCTATTCCCGTTAAATCAGTGTCAGGAGGTTTTCCTAACCCCATTAACATGTGATGACTTAGCGAGATTGGTTTTGGTCTATTTAATTTACTTGCCACTTCTCTTGCCAACATGTTGACTTTTCTTTGATCTAATCCCAATTGACATATATCAGCGGGAAGAAAAAAGATATCTGCACATTGCATTAACGGGTATAGGATTTGCGAAGCAGACAATGAATCGCTATCCTCTCTTCCCATTATTTGAGTGCATCGCTTTACGCGATTTAGTGAACTATTTATTGCTATTTTTAAGACAAGTTGCCAATATTGAGGGTCTTTCACTAGCTCAGACGCATAAATGAACTCCACCATGCTTAAATCCATATTGCATGCTTTCCATACTTCAATAAAATAATCGCCTACTTTCTTGATTACCTTTAAATCGCCTCCAAATTTGTGATTTGCAGCAGCATGCCAGTCTGCAACGAGAAATTTAAATCTCACTCCGGTTTTGGTGATTTTATTTACATTAATAGCCCTTAATAACCCTTGAGCAATGTGAATGTTCCCAGATGGTTCAAATCCATCATACGCATAAATTTTTTCATCATGCTCACTTTTCCACATGAATAATTTTCGTAATTCCTCAATATCGATGATTTCTTCTCCTACTTCTTTTAATAAAGATATTTTTTCATCTAAAGATAAAGTCAATTTCTAACCTCGTTCAATCTTATAGATTAATTAAATTCTCGATCTTGATTTAATCTTTATGGTTTAAAATGATTAATTGAGAATTCGCTGAAATTTGGTTTTGCCTAATCTATATTGCAATCTTAAATAACTTTAAGAGTCGATTTGGGAGTAAAAATCCTAAATACATTAATATAGAGCTAATTAAAACGATAACTCGTGTAATTATTAAGGCAACAAGATTATTTATTAAATAAGGTAAAGACGCACCTATTAAGAACAAAATAAAACCTAATAATAGAATTTTTCCTTTTAATTTAACCTTAGGAAATTCAGACTTTATTGATATAATTGAAAAAGTAAATCCAGAGAGTAATATTAATACCATAACGCTAATATAAAAAATTGCTATAAATAGGCTTTCCATAGAATTAAAGGGATCAATGAACGAACCAATAAACTCTAAATTAAGGAAAGCGAGGGTGAAAAAAGTTATTTCAAACGCAATGAAGAATATCATTAACAAATTTAGAATTAGTTTCCTCTTTTTTAATCCCAATAATTTTGTTATGGCGGCTAACCAAAACATAATTGCTATTGGAAGATATGCGGTGAAAATAATAAAAATGATGATAACGCAATTTAGGTAAAATTGGTCGCTCAACACCCCATTTGTTAAGGCTATTATTAGAAAACCTAAACCCTCAGGAAACCATGGACCTGCCATCCCAATTAATGCTAATCCTATAAAAAGAATTTCTAACATTGCGAGCTTAAAGTACTTGTAAATTAAGATTCCACTCAAAATTAAAGTTATCGTGATATAAATTAAACTTAAAGATCCTTGAACTATTTCTATCATGCCCAAATCCATTGTAATGCGACTCTATATGATTTTTTATTTTTTTATAATATAGATAATAAATAGGTTATTTATATTTTTTAAAATTATTAAAATTTTATCACACTAAAACCAAAAATCCATTGATTAAAATACCTAATCATTCAAAATCAAGCTTACAATCTTGATTTAATTTTATAAAAGTAAGAGAAAGTAATGACTAATTGCAACTTCTAAAGCTAATTTGTAAGAATAACTAAAAAGGGGCACGATAAAAAAGTATGAAACTAATTATTTTTTCTTTTTCTGTTCAATCGCAGCTTGGGCTGCAGCGATTCTTGCTATAGGAATTCTATACGGAGAACATGAAACGTAATTTAGACCTATAGAATGTGCAAACTTAATCGAGCGAGGTTCCCCTCCATGCTCACCACATATCCCACATTTTAAGTTAGGTCGCGTTTTCCGTCCATCTTTAACAGCCATTTTCATGAGCTTGCCAACACCATCTTGATCAAGAGTATCAAAAGGATTCTCCTTGAGGATCTCCTTGTTTAGGTAGATGGGTAAGAATTTACTTTCGGCATCATCACGACTATAACCATAGGTCATTTGCGTTAGGTCATTTGTACCAAAAGAAAAGAATTCGGCTTCTGTTGCAATCTCACTGGCCGTGAGAGCAGCTCTTGGAATTTCAATCATGGTACCAAATTTATAGTCTAATTTAACTCCAAAGCTATCTATTGTTTCTTTTGCAACCCTTACTAGTTGGTTTTTGACATATTTTAATTCAGAGATCATTCCGATCAAAGGTATCATAACTTCAGGGACAACATCTATCCCTTCAAGCTTTAATTCGCAAGCGGCTTGAAATATTGCTTTCACCTGCATTTCATTTATCTCTGGCCAAACTATTCCCAAACGACAACCTCGAAGGCCCATCATCGGATTTTCTTCAGAGAGCGATCTAATGAGCGCAATTACCTTTTTCTTCTTCTTAATTTCTCCATCCAATGGACTGGTGTTAAGAAGTGACTTGGACAAGTTATTGGTCATAATTAATTCTTGATTTTCTAGCATCACAGTAATAAGCTCCGGTAAGAATTCATGAAGAGGAGGATCAAGCAGTCTAATTGTTACTGGTCGTTCTTTCATTATTTTGAAGATTTCATAAAAATCACCTTTCTGCATCGGTAAGATTTTATTGAGTGCATCCATCCGATCTTCGATTGTTCGAGACATTATCATTGATTGTACAACTGGTAGTCGATCCTGAGCCATAAACATGTGTTCTGTACGACATAACCCTATCCCTTGAGCACCGAATTCAATTGCTTTTTGGGCGTCTGTAGGCGTGTCAGCATTAGCCCTTACACCTATCTTTTTTAGTTCATCAGCAATTGCTAAAAGTTCGGAAAATTCTCCGCTAATTTCGGGTTCTACTAATGGTACCTTTCCCTCAATGATCCGCCCAGTGGTCCCATCTATTGTAATGTAATCTCCCTCATGGATCTCTGTTTCTGCGACTCTAAATAACTTGTTTTCTTCATCAATTTCTATGTCTTGAGCCCCAACAACGGCAGGTTTTCCCATACCTCTTGCTACAACAGCAGCGTGAGATGTTTTGCCGCCAAATTGAGTTAAAACACCGCTTGATGCGAATAAACCGTGAACATCCTCCGGTTTAGTTTGGGGGCGAACTAGGATTAATTCAGTTTCTCCTGAATTTGCTAATTTCTCTGTCGTATCAGCATCAAATATTGCTTTTCCAGAAACAGCTCCAGGAGAAGCATTAATTCCCTTGGCTAAAACATGAACAACAGCATTTTCATCAATACTTTTAAATAATAACTTGGAAATTTTGAACGGATCAATGCTCATTATTGCTTCTTCCTTACTAATGAGTCCCTCCTTAACCATATCAACAGCAATTTTTACTGCAGCAGAAGGAGTTCTTTTCCCATTCCTTGTCTGCAAGAGGTAAAGAGTTCCTTTTTCAACCGTAAATTCGATATCTTGCATATCCCTATAATGATTTTCAAGTTTCTCCATTGTGGAGATTAACTGCTTATGTATTTTTGGAAACTCTTCTTCCATATCTGATAATTTCTTTGGAGTTCTAATTCCCGCTACAACATCCTCTCCTTGAGCATTTGCTAAGTACTCACCAAATTTCAAATTCTCACCAGTTGATGGATCTCTTGTAAAAGCTACCCCAGTAGCGGAATCCCATCCCATGTTACCAAATACCATCACTTGAATATTAACCGCTGTCCCGTAATTCGGGATATTACTAATTCTCCTGTATGTTATAGCACGCTTGTTATTCCAAGATTTGAAAACCGCCTCGATTGCTAATTTTAATTGTTTGAATGGTTCTTGAGGAAAGGGAGAACCGATCTCTTTTTCATAAAGTGCTTTATAATCTGCGATTAATTTCTGTAAATCTGAAATGGTAAGATCTGTGTCTTGTGCAGTACGAGATATTTCACGTTTATATTTAACGAGAATTCTTTCAAATTTCTCATCTCCAATACCCATTACAACATCTCCAAACATCTGAATAAATCGACGATAACTATCATAAGCGAAACGCGGATTCTCTGTTAATGCCGCCATACCTACTACTGATTCGTCATTCAGACCCAAATTTAGAACCGTATCCATCATTCCAGGCATACTCATAGGAGCTCCGGATCGAACGCTCACGAGTAAAGGATCTTTCTTATCTCCAAATTTCTTTCCTGTCTTTTCTTCGAGTTTTTTTAGATGTTGAATTACGATAGGTTCAATCTCATCCATAATTGCTTTAGGATTGTCGAAATAAAGCAAGCAAGCCTCAGTTGTGATCGTAAATCCCGGAGGGATATTTAATCCCATCCGTGTCATTTCTGCTAAACCCGCTCCTTTTCCGCCCAAAATATATTTTAAATCTTTGCTCCCTTCATTAAAATCATAGACGAATTTCTTTTTTTCAGTGGTGGTCATTTATTTACTCACTATCATATTCTCATGTAAATTTCAAACGAATAAAATAATAACTTTGATTTTAAAGGTCTTGTTGTAAAACCTTTAGCATGATAAATCTAATAATATCATATAAGAAATAAAATTTTCGAATTGCCAAACATGAGGGCAGTGGGAATTTCTTGGTTATTTCAATGCATTGAGAAGTTCCCATATCCCTTCGATTATGAAGTCAGGTTTAAATTGGTCACTCATATTAATCATGTTAAGGGTCGTCTCTCCTGATAACACGCAACAAGTTGTAACTCCTGCCTGTATTCCCATTTTTATATCAGTATATAATCGATCTCCAAACATCACGGCATCCTTGGGATTGATCTTCAACGATTCAAGTTTAAATAGTATCATTTCTTTGTTCGGCTTGCCAAAAACTCGTGGCATTCTATCGGTTGCTTTATTAAGTAAAGCAGCTATTCCTCCCGCATCAGGTATGTATCCATTTTTGGTGGGGCATTTATTATCCAAATGGGTTGCGATGTATGGAATCTCTTTTTGTAGGAAAAACGCTGCTTTTTCTAAACGACTATAGGTTAATTCCTGATCGAAAGCGAGAACTATAATTTCAGGATCGTTTTCCGTTAGGATAAATCCTTGTTCCTTAAATTCTTCTTTAAGAGATTGAGTTCCCATGAGAAAAATCCGCTTATATGAATTCTTTTTTAGATAATCGATGGTAGGATGCTGGGATAAAATGAGATTATTGGGAGAGATCTCAATTTTTAGATCCTTTAATTTCTTGAGATATTCTTTGGTAGATTTACTCGAATTATTTGAAAGGAAATAAAAATTCATCTTCTTTTTTTCAAGTAGTTCGATTAGATCGAGCACGCCATCAAATAGATTATCTCCTAAATATATCGTGCCATCGAGATCAAAAAAATAAACACTCTTTTTTGTTAATGCCGATAAATCTTTATCGATTAGAGCCATGAAGAATCGGAATGATATAGAATTTGATTATAGGATTTGATTTATATTACAAAATATTAATTTTGTAAAAAAGTTATGTAGAATCCATCTAAAATCTCGAAATGAATTGCTTAGTAAATTAAAAAAAAAGAAAATAGTAATTTAATAGTTAATATTTGGGGATGATGATTTACTTGGCTATTGGGGTTCCACAATACTTGCAGAAATTTGCTCCAGGAGTCAAATCACTTCCACAGTACGAACAAATTTTAGAATTTACAGGGGTAACTACTCCAGATTCACCTAACTTTCTTCCTTCTACTTTTAATCCGCAATTTGGACAGTATTGAGAGTCTGCCCTTAGTTTTGAATTACAGCGCACGCACTTTAATTCAGTGTCTGGTGGTTGTTTTTCTTCCACTGTCAATGTAGCTGTATCTTTTGGAGCAACTTGTGCTCCTGGTTTTGTCTTGAGTTTCTTTTGGCTCTTGCGCGCGACAAAAGCGATAATGATGATGATTCCCACGAAGATAATTAGACCGATCAAGAATGGTTGCACGTCTAACCATCTATCAACACTATTAATGCCCGTATCGTAGGTCACATCAAACGTGATTGCCGTGCTTTCTTGAGGATCATTCATCGGGTCGAAGTATACAAAAAAATACCAATTACCATCATTTGGGACCGTAAAAGTGTTCGTTGCTACGCTGTCCACGTCTTCAATGAAAAGATCAGTACTGCTAAAATCCACCACATTTGCTGCGGAATAGGTGATCGTATAATTCACGTCAACGGGTGAAGCTAGATCATTATACCATACGACATAATAATCATTAGCTTCTGAGATTGGTAGGACACCATTATCAGTAACAATATTCGGTTCGTCCACGTAAAATGAAGGAGAACCTCCATTATCCCATACATACATGTCATTTGCATCAGCTATGAAGAAATCAATGGAGCTTGATGCATTAAAATCATAAGTGAGAGAAGAACCGGATCTTAAATAAATTGAATAGTACTGATAATTATTGTGTATGAGATTGAAACTATCTGTGTCACCACCAATCATCGTAACTCTTGGAAGCATCTCAAAAGGTTGATCCCAGATTGCAAAAGTAATGGTGCTGGGGCTAGATTGAACCGAATACGTTATATCATTCCCTGCTTTAATGTTTTCATATTCATACCAGTATTCATTATAGTATATAGTTTCAGTGGAACGATATGTTACGGAACCATTCGTATCTGCTGAACTGAACGGAAACCATATTGCCACACCAAGTAAGGGTAATAATATCAAGGAGAAAACGATTGCAACTACGACTCCTCCACCAACGTACATGGGTGAATAATACCAAGGTCGATAATAATAACCGGCCCACATCGGGGAATACCACCATCTTCGATACCATGGGTAATACCATCCATATCCATAATATCGGCCACCATATCCGTAATATCTTCGATTTGGACCATAATATGAGTGTCTATAAGGTCCACTTGGTGATCTTGAGACTATTCTCGTTGATCCAGTTCTCCCAAAGGGAACTCCACTAGGTCGCCCACCAGTTCTAAACGTGGCACCACCGCCTCGAAATCCGCCTCCTGAAAAACCGCCGCCCATACCACCTCCTCGAAAGCCTCCGCCTCCTCTACTTCCACCCCCACGAGGCATGCTTAATTTTTCACCTCAATGGTTAAAGACTTAGAGCGAAATATGTGATCTCTATAAATTGCCCCTAGGAATAGTAACATCGAAATGATCGACATTGTCAATCCTAGTCCATTTATAACGACATTGGCGGGAGGGAAAGTTGTTGAAAAAGCAATTCCAAAGAGAATCCACTCCAGTACCAAGAAAACAACTAAGAGATGGGGAATGATTGAGCGCACGATCTTACCCGTACGAATATTTCTAGCATCCGAAAAGCTTGCATAAATAAGGGAAAATAGCCCTAAGATGCCGAATATTACGATAAGTAGGCTAATTATCACTATGAACACCCATATCACTCCATCTCGTGCCACTAAATCAAGAAACGGTATGAGAAAATCCGTCCCACGCGTTTCAAATAATCCGAAACTTATCACTCCACCTCGTATTTCCGCCATGCCAAAGAAACTTAAGAGTTCGGCTTGATTCCCCAAATAAAATCCATATACACCGATTAGGGGTAATAATATACCAAGTACGAATCCTAAGATTGAACAGGTACTGGCAAACCAAAATTCAGCATTTTTAGTATTTGTAACGGGTATTAACCCTACCTCATCCACATTCTCATCAGGAATGAAACTCCAACAGTCTTGAATAGTGCATACCCCGACTAACTTGCCTTCAGAAACTACCGGTACAACATTCACGTGTAAGCCTTGCATTCTTGTAAATGCGTCTGTTACGGGTGTATCAAGAGAAACGGGTTGGATTTTATACATTGCAGAAGTAACATTTGTAATCTTCGGGTCTATTCCTACTGCTACGATGTTTTGAATGATATCAAAATCAGCAATTACACCGAGAACGTTTTCCGTATTATCTTGCATGACTACTAAATCTGGTACTCCTAACTCTTTCATTTTTTTTGCTGCGTCTTGTATTGAAGCCGTGGAATTTATTATTCCATAATCGTCATCAATGATTAAATCCTTAACAAGATAGTTTTTACTAGATAAGCCCATTTTTTTAATACCTTATTTATCATTAGATTTGTTATGATAAATATTGAATTAAGTATAATAATCTTTTCATAATCCAATACTTGATTTATTATTATGCACTAATTGATCCCTATATAAAAATGTAAAATTAGAAAAGAAAAAGAATTATATTGCTTTAGTAAAACTCAACATTAGTAATTACTGTAGTGCTATTAACAAGTTCTTGTGCTGCTTTCGTGGCACGCATTACTTTCGCCATGTTTCCAACGAGTTTAAATTTTCCAGCCATCAAACCTTGAATTGGATCGAGTTCCTTCTTTAACACTTTTAACCAATTATCATATGTTCCCGAAAAAACAAATTCAACTGCAGGCGGTTCGCCTTCCTTTAGAGGTACCGGAGCGGAATTGGGTTTTAACACCACATGTTTTTCTCCGGGACTTAATATTTTTCCTCCCGTGCAATCTCCTTTATACAATCCTATGAACATTTTGATCTCTTTATCTAATTTTCCACTAGGTTCAACTATAAATAGGAAGTCTCCTTCCCACCAAGAGGCAGCTGCTTTATAATTTGGATTATCGTTTATGGCTTTAATATAAGCTTTTACCCATTCTTCAGAAAATACTTTCATTTTTTTTCTCACATCTTATTTTTAAATTTTTAAAGCTTGTTAATTAATTTTAATTCAGTCTGTATTAATTAATTTTCTTCAAATGATTAAATTTTGAAAATGATGAGTAAAATGAAAATATAAGAAAGAGTAAAAAATGAACGATGAAAATCTAATAAATTAAACACCAATTCCTATGGTGTTTCCTATACCAGCTAAAATTATTTTTGAACCTTTTTCAGTTCTTTTTCGTATTCCCATCTTAATTTTTTCTACAATGGCAGGCACGGATTGCGTTATGGGTCGTGTCATGACAGTTATGGCATTTTCAAGGGATTGTCGACATATGACAGCATCAATTGGTATTGCTTTTTTCGTACTTGAATCTTCAATAAAGAATTTTTCTACACCAATTCCTCCTATGGCTGCTCCTACACCAATCACAATAGATCCAGTTTTATCACTTGAAAGTTTTAGACCCGCATCGATCATGATAATACGGGAGATATTTTTGCCTTGATCTTCAACCAATTTTTTAATAGCAGTGCCAGGTTTTCCGACTGTTCCTCCAGGTCCTTTCGCTCTAATGACATAAACGGTTCGGTCTTCGAAATCTACTTCTTGAACAATTGTATCTTTAGCAATTTCAATTGCTTCAATATCCTCTTGTTGAGATACATTTCGTACAAAACACCCTGCAACCATGGGTCCAAGACCATCACCTATAGGACTGCCTTCTGAGAAGGCTTTAGTTGCTCTATAATAACTCTTTGCCATGCCTAAAATTATGGATAATTGCATTGAGATTTGCATTAAAAGTATGTATGATTTTGATTTCTTGCCCATAATTAAGAAATGTTTGATTAAACGATAAATGTAGTCCACTGCTCCAGCAGCTTCAACTATATTTTCTAAATTTTGTGCTTCAGGACTTCCAGGAGTTACATTTGGAGCCAGGGTAGCAACTTCTTCTTTAAACCGATCATCTCTCACGTCAATAATATGATCTAATTTTGGTATTATTCCATAAGGATCGAGTGAAACGGGTTCAATTGTTATAAAGGAGAGAAAATCTTCAAGCTTTAATTGTAAATCTTTATCCAATTCCTTTTTATCAGCATATTTTTTGAATACGTCTAATAAAATTTGTTTGCATTCATCGTTCCATGTTTTAAGTTTTTCTAATCCAGTTTCAACCTCTTTGGATGATCGCCACATCTGAATTTTCGTGCCGTAAAACATTGAAATAAAGATCATTACGAAAAAAAGCAAGTTAAGTAGTATAGCCAACGGATCCGTTTGTGCTTGCATTAACATGAGTATCATTGCAATCCTTCTATAATTTTAAAAGAGCTAAATCGTTTGATTTAAGTGATTTAGTTTTCATAATAACAAAATTTATTTAATCTTTTATTCTTTTCTATTATAAAGGTAAAGCTAGTTAGAGTGCTAATTTTATGATTGACGAAGAAGACGATGATGAAATCTTAAAAAAAAGTAGATCACTCAAGAAGATTTTGAAAAACGTGGCATTAATCGCATTAATAATTGTCGGAGCGCTTTTTATATACTTGGGGGGTACAGCTCAAATGACAAATTTCTTTATTGGATTCACCTTGATTTGCATTGGTTCAACTTTGATTCAAATCCAAAAAAAAGAAGAAGAACCTACGAGACAGACTTTATCGATTTTAAAATGTGATAAATGCGAAATTACAAAAGTGAGAAATTATGAACCCGGTGATTTTGTTTTTAAAATCGTAGATTCCTGTGAAAAATGCGATGAGGCAATGAAAATCAATCAAATCTACAGCGTTAAATTAAAAAAATCCACCGCAAAAAAACAGGCTAAGGAAGTTACCTTAAAAAATAAAACTCAAGCAAAAACTTAAACCCTTCCTCAAATGAGAAAAGGTGTTTCTAAAATTTTAAATAAAGTTGGAATAGGCGGAACTTTCGATCACTTGCATGATGGTCATAAATCATTAATTATGATTGCATTATCATTCTCCAAGCATGTTGTAATTGGGTTAACAAGTGATAAGCTCCTCATAAAGAAGAAATTTCATTCAAAAATTCAGCCCTACGATAAGAGATTTGAATCCTTAAAATCATACATTCTTGAAATATCAGATTTTTCTAAAGTAGAGATAATAAAGTTAGAGGATCCTTATGGTCCTCCAATAAATGAAGAAGATTATGAAGGAATTATAGTCAGCCAAGAAACTTATGAAGGAGCCTTAAAGATCAATCAGATCAGAGAAAAGAACGGTTTTAAACCGTTAATTATAATTGTTATTCCTTTAATTCGCGATTCTAAGAAAAATAAAATTAGCTCCACGTCTATTAGAGCAACTTTAGAGTAGTAAACTTTTTTAATTTCCATTTCTACAAATATATTATAGATATATGAATGCTTGGCTGATCATGAATCATAGAATTTTGAATATAGCTTTATTGAGGAGTAGTTTATTCAAACAAGCTTCATTTATTTTCAGCTTCTTTAATCCGCCAAGGGAATAATTCCAATATGATTTTTGTTTCCTTGGCTGCGGATTGTAATCTTTTTATTAAGGAAAATCCAAATTATCTTAGATTAATCATAAAATATATTCTCTAATTCGAGATAGACGTATTTCAAGCAAATTTGTCCACAAAAGATTTAAATAGGTTAAAAATTTAAATTTATATACTAAATAGTATTAAATTTTGGATAGAGAAATATGAAGATTATACTTCGGAAACAAGTTATCGATATTTTCAAAATTTTACGAGATAGAAAAGGCACGATCATTGCAGCAGATTTAGCTAATGACTTGAATGTAGATTATGTTGTCTTAATGTCTGCGATTAATGATTTAATCTCATATAAGTTAGCAGGTTTCAAGGAAGAAGAAATCAATCATATATCACTAAATAAAGAGGGAATGAAATATCTAAAAACAGGACTGCCTGAACGTCAATTGCTTGAAATATTGATTCAGCAAGATATAAAAGAAATCCCATTAGATGAATTTATTAAGTTATCAAAAATGGAGAGATCTTTATTCTACATAGGACTTTCAAATTTAAAACAAAATAAATGGATTGCTCAAAGTAAAGCAAGTGGAGAGAGTAAAATCTTTTTAACTGCCGAAGAATTTCCAAAAACTGAAATTGAACAATTTCTAACTATCTTCAATAAAAAAAAAGTGTTAAATTATTCAGAATTATCTCCAGATGATTTAGCTAATATAGATATTTTAAATAAGCGTAAATTGATACATAAAACACAAAAAACTCAAAGAATCCTATATATTACAGAGAAAGGCAAGAAGCTTGATCTTGATGAAATAGAAGAATTACAGCAAGTGAGCAAGATAACTTCAGAGATGTTAAGTACGGGATCTTGGAAAGACATCGAATTGAAACCATTTGATGTTACTAAACCAGGACCATTATTAAAAGCAGGAAAAATACATCCAATAATTAATTTAATTAATGAAATTCGTGAAGTATTTCTTTCAATGGGTTTCACCGAAATACGAGGTCCGATCGTGGAAAGTGCTTTTTTCAATTTTGATGCGTTATATCAACCACAAGACCATCCAGCTCGAGAATTACACGATACTTTTTATCTTAACAATCCAAAGATAACTAAATTACCAGATAAGGAACTAGTATTAGCAGTCAAAGATACTCACGAGAAAGGAGGAGATAGTGGTTCAATAGGATGGAGATACGAATGGGATGAAGATATTGCCAAAAAAGCTCTCTTGAGGACTCACACCACCGCCACAACCGTCCGGAAGTTAGCACAATATTATCTCGAAACTGATAAAAAACCAATTAAAGTATTTTCTGTCGATCGGGTCTTTCGAAATGAAAAAGTAGATAAATCGCATTTAGCAGAATTTACTCAAATTGAAGGAATTGTCATAGATGATAATGTAAACTTATGCGACTTAATTGGTTTGCTTTCAGAATTTTATCGAAAATTAGGATTTAAAAAGATCATCACGCGACCAGGATTCTTTCCATATACAGAACCAAGCATGGAAGTCTCGGTGTATTACGATAAATTAGGCGAATGGTTGGAAATGGGAGGATCGGGAATATTTAGACCTGAAGTCACATATCCTTTCGGGGTTAAAGAACCAACAAGGGTTTTAGCATGGGGTCAAGGTCTAGAACGGATCGCAATGTTATATTATGATCGAAAAGATATTAGAGATTTTTATATAAATCCAATTAAATGGTTAAGACAACAATCTTATCATAAATGAGGGAAATAAAATGCCAACAATTGAATTGCATATTGATAGATTAGAGCGGTTAGTAGGTAAAAAATTAAACATAAAGGAATTACAGTATGATTTGCAGTGGATAAGTCTAGATTTAGAAGATATTAACGAAGAAGAGCGGACCATTAAGGTGGAATATAATCCAAATAGACCAGATTTTTCCAGCCCTGAAGGAATCGCTAGAGCTCTAAGAGGGTACTACGAGATTGAATTAGGAATTCCCACATTTAAGCTTACTCCTGGAAGTATTATCTTGAAGGTTGATCCGAGCGTTAAAGAAGTAAGACCATATATTGTATGTGGTGTTGTTCGAAATATTGATTTGGATGAAGATGAAGTCGCCACGCTCATGACCATTCAAGAACATCTTCATTGGGCAGTAGGGAGAGATCGAAAGAAAGTTGCGATAGGAGTTCATGATTTGGACAAAGTTATCCCGCCTTATAGATATACTGCTGTAAAACCCGATTCTGTAAGTTTTTCTCCTTTACATGGAGATGGATATCCGATGAATCTCGAAGAGATTTTGCTTCTTCATGAAAAAGGAATAGAATATGCTAAGATCTTGGAAGGGAAAAAACTCTACCCAATTATATTCGATAATAACGATGAGGTGTTATCTTTTCCACCAATTATCAATGGAGAATTAACAACTGTCACCGAAGCAACCAAGAATTTATTCTTAGATCTTACTGGAACTGATTTTCAAGCTGTTAATTTGGCATTAAATATATTAGCAACAACATTAGCAGATATGGGAGCAGAAATTGAAACTGTAACAGTTCAATATGAAGGAGGAAAAGATGTAATCACACCTAACTTTACTCCGAAAAAATGGGAAGTGAAAATAGATTATATCAATAGTGTTTGCGGTTTAAAATTATCCGATGAAGACATGATTAAATGCTTTCAAAAAGTCAGGCTAAACGCAAATAAATCAAAACGAAAAGGTTATTTAGAGATATGGGTACCTTCTTATCGAGGAGATATCATGCACCCCATTGATTTTACTGAGGAATGTGCAATAGGTTATGGATACATAAATTTACCACTAACAATACATGATGGAGGGATGGGAGAATATCATCCTTTGCAGGATTTTTCAAACCGAATTCGTAAGATAATGATAGGTGCTGGATATTTAGAAGTAGTAAATTTCATTTTATCAAACTCAGAAAAACAATACAATTACATGAATCAAGAGAAGATAGAGGAAAACTTGGTACAGATACTCAATCCTGTTTCACAGGAATTTGATACGACACGAACAACTCTTTTACCTAATATCATGGACACTCTACGCTTGAATCGTTCCGAAGAAAAACCTATTAGAATTTTTGAAGTAGGTGATGTCATCGAATTAGCACCTGAAGAAGAAACTGGAGCAAGAAGAGAAGTTCATCTTACAGGAGTATCATACCATAAGGATGCAGATTTTACAGAAGTAAGATCCGTAGTTGATTATATTATCACAACACTCAATCTTCAAGAGAATTATGACGTTAAACCGAGTTCTAATCCTACTTATATAAATGGGCGATATGGAGAAATTTATATCAATGGTAAGAAGATTGGTGAGATTGGAGAAATACATCCAAAAGTTCTTTTAAATTTCAAATTAGAATTTCCGGCTTCTGCATTTGAAATAAATTTAGAAAAAATTTTATAATTTTATAAATTATTTTATTCGAGTTAATTATATTGAATCAAGATGGAAAAGATTTAGAAAATCTCAGAAAAGAGATTGATGAAATTGATGACCAAATAATAGATCTTCTAAATAAAAGGGGATTGGTCGCAATTAAAGTTGGAAATCTCAAGAAAGCGTTAAACATTGATGTTTCTCAGCCATATCGTGAAAAAGAGATCATCGATAGGATTAAAAAAAAGAAAACCATGTTTAAAGAATCGAGTATTGAAGCTATATGGAAAGAATTAATTAGCGCTAGTAAAGTTATACAAGGGACCATTTCAAAAATAGGGTATCTCGGTCCAATAGGCACATTTACACATCAAGCTGCATTAGAATATTTCCCTAAAGCAGGTTCTGAGTTCATTCCTGTCAAAGATTTAATCGAGATATTCGATAATATTGAAAAAGGGATTTTTGAATATGGGGTCGTTCCCATTGAGAATACACTTCAAGGAACGGTACGGGAAACTCTCGATTTATTAATTGATAGAAATCTATTTATATTTGGTGAAATTGAATTACGAATTGTCCAAAATTTAATTTCATTAGAAGGAGCTACAATGAATAGCATACAAAATATATTTTCTCACCCCCAAGCTTTTTCTCAAACTCGTTCTTGGATTAAAGCAAATTTACCCAATGCAAAACTGATAGATGTCAGTTCTACAGCAGAAGCTATACGAAGGGTGAGGAAACTAAATGATCCCACCTATGCTGCAATTGGAACGGAATTTGCCAGTAGCATTTATGGGTTAGTTGTTGCTAATCCCATGATTGAAGATGAAACTGCCAACTTTACCCGATTTTTGATAATTTCAAAAAAGGAAAACCCTATAAAAGAAGGAAAGATAAAAACTTCTATTGTATTTGTAACCAAGCATGAACCAGGTGCATTATACTGGGTTTTAAAGGTTTTTTCAGATGCACATATTAATCTATCTAAAATAGAATCAAGACCCTTTAAGAAAGTTCGGTGGGAATACATATTTTTCGTAGATTTTGAGGGTAATAAAGAGGACGGAAATGTCAAAGAAGCACTTCAATTAATTGAAACGAAAGTTCTTTGGCAAAAAATCCTTGGATCATATCCAGCAAATTAATCCTACTAATTGAGGGGTTTAAATCAATTTTCTTATTCTAAAACTATTTTAATAATACAACTTTCAATTAATTGAGTGTAATATCGTATTAAACTCACTGATAATTATCATATAAAGATTGGTAAGTTAAACATGTTTGGAGACAGAAGGCTTGATGGAAGAAAATTTGATGAACTTAGAAAAACCACAATTGAAAGGAATTATCTCAAATATCCTGAAGGTTCAGTATTAATAACTCAAGGTGGAACCAAGGTCATAGTTACTGCTTCTGTAATGGATTCAGTACCTCGATTTTTGGAAAATACTGGTACGGGATGGATAACTGCAGAGTATAACATGATTCCTAGAGCAACACAAATGAGAAATAATAGAGAAAGAGAGAGAGGAATTAAGGGGAGAACTCAAGAAATTCAAAGACTCATTGGAAGAAGCATGAGAGCTGCTTTTAATTACGAAAAAATCGGTGAACGAACAATAAAAATCGATTGTGATGTCATCCAAGCAGATGGAGGAACAAGGTGTGCATCTATAACAGGCGCATTCGTTGCTGTATTTGATGCAATTAACTATCTCTATAACGAACAACGGATTTATGCATTTCCGGACTATAAAGTAACTGCCGCAGTATCCTTGGGCATCAAGAATGGCAAAGTTATTTTAGACTTAAATTATGAAGAGGATTCAAAGGTAGATGTCGATTTCAACATCATACAAAATGAAGATCAAGAACTTATTGAGATTCAAGGTACCGCTGAAGGTGCACCGTTCAATAAAGAGAATCTTAATGATATTTTAGATTTAGGAGAAAGAGGAATATTTGAATTAATTAAACTTCAAAAGCAAGTTTTAAATTTATAATAATTTAGACATTCAGATTTTTGAGAGTGTCAACTATTCTTGATTTTTTGTCTTTTTCTGAAGCTTTTTGAAGATGATGGTCTCTAATTATTCTAAATTAATGGGCTTCAATTCCTAACTGTTCTGGGTGAACTCTAAAATATTCTACGCCTTCTTTTATTATATCAGCTATAGATCGAGTAGGCACCCAACCAGTTTCTTCAAAAATTTTGGTATTTTTACCAATTAACAAGGGAACCTCACTTGGTCGTATTCTAGTTGGATCAACATACACATCTACCGAGATGTTAAATAATTTTGTAGCTATTTTGATATAGTTAGCAATTGTTATTCCTTTACTTGAACATACATTGAAAGGTTCACCGTATTTCTTTTTTTCACTTGCTAAAATGTAAGCATTAACAGTATCCTTCACGTGGGTATAATCACGAATTGCATTTGGGTTACCTATCACAATGTGATCTCTCTTACCATTTAAAATTTCAACTATTTGACGATGAACAACACTGGTTACGAATTGGATTCCTCGACGAGGACCTTCATGGTTAAAGCCACGCGTTATGATGCTGGGTACCCCGTACGAATCATGATACAACCACGCAAGTTGTTCAGTTGCGCATTTAGTAATGCCATAAACACTTCTCGGTCTAAAAGGGTTCTTCTTAATATCTTCAGTGACAGGAACTTCATTGGGATCTACTAATCCATACTGCTCACTGCTACATGCAACTTGAACGCTTTCTAAGTTAGCGTCAAATCTACGAGCGGCTTCAAAAATTTTAATCGTACCTATTATATTGTTATGTGAAACGCGAGCTGGTTCTCTAAAGGAAGTGGGAACAAATGACTCAGCAGCTAAATGAAATACATTATGAGGTTCAATTTCTTCAAATATGCCTAGTATTCTTTCTGCACTCGTAATGTCTGCTTCATGTAAGTGAATTTTACCCCTCAAATGCTCGATATTTTCATGCATTGGCACAGCATGACGACGAATTGTACCGTGAACTTCGCAATCTAAATCCAATAATTGTTCTGCTAAATGACTTCCAGCAAAACCACTAATACCAGTTATTAGTACTCTTTTATCTTTCCAGTATACCTTATCGGGCATTGCAGAAACTCTATTTTTGAAATTTTCGAGATATGCCTCAAAATTGTCTGGAGTTATAATATACCCTTGATTTTCAAGTTCTTTAACTCTAGAACTTTCTTCCAATACTTCATTAATGGGGATTAATTGAGTCATGATATTATCTATAAATATTTAAAGATAAGTTTTTAATTTTGTTATTTACAAATTTCTGAGTAAAATTCATTATTTTATTCATCAAACGGTATTTCTAAAAATTTTAAAATTCTTTGAGCGGACTTTCCATCAAGATATTTATTAAATCTATCTCTAATTATTGCTCGCTTTTCTAGGAACTTTTTATCAATACTATCAATATTTTTTATAGCTTCGATTATTTCACTCCCGTTGAAGAGTAATGGTCCAGGGGCAATGTCTTCTAAATTGTAGTACATGCCTCTTTCTTTTTTATAATCATCAAGATCATAAGGAAATAACAGAATTGGTCTATCAAATAGAGAGAAATCAAACATCGTAGAAGAGTAGTCGGTAATAAGAATGTCTGTTATGAAATAAAGCTCTTGAATATCAGAGCTTTTAGGAGCTATTTTAATGTTCTTATATTGCTCAAAATCTATGTTTTGGACAAAATAATGTCCTTTCATCAAAAAGAGCGAATTAGTTTCTTGGAGTAAGTTTTCTAGATTATTTAATTCTTTTTCTGAAATTGGAAATCTTAGAGAATGATCATCACGATACGTTGGACAATACAATATGATTCGTTCAATTTTTTCAGGAATATCATATTTTTTTCTTATATTTTCTAGTGAAATTGCATCCTTATTCGCTAATATATCAAGTTTTGGGTAACCCAAATCAAGAACCTTTTCTTTTGGTATGCTGAAAGAGGAACTCAAAATTTGGTGCTCGAACTCATCTCTAGTTGGGGTTAAAAGGTAGTCAACGTAATCATCGTATCTTATATCCAATTTGAAAAACGAAGCCCATTTACTATAAATTAGGGATTGCTTCAAATCCACGTTAATTTTTTTTATTGGTGTTCCATGCCAAGTTAAAATGATTTTAGTTTCTGGAGAGAATTTAATAGGTGGGAAATCAAGATGACCATGGGTCAGAAAAACATATTTTGCTTTTCTTAAAAGCTTGATTGCCTGTAAACTATAATATGGAACGACTTTATAATTTAATTTTTTTATCTCTGATATGATCTCTCTGTCTTTCGCTATCCAAAAGACCTTATTATTTGAATGCTTGTTAAGAAACTCGAATAAGTACTTAGTATTATCCGCATACAATCTCCCTGAATACATTCCGAAGATGATTAATTTCTCATCAATTTTCGCCTTGTATAATCTCGAAAAATTGTTGATAACAAAAGGATAGATTATAGTTTTAATAAATTCATAGAGCTTTGTGTATCGAATAAAGTCAAATTTGTCAAGAAATACTGAAATTAAATCGTTAATTATGAAACACCAGCCATAGTTAATATCACTACCATTTAAGATTCAAATTTAGTAATAAGTATGATATTCATTTAAATTATTAAAATTTAATAGAATATGATTTCTAATAATAATTTGGTGGACTTGTTTTAATTAAAAAGTATTGCTTAATAAAATTTTTTAATCCTATATCCTTTTTATGAATTAAAAACCTTAGATCACTTTAATTTTTCAATTTAAAATGGTTAGAATCCTTATAGTTTCTCCACATTATAATAAAAAATCACCAGGCGGTGCTTCTCAAAGTATTATTAACATTTTCGAAGTATTAAAAGAAATCAGTTATTTTAATATAAAATTTGTACATCCACCTTTAGGAAAATTTAAAACTTTATTATTACCGCTGGGTATTAGTTCCTATTTTTTCATCCCTAAAATTTTGCGTGAAATAAAGAAATTTAAACCCCATATTATAATAACTCAAAGAAATATTGCCAATGCGGCAATAGCATCCGGAAGAATTAAGAAGATACCAGTTATAAATATTGTTAGAGATACATCTTCGATTTGCCCAAAAAAAGTGGATAGTATTAATTATGGAGTTGCTTGCACAGGATTAACAAATAGAAAAATTTGTTATAATTGTATAAATTCTTGGAGGTCATTAAGAGTTAAATTAGGATATAATGAGAAAGGATGGCCTTATTCATTAAATGCAATGATTTCCATTATGTTTTATAAAATTAAATATTTTATCTGTCGAATGAATTTTTTTTTTTATAATCGTGCAACTATCAATTTGGTTGCGTCTGAACTAATGAAATCAATTTTATCTAAAAATATTAAACCAAATAAAATAAAAGTT
>Ga0307445_10000229_pt1 | contig 28444 bp, 25 predicted proteins | sample SalMarSW160330MG_FD_202147 | JGI IMG/M metagenome (GOLD analysis project Ga0307445, IMG submission 202147) | Salt marsh sediment microbial communities from the Plum Island Ecosystem LTER, Massachusetts, United States - SW1603-30 | ecosystem: Environmental > Aquatic > Marine > Intertidal zone >... | reverse complement strand
ACCATGGAGCTCGATGAGGAATTCGGTATCATGAGCCGACCGGGGCTCCACTGTGCCCCTGCAGCCCACCAGACCGTCGGCACTTCTCCCCAGGGGACCGTCCGCCTGAGCGCCGGGTACTTCACCACCGAAGAAGAGATCGCCGTTGCTATAGAGGCAGTAAGAAAGATCGCCGCCCGATCCCACAAAGAGGGGTAGTTCGTGTCCCGAAGAAAGAGATGCTTTTTGCAGTTTGATCGAGGGGGAACATGGTGAAGGACAAGCAAGCGAACTCGTATGGCGTGGTACTCTTTCACTCAACAAGTGGGGCGCTGATGGCGGAAAAACTCCTCAAAAAAGAGGGAATCGAGTATAAGCTCATCCCCGTACCCCGCCACCTCAGCTCAGACTGCGGCGTCTGCATTCGCTTTTCTAGTCAGGACGAATCCTTGGTCAGAAAGATCCTCGCAGACAAAGTCGAAGTTCAGTCCTTCTGTACCCTGTAAAGGGAAATCCGAATTCCGGAGCACATCAGAGCCGCGTACCGCAGTACTTGCAGTAGGCAGCGTCGGGGTCGTGGCCCTCGGAGGCACACTGGGGGCACACCCGTGTTGAGATCCGTCCGCGTACCGCTCCGGCGATCTCAACGGTGACGATGCCGGTGGGCACGGCGATGATACCGTAACCGAGAATCATGATCGCCGCAGCTAGTAGTTTGCCGAGCGGCGTTTGCGGCGCGATGTCGCCGTACCCCACGGTGGTCATAGTAACGATGGCCCAGTAGATCGACTCGGGGATGCTGGTGTATCCGTTGGCCTCTCCTTCGATGAGGTACATAAGCGCACCCACGATTACCACGATCGTGAGGACCGCACCGAGAAAAATGATGATCTTGCGGGCGCTGGCGCGCAGGGCCGCACGCAGTTCCCGGGCTTCGCCGACAAAGTGGACGAGCTTGAGCACCCGAAAAACCCGCAGCAGGCGCAAGGTGCGGATCACGATCAGTGATTGGGCGCCGATCACGAAGGCGCTGAGAAACGTGGGGATGATCGCCAAGAGGTCAACGATCCCGTAAAAGCTGCGCGCGTATCGGAGGGGTTTGCCGACGCAGAAGAGGCGCAGGCAGTACTCGATGGAGAAGAGGATTGTCACCAGCCACTCGAAGGCTCGCAGCCAGGTACCATAACGCGCTCGGACTCCGGCGACGCTTTCGAGCAGAACGGCAATCACGCTGAGGATGATGGTGATCAGCAGGGCAATGTCGAAGGCCTTGCCCGCAGTGGTGTCAGCCTCAAAGATGATCTCGTAAAGCTTCGCACGGATTCCTGAAGGTTCAGTGGCCATGGTCATATTCTGGTTTCTGTGATCCAGAGGCTATCGGAGCTTTTAATACGTAGAGAAAATCACTCCCATGTTACTTCTCCATCATCCTTTACAAATTTGCGCTTCTTACACTTTTTACATTGGTAAATTTCATATTCAGGGAAGCTATCAAAAAACTCCAAGTCGTGATCACATCCGCTTTCATCTTTTCTAACTTCAGAATCAATTTTATCTTTTAAAATATTTGACACCATCACATATTCTTATATTTGGATTAAATCTAACAATAAGCTTGAGGTACGGGCGTGGAGCGCGCAACACATACGTCACGCTCGAACCTATCGTCCAATACCCGGTAGCTTGTATTTTTTATATTTTTCACCCATTGATTTAATTGTTTCAATGTTCTGGAAGGCATGTTTATGCGTTTCTATGATTTCCTGCAAATGGTTAAAGCGTCCCTCTGTGAATATGCGGCAATGTTTCAGTCCATCTTCAGCCACCACGAATTTGACCGCTCCGTCTTCAATCTCAAAAGAACCTCCAGCTCCGCACATTGCGCATTCTATTTGGTATGACGTGCCATCCCAGTGCGGTGTACCCTGCATCATGAGGTTTGAATGGCACACAGGACACCAGCTCTCTTCACCGAGCCACTTCACCTTGTCATACGGTGTGTCCATTGCCTGAACAAGGCGCTCGCCCAACAGTTTCGCCCTGTCAATAACTTCGGGATACAAAAGAACCTGGCCCGGCCTCGCGCATCGGGTAGCCATCATTTGATCAACAACCTTGATCGACTGCATAAACATTGACATTTGCAGAGCGGGGAGTGTCAGCGTCATCCAGTTCTGGGTCGAACCGCCCACCGTAATGATGACGGATACCCGTTCGGGAATTCCTTCCAAAACTCCTGCTTCTATCAACAAAGCCACTTCATACGGCAGCCATCTGTCGATAAATGTTTTATAGAGCCCCTGAGGCTGCAGCACAAAGCTGGGTATGGATATCACGATGCCATCAGCAGCAAGGAAATGCTCCATGATCCGGTCCATATCATCTTTGCCTTTGTAGATACATTCCGGCAACTCACCTTTGCCCATCTTCATAGTGCAGGATTCGCAGCCTGTGCATATCTTAATGTTAAAATCATGCAAATTTAGCAGGTTTACTTCAGCACCATGTTCTTCCGCCACCATCAATGCCTCTTTTGCCAGAATCTCACAATTCCCGAACTTTCTTCCTGCCGTAACTGCCAATACTTTTTTCATACCTTTCTCCTTACATATCGAATTTATGTATAGGTAGAGTTTGAAATGTAATACCTACTCAGTATCATGATAGGCCCGAAATTGCAAACGTTAACCCTCCCCCTTAGGCTCCGTTAGGTGTCTAGGTGCACTTTTTACTTTATGTACTTTTTAGGTTTGAGATTCCTTTTCTAATGTTTGAATTAATTCGACAAATTCGCGTGCATTGGTGTCTCTATCTTGAATGTACTCTGGCAGGACCCACTCAAGATGCTGTAAGTTTTCTGTTATTGGACCAAGCAAGTCAAATGGGATGGAGATAACAAACACACCGTCGGGCAGCACGTGCCTTCCTCTCATACCATGAACGAGATTGGTGACATGGTAATTTAATTCTCCGCTTACATACGGATAAATGTATATCTATGAACATCCCATGACATTTGTTAGTTTGCTGTGCCACATTTTTCCTGTCTGAAAGCTCGCTGCTCTCAGTCTTACTTCTCCCTAGTCAAAAAGAATGGTATCTTTCGCTGGTGCCACATTGACAGGGCACAGAGCAAAAACATGACAACTGACATTATCACCTCTCTTCATTTATAGTAATTAGGGTTTTTGGCAACATTTTTACTTTAATAATCATATAAAACGCCATTTGTGAAACCTATAGTGCAATTTATAATCCCCTTCTTACATGTTGAGCCAAGAACTTAAAACTACACACACCCCTAGGCAATATTCTCTCTTACTTGTTAAGGATTCTTGGACTCCTCAACTAAATCGACAAGTATCTCTTGAAATTCCTCCAGATACTCCTTTTTGCTCGTATGAAACTGTAATTTTATCTCTCGCAGATTCTGCGTCACAGTTTGTAGCCATTGGTAGGGAATGGAAACCAACACCGTATTCGGCGCAAAAATTTCTCTTCCCGTCATTCCATGAATCCATTCGGGCATCAAGTAATTTACTTTACCGGTCTCAAAAGGATAAACATAGATCCATGAGCATCCCATAAAAATGGTGGTCTTTGAGGTATAGGGCTCACCCGTTGAATAGGTCATCGCTCTCATCACGATTTCTGCCTGTTTCGGGGTAGCAGTGATGATTAAAACATCTGGCTCGAATGTTATTTTTTCTAGTGGGGCGAAGGCCACATAGTTAATTATCCCCTTTGAGAATCTTGGAACGTGATGATAGAAGTTGTGGTTAACCCGTGCTTCCTGAACCATGCCCAATCTGGGTCCAATTTGCCCGGCCTCCGCAAATGGTTCCATCTCCGTCATCCCTAACAATATCTTGCCTACACAGGTCTCATTATTCTCTTTGCTGAAAAAAAAGGGTGCTTTAGCCCGCTGTGCTTCTGTAAGCATTTCGCAAAATGCTAGATTTTTTTCCATCGGTAACTGTTCGATTCCTTTGGGTCTGAAGAACAGGTACTTAACCCCCACCGGTGGCCTCTCAAAATCAAGTTTACTAAATACGGACAAATCAGTTTGAAGCGGCCTCATAGTCATTGCACATCCTCCTTGATAATTTTAATGGGGTACAGGGCTGTCTAAGAGGTGCAGCACTAGTCCTCTGGATGCAACGGCCACCCTCTCGGATTGCTGTTTGCGCACCCTTTAGACAGCCCCTTTTTGCTCCCTTAACTCAATTCGGTTCTACTTCGTTGGCCACGCTGGTTTGGGGAATATAGGTTCTGCCGTAGCCTTGTCCTTAGGCAAAATAACCTCCCACTCACCGTTTATCCACTGACCAATCTCCCCGGGATGGCATTCCACTGCCAAATTGTGATTTTCATCAAACCAGGTCTTCCCCAGAGCTGTATCGAACTTCTCTTTAGCCATGATGTCCCTGATCTTTTCCTGATTCAGGGTTCCAGCCTTCTCGATAGCCTGCTCGAGAAACTGCAGCGAACCCCAATAGTATAGATTCCCCCACATATCAATTCCCCCTTCGCCAAAGCGCTCGATGCTTGCATCGTAGAACTCGGCGGCTGCAGGAGAACTTTTTCGGTTCCAGGCACCGCCACCCATCAGTCCTTCAATCGTATTGGCGCCAAAAATGTTTCTAAACCAGAGGGCAAAAGGTCCAACGCTTTCGAAAAAGACCTTTGGATTATAGCCCAGCTCAATTGCCTGCTTGGCTAGAAGGATGTTCTGACCGGGGTAGGAAAAAGAGCAAAAAGCATCGGCTTTACTCGCCTGAGCCGACTTTAAGATCGGTGACATATCCTTAATTTCAAATGGATGGCTCTTTAGCATAACTGTCCGGATTCCCCTCTTCTCAAATTCTGAAAGTGCCCTGTTTGAATACTCTATGCCGTGGAGGTCTTCGAGGAAGGTTGTCGCCACCGTCTTAATGCCCCACTCCACAAACTGGTCAGCCAAAAGTGGCATCTGGGTGTTGGAGTAATTCAAGACCAAAAAGACGTAGGGTAGATCTTGAACGAGCTCCGTGAGACTCTCCGCGCCACCCTCGGCCCCCAAGAGTACATACCCATGCTTATTGGCTACAGGGGCGGCAGCAAAAAGCCATGAGGTGCTACATGGAGGAAATAGCAAATCAACCTTGTCTTCTAAAATCAATTTTTCCATGAGTCTCACCATGGTGCCGTGATCACTTTTATCATCGTATTGGATCCACTCTATAGGTAATTTTTTACCATACTCCTTCACATAGATACCGCCCTTGGCATTGACCGCCTCAACCCACAACGTCTGGGGTACGAAAGCTCCCGCCATGTGAATCATAGCATTGGGGCCTGAGAGAGAAACGGCCTGGCCGATGACAATTTTGTCTTTAGCTGGTGGTTTTGGGCTACATGCTGTACCGACTAAAAAAATCACAGCTACCGTACAAACAAACAATCCAAGCAATACCTTATTTTTCATTGGATCCCCCTTTCTAATCCTCGTAAAATGGTTTGCATGACTGTTCTCAGACGTATGTGCTTCACCTCTCACCGGCTTGAAAAACGCTCTCTGTACCTATCTCGACCTGCCCTTCTCTACGCCTTTACACCTCCTTTCTTCATGCAACGGTTGGTCTTAAAGCCTTTCTCTGATTCTCAGCTCAGAGGCAAACAAAAAGGCATCATCCATTAATACATGCGCTGATGCCACAGTACCCTTGTTTCATTTCTTAAGACCTCCGTGCAGTAACGTGTGGTTTCTTAAAAAATGTATGGTGCTTCTATAAAAATACCATTTCAACCTTGCAAATAGCTTAGGTTGCACTTAGTGATATATCAAATTTTAATAAAAGTCAAGGCAATGGGAAAGAAACTGGGGTCAGGCTTGAAATATCATTTTCCATCCGCCGCCTTTCGATTTATCTGCACTCTTTAACTTAATTTGATCCGCTCTTCGACGTTATAGACCAGGGCAACCATTAAGGCGAGGTAATCCCGGAGGTGTCGGGTGATGAGAAAGTTCTCTCTGACAAATTCTCGGGCCGTGTCCCCCATCGCCCGCATCCTATCGGAATGGCTCAAGAGATAGCGTATCCGAAGGGCAGCTCCCTCCGGCGTATTCACGAGAAACCCGGTATGGTGATTAATCACCTGCAAGCGGATGCCGCCGGCATCTCCTCCTATGACCGGTTTGCCCTTCCACATCGCCTCCGTCACCGTGAGGCCAAATCCTTCCCTGAGCGACTTTTGCAGGACGATATCCGCACCTCGCTGGAAGGCATTGATCGTCCTATCAGCATCAGGAGGCAACGCAAGGACATGGATATCCGAATGATCCGCTGCTGCGACACGGACCTCACCGAGCACGACCTCCCCTTCCGGATCATCGCTCGCTCCTCCGCCTGCAAGCACAAGCTGCAAGTCAGGAATGAACTTTTTTGCCAACTGAAAGGCATGGATTACCCCTAAGGGGTCTTTAAAGCGGTCGAACCGAGATACCTGCAGGATAATGGGCCGTTCAAGGTCCAAACCAAATTCTTCATACACCGCGGCGACTTCGTTATCACCGAGATCGATGTTTTTTTCGCTCAAGGGATCGATACTGGGCGGGACGACAAATATCTCGTGGGGGAGGGGCTGCGCAAAATCAGCGAGTGAAAAGATACTCGCGTTGTAATCCTGTATAAACCGCCGCAGGTATTTCCAGACCCGCCGGTGAGGATGCCTGATGTCTATGTGACAGCGCCAGATCCATTTGCCTTTTCTATTCGGACATGACTGAAAGAGTGGAGCAGGCTGAGGATCGTGAATAAAGACAATATCCGCTGACTCAAGTGTCTCACGCAGGCGTTCGGCATTCTGGGCATTGGTCTCTTCATAGACTTTGAGCAACGATTCCGGGATATCGACTGCGTTCCCCTGAAGGGCATTATGCATGCTCTTCGTGCAGGAAAAGAACTCATCGTTGCCGCTGATGACCTCCCACGCGGTATCTATCCCCACCTGCTGCATGAGCGGCACCAGTTTTTCCAAAATCTCCGCCACACCGCCGCCTTCCTGAGTCGAATTGACATGAACGACTCGTTTCCCCGTGAGGAGGGCGGCCAACTGCCTCAAGTGCTCTATAACGTCCGTGCCCGCTACTTCAGCATAGTGTGTGAGGTCAACCATACAGCTCCCTGCTTGACTAGAGATGGAGTATGCACAATTGGGAAAGCCTTGCGCGTATCTCCGGCATTGTTGAGAAATAAAGGTCGATAGACCCGATCTCGTTGCGCAAAACGGCATATGTTTCTCCGAAGGCATCAAGCCACGCGGAAAAGTCATCAACACCCTCAGGCGACCGTCTGCGTGCGTCAATGAAGTGGTAAAAGATGCTGCTGAGCGACAAGGAGGGTAAAACATGAGGGAGCATCTTGGGCTCTGCGATCCGTTGCTTGGTGTCGAAGACAACGATCTTTGAACGCTTAAAATAAAACTGCTGATCGGTCTTTGCCCACGGAACCATTGCACTCTCGTACAGGCGTTCTTCAATAATCTCTATCAATTCTTGGCGGAAGAGTTCAAGATCGGGGAACTCTGTGGGATCGACCACGGCAAGACGTTCGGCGAGAACGTAATCGTGCAGGCCATGGCGCGCCCACGCAGCAAAATCATTATTAAACTCAGGTTGTTCAAAGCTCGGTGAGAGGAGTCGCCCCCAGAAGTGATAGTAGATGCTGCTGGGTTGGACGGTCTCTAATCTATCCCTCAGTTCCCTCAGATTCTGCGCGCGGATACCCGTCGCTATGGTAATCAGAGCACAATCTTTCACCAGCAAGGGGGGTAATGACGATTGTTGCCCGTCCTGTCCTTTCTTCACAGAAACTCCTTTCATCCTCTTGCAACCATTTCCTGTAACAGTTCCCTCACCTCATGCTGTGAGGCGATATTGAACCGTGCCTTTGAAGGACCCAGCCCAACTTTTAAAGCATATGCCGATTCAGGCAGAACGGCAAAGATATCTTCATCAGTCACATCATCTCCGATCGCCAGGATAAAATCCCATTGCTCCTTCCCAAGCCATCGCTGTGCCGCCCGACCCTTGTTGACGCCGATGTGCTTGATCTCCATCACCTTACTCCCCTCTAAGACCCCGAGGTCGAGATTGGCGGTAAGGTGTAAGAGCGCATCCCTGAGCTCCCGCGCCCTCATTGAGGCCAATGCAGCGTCTGCCTTGCGGTAGTGCCACACAAGGGAACACTCTTTTTCCTCTATAAAAGAACCCGGGGTCCTATCCATGTGCATCTCCAGAATTGACCTGATCTCCTCCTTCCATTCAACGGCAAGAGGTTCTAATAACTCCCATTCCTTTTCTTTGAGCCACGCGCCGTGCTCAGCCACGAGGCCAAGATCGATGCTGCCCAACCAGCTTTCCAAGGTAGCCCTGCATCTCCCACTGATGATGACGACTGAGTTGTTGGGATCTGCGGCAAGTCCGGTGAGCAAGGCGAGGAGATTCTCCGTCGGTTGTGCCCCTTCGGGCCTTGCAAAAAAGGGCATGAGGGTTCCATCATAGTCTAAGAGCAGGAGGCGTCGCCTGCTGTGGTGATAATCCGCGATGAGCTGCTGCCTCGCCTGGGGCGTTAACATCCTCGCACTCATTTCCCGCTGCTGCTCTTTGGTAGCAAGCAATTTGTCCACAAAATCCTCTGCCCATCGCCTGACGTTGTAGCGCTGCAGACGCCTCTGCATAATGCTGTTTCTCTCACGCTGCTCATCTTCCGGCATGGCAAGTGCCTTCTCGATGGCCTCCACCATTTCTTCCCTATCATTGGGATTGACGATGATCGCCTCCCCGAGCTCCTTAGCGGCACCAGCCATCTCGCTTAATATTAATACTCCCTTCCCATCAGTCTTGCTGGCCAGATATTCTTTCGCAATGAGGTTCATGCCATCCCGTAAGGGGGTAATAAGGGCGATATCGGCGATACTGTAGAGGGCATTGAGGGTGGGGAAACGCAAGGATCGATAGAGATAGGAGATTGGTATCCAGCCGATGGTCCCGTGCGCTCCATTGATCTTGCCGATGAGCTCATCAACCTGGCTCTTGAGCAGCTTGTAGTGCTCTACCTGTGTGCGCGATGGCACAGCCACGAGAATGAGACTGACCTGCTCCTTATACTCGGGGTTTCTCAGCAAGAAGGCATCAAAGGCCTCCAGTCGTTGAGGGATGCCTTTCGAGTAGTCCAACCGGTCAATCGACAGAATAAACTTTGCGTCACCGATGGTCTTGCGTAATCTGGCCGCATCTTTTTGCACCTCGGGGAGATGTGGGGCCCGTGCATATCGCTCATAATCAATACCCATGGGGAACACGTCAACCCTCACCGTATGAGTTTCACCAGCAATGTGCCCAAACGTATGTTCGTGTCCTAATGCGCTGCGAACGTTATCGAGAAAATATTGGGCGTAGTCATAGGTATGAAACCCTATGATATCGGCTCCCAACAGGCCTTCTAAAATCTTTTTCCGCCACGGAAGCAAGTGGAATATCTCATACGAGGGAAAGGGTATATGCAGAAAGAAGCCTATGGCGGCATCCGGCATTCTTTCACGAAGGAGCCTGGGAAGGAGCATCAAATGATAATCATTGATCCAAATGATATCATCCTTGTGGGCAACCTCCGCAACGGCATCGCAAAAGTGCCGGTTGGCGCGCTCATAGCTTTTATAGTGCGCCTCGTCATACGAGACATACTGGGGGAAGTAATGAAACAGGGGCCAGATGGTCTTATTGCAAAAACCATGATAGTAGTTGTCGACTTCGCCCTGCGAGAGAAAGACCGGCTGGCAATTAAATTCGGTTTGCAATTGCTTTGCGAGGACCTCTTGCTCATCCCCATCCTTTTTATTGATGGTGATCCCCGGCCACCCGATCCAGAGGCTGTTGTATGATTTGTAAAAAGACCCGAGCCCGGTCGCCAAGCCTCCCATACTGGGCTGGAAGGACAACTTTCCCCGCCTCCTCTCGATACTGATTGGCAATCTGTTGGAGACGATCAAGAGCCTGCGCATATGACGGCCTTTTTTGTTTCTCTCTGCATGATAAAAAAGGGAATCATTGAGTGATTGTGAAAATTGTAAAAAATATTATACAGTGAATTGGTAATTAATGCAAGGCAGGGATGCTCGTGTGACGTACTATGGAGGGAAGACAGGGGAACATATCTTCATTCGTGACATGTATGCTCGATATGCTTAACGTCCAGATCACATGCGGCGAAGCCATCAGGTGAATTTGGTGGTTATAAGGATTTTCAGTCCATTTCAAAGCGTTGAAAATACATTTGGTTAACCCCGTTTTCACTCTTGTTGTCAGCAAATATATTCTTTGCCCTACAGTATGGGCACCGTATGAACTTCTCGTTATTCTGGTATTCAACTTTGTAAGCTTCTCCGGGAGCGAAAGTGCTTGATCCGTCTTTCTTTAATAACCCGTTTTCAAATGCTTCTTTTCCACAGTTAAGGCATTTCATTTTTTCTAACCTCCTTTAAATGGTGATAATATATCGACTAATAAAACTGAGTATGTTCTTGGTTGTCCAAAATGTAAGAAAGAGAGCCACTTAAATGGGGAGCTCAAGGGGACATAGTTAAATTATTGAAATATTTTATATCATCCTCTCTTGCACCTCTCTATCCTCCAAGGTATTTAATAGTTTTAACAACGTCCCCTCGTGCTTCCCGGCTCCCTCCAATTACTATAACCAATGGTTTGCCCTTATTTTCATACAAATCTGCATAAAGTTCTTTGTTCTAAACTCCATAATTATTTCTCCCTACCCTTCTAACGAATTGCTCACTTGTTCGGGCCGCTTTTTGGCCCGAATCGAGTGCAGCAAATGGTTATGTGAATTTATCGATAGGACATCTGTAAACGTGTTGCTTTTGGTTAAATCCTTGTTGGTATTCTTCGACATACACGAACCCATGCTTTCTGAGCAATTCTATAGATGATACATTTTGTGGATTGACAGTCACGCTCATTTGATCATGTTCTTGCAGCCACTTTTCTTTTAGTGTGGCTAAAATCTCTGAACCATAACCCTTGCGCCAATACTCTGGCAAAAGTGATATTAGTGGCTCATCCTCAGAAAAATAACTATTCGGCACAAATGCGAGGTAACCGATTTTTATTTTGCTTGAGGTTTCAATTATGTAGAAACTATTCAAATCACATGGGGACCTTTTAATGTGTTGAAGAGTCTGGTCGAATGAAGCTTTAATCCCGCCGGTGTATTTTTGTACTTCCGGATTTGTGAGGACCTGCGCAAAAAACTCAGCGTCTTTCGAAGTGGCTTGTCTGGTTTTTAGTCTATTTGTTTTAATAAGCACCGTTCTTTCCCTTGATTCACATAACAATGAGTATATGGTTTCTCTATAACACCCCTGGCCCGCAACGTTGCGGTATAACACCCCACGGCCGAAATGGCCATAAGTCTTGTGAAAACAAGGCATTACGGCGGTTGAACTGCTTGTCGAGGGGTGTTATATAGTTTCTTTATAACACACCTGGCCTTCCCTTCACAACTCGTCCACAGGGCTCTTGACCCCCTTGCCTCCCCGGTTCAACACATGTGTATATAGCATCATCATTTTGTGAAGGGATATCGGTTGTGCGGATGATCCAGGCGCATGGCCCCGCGTATTGTTCAACTGGATTTTTTGAAAGGACAAATTTGGATTGAACATGTGGCATAGCTTCCCCCAAAGCCTTGCAATTTAAAAAGATTACCACCTGTTATTCAAGCATGTCAAGTTCTCTCTTCACCAGGCGTATCTCTTGACACCTTCTTCGTACAGGTCCTTACCATAGATATCATTGATCACTCTGACGGGGAAATCCGCTACCTCCAGGCGGTGGATGGCCTCCGGTCCGAGATCCGCAAAGGCGATAATCTCTGACTTTTTAATACATTTGGAAAGCAAAGCCCCTGCCCCACCCGTCGCGCCGAGGTAGACAGCCTTGTACTTACGCATGGCGTCCTTCACGTTCTGCGATCGCTGTCCCTTGCCGATCATCCCCCGGAGCCCCCGCTCGATCAGAGAGGGGGCATAGGCATCCATCCTCCCGCTGGTAGTCGGACCGGCCGAGCCGATAGGCGTGCCCGGCCTGGGCGGAGTCGGCCCCACATAGTAGATGATCTGCCCCTGGATATCAAAGGGGAGTTCCTCGCCTTTTTCAATAAGCTCGATGAGCCGTTTATGGGCAGCATCCCTGGCGGTGTATATGACACCAGTGATGAAAACCTTGTCACCCGTGTGCAGGCTGGCAATCACCTTGTCGGTCAAAGGGGTAGCAATCTTTTGTGTAGCTGCCATCACCTTCCTCTTTTAAAGCTAGATTACCCCTTCTTTGTGCCTGTGTGCATGGCATTGGATATTGATTGCTACGGGCAGGCTGGCAATATGGCAGGGTATCATAGCAACATGTACCGCCAGGGCGGTGGTCCTGCCGCCGTATCCCGAGGGCCCGATCCCCAGATCGTTGATCCTGCCCAGGAGATCGACCTCTATCGCCGCTATCTCCGGATCGGTATTAGTACTCCCAATCGGGCGCAGAAGGGCCTTCTTGGCGATGATGGCTGCCTGGTCAAAGCTCCCGCCGATCCCGACCCCAACAATAATCGGGGGACACGGGTTCGCCCCTGCATCCTTGACTTGTTGGATCACGAACTCCTTTACCCCCTCAAGCCCCGCAGAGGGAGTAAGCATCCGCACCCCGCTCATGTTCTCACTGCCACCCCCCTTCGGGAGGACAATGATCCTGACCCTGTCCCCAGGGACTATTTCCAGATGGATGACAACCGGTGTGTTGTCGCCGGTATTGTGACGGGTAAGGCAATGACAGACCGAGGGACGCAAGTAGCCTTCCTGAGCGCCTTGCCTGATCCCCGCATTGATCGCCTTGGATAGATCACCTCCTGCCAGATGTACCTCCTGCCCCAGCTCGATGAAGACCACTGGCAACCCCGTATCCTGGCATATAGGCATGTTCTCTGTTTTAGCTATGCGGGCATTCTCGATCAGCTCGGTGAGGACCTCCTTGCCGATCGCAGATTCCTCGCTCCCGAGGGCCTGCTGCAATGCCATGACCACATCCTCCCCCAGGTTGCAATTGGCATCGATGAAGAGATCTCTCACTAACTTTGTTATATTATCGACAGCGACCTCTCTCATGTATTACCCATATTATTTACCACCGCCTCCCCGAATTTGGAGCAGCTGAGCAGGGTGGCCCCCTCCATCTGACGATGGAGATCATAGGTGACGGTCTTAGCCTGGATGGTTCGCTCTAAGGCCTCCTCAATGAGCCCGGCGGCCTCAACCCATCCGAGGTACTCCAACATCATGGCCCCGGAGAGGATCATGGAGCCGGGGTTCACCTTGTCCTGACCGGCATATTTTGGTGCGCTTCCATGGGTCGCCTCGAAGATGGCCACCTCATCCCCGATGTTGGCACCCGGGGCCATACCCAATCCACCCACCATGGCGGCGCAGGCATCGGATAGATAGTCGCCGTTGAGGTTCGGCATAACCAGAACGTCATAATCCTCCGGCCGCAAGAGGACCTGCTGAAACATGGCATCGGCGAGGCGATCCTTGACCACAACCTGCCCGTTGGGCACGGTGCCCTTATTCCCCACCTCCTCTTCCCTGACGACTTTATCTGCGAATTCCCCCTCAGCTACCTCATACCCCCAATCGCGAAATGCCCCTTCCGTGTATTTCATGATGTTGCCCTTGTGGACCAGGGTCACGCTGCGCCGCCCATTGTCCAGGGCATACTCGAAGGCCCGCCGCACCAAACGCTTGGTGGCAAAAGGGCTCATGGGCTTTATCCCGATGCCCGAGCCATCCCTGATTGCAACGCCCATCTCCTCGCGCAGAAAGCGCGTTATCTTCTGACCCTCCTCACCCTCTCCCCGCCACTCTATCCCGGCATAGACATCCTCCGTGTTCTCACGGAAGATGACGAAATCCACCTTTTCGGGGTTTTTCAGGGGGGAAGGCGTCCCCTGGATATAACGGATGGGCCTGATGCAGGCATAGAGGTCAAAGTGCTGTCTCAAGGCCACATTAAGGCTGCGCAACCCACCCCCCACCGGTGTGGTCAATGGACCCTTTATGGCTACCTTGTAAAGGCCGATGGCCTGCAGGGTCTCAGGGGGGAGCGGGGTCTTGTCGCGCTTGATGGCCTCTTCACCGGCAATCAGTTCTTGCCAGGCGACCTTTCTCCTTCCGGCGTAGGCCTTCTGGACTGCGGCATCGATGACCACAACGGCCGCTCGCCAGATATCCCCCCCCACCCCATCCCCTTTGATAAAGGGGATGACGGGACGAGCCGGCACCGAGGTGATTGTGCCATGCTGTACCGCTATCTCCCCAGCCATCGCTCAGGTCAGATCTTCCGTCTTGATCAATTCTTCGAACCTCAGGTCCATCCCCAGGATCCCCACAATCGCCTCATCCTTATTGCGGATGGGGGCAGCAACGGTGATGCAGAGGGCGCCGGTGATCACGGAGGTATAAAAGTTGGTCACATGCACCTTGCCCGTCTTGAAGGGCTCGATAAACCACTCCCGGTTGGAGTAGTCGACATCGGAACCGATTTTCTCGTACTTTGCCCGATCTTCGGGACGGGTAATATTCCTGGTGATCTTGTGCCCCTTATCGTCGGTGACATAAAGAAACTGGATAAAGGGGTTTTCCTGCTCGATCTTCTCCAAGAGGGCCTCCTGACGAGGAGGGTCCATGGAGCGTATGACGGGATCGTCCACTACCTCCTCAATGAGGTGGGCGGCCATCTCATACGCACGTTGTTTAATCAGATCAAAATCGGAGATAAAAAGCTCAGGGAGATACTTGCGGGCCTTCTTTTCCATCTCCTCTGAGGAGATATCGGTAGTCCTCCCCTGGGCATACTCATCTTTGACCCATTTATATATCTTGGCTACCCCGGGATGCCTCTTGTCCAGGCGCTCATTGTCTGCCAGGGCGAAGTAGGAATTGATCCACTGAGCAATCCCCGCGGTTCCCGATTTGTCATTAATGGTCACGGTGAGAGGCCTGTTAAGGATCTTTGAGGTGTTGAAGATATTGTAGATCTCCTCATCTTTGAGGATGCCGTCGGCATGAATGCCGGCCCTGGTAGTATTAAACTCGGCCCCGACAAAGGGGTAGTTTTTGGGGATATGCTCGCCTATGACCCGCTCATAGTAATTCCTGATCTCGGTGATGACGCTGGGGTCGACTCCGTTCGGCTCCCCGGTGAGGCTGATATAGTCGATGATCAATCCCTCAATAGGGGCATTGCCGGTCCTTTCACCAAACCCAAGCAAGCTGCCGTTGATCCCTGAGCAGCCATAGAGCCAGGCGGTCGTGGAGTTTATGAGGACCTTATGAAAGTCATTGTGGCCATGCCATTCGAGCTCCTCCGATGGAATACCGGCATCGTCTATAAGGGCGTGGATGAGTTTCGGCACGCTCCTCGGCAGGGCCGTACCGGGATAAGGCACCCCCAATCCCAGGGTATCGCACAACCTGATCTTGACCGTCGCCCCCCCCTCTTGGGCCAAACGCATAAGTTCTTGGGCCAAGGGGACCACAAAACCATAGATATCCGCCCTGGTAATGTCCTCGAAGTGACAGCGCGGCTTCACCCCCTCGGCCAAGGCCGCCTCCACGACCCTGAGGTAGTCGATCATGGCTGATCTTCGGTTTTTCCCCAGCTTCAAAAAGATGTGATAGTCCGATACCGAGGTCAAAATCCCCGTTTCTTTAAGTCCCATCTCTCTGACCAACTTAAAATCATCTTTATTCGCCCTGATCCAACCGGTGATCTCGGGGTATCGATAGCCTTTGGCCAAACACTGCTGCACGGCCTCTTTGTCCTTATCGCTGTAGAGGAAGAATTCAGTCTGGCGAATGACGCCATTGGGCCCTCCCAGGCGATGGAGCATATCATAGAGGTCGACTATCTGTTGCACGGTATAGGGCGGTCTGGCCTGCTGTCCATCGCGAAAGGTGGTGTCGGTGATAAAGATCTCCTCCGGGGGATCGATCAGCTCAACGCGGTGGTCGAATTCAACGCGACATACTTCTTCGTAGGGGAAGACATCCCGAAACAAATTGGGCTCACCCACATCCTGCAGCTGAAATCGCTCCCGCTTCTTGAAACGGTTGTCGAGAAAGCTCTTACCCTTTTTCATGGTAACCATCTTATTTCTCCTTGTCTTAAATGATATTCCTTACATACGATGGTGTCAATATTTTCACCTCGTAAATGCCGTGCGCTCTTCTCCCGGTTCCCCCTGTATAGGTATTGAGCCACTATTTGCCACTATTTATCCTTGCTAAAAATCACATGATATGCTAAAAATATGTGATTTTTTTCTCAAAAGGAGACCGATATGATACCATGGGGACAAGCCGTAAGGATATTCGTATTCGGTTTTTCAGGGGTCTTTATCACCCTGGCCATCCTCGTCCTTACCATTCTCATCTTAGGTAAGGTTATTAGCCTGTTCAAAAAACCAAAACCGTCTGTACAGGGAGGGGATCATCATGGCTGAGTTTCTGGGCACCATGTTATTGAAAACGGGTTTTATGAGCCTGGAGTTGAAGCACCTGATCATGTGGCTCATAGGATTTTTATTTATCTTTCTGGCCATCAAGAAAAACTATGAACCCCTCCTCCTATTACCCATCGGATTTGCCATTTTCATCGTTAATCTCCCCCTCACCGGGCTTATGGAGGAAGGGGGATTGTTACGGATCTTCTACCACTTTGGTTTGGAGTGGGAGATAATCCCTCCCCTTATCTTCCTTGGTTTGGGGGCGATGACCGATTTCGGCCCCCTCATCGCCAACCCCAAGACCCTCTTGTTGGGGGCAGCCGCCCAGTTCGGGGTATATATCGCGTTCTTCGGGGCCCTTTTGATCGGGTTCAAGATACCCGAGGCCTGCTCCATCGGCATCATCGGGGGAGCTGACGGCCCCACCACCATCTACACGACCGTCCATCTGGCCCCTCACCTCTTGGGTGCCACGGCCGTCGCAGCCTATTCATACATGTCCATGGTCCCCATCATTCAGCCCCCTATTATGAAGCTGCTCACGTCCAAAAAAGAGCGCAAGATCACCATGCGCCAACTGCGACCGGTCTCCCAATTGGAAAAAATCCTCTTCCCACTGGCCGCCACCTTGATCATCTGCCTCATTGTTCCACCAGCAGCACCCTTGATGGCCATGTTCATGATCGGGAATCTCTTCAGGGAATCTGGGGTCGTAAAGCGGTTGACCGGAGCCGCCCAGAACGAATTGATGAATATCGTTACTATTTTTCTGGGGGTATCAGTGGGGGCCACCATGTCTGCGGACAGCTTCCTCAGGCCCGAGGCCCTGCTCGTATTCGCCCTGGGATTGGTGGCCTTCTCCTTCAGCACCGTCGGGGGATTGCTCTTGGCAAAACTGATGAACCTGTTTCTCAAAGAGAAGATAAATCCCCTCATCGGCGCGGCAGGGGTCTCTGCTGTTCCCATGGCATCCAGGGTGGCACAAAAAGTCGGTGCCGAAGCTGACCCCAAAAATTTCCTCCTCATGCATGCTATGGGGCCCAATATCGCAGGGGTCATCGGCACGGTGGTGGCTGCTGGATTCTTTCTCTCCATGGCAGGAGGCGGTTAGAAAACAATTGCTCGGACATGCCTGACCGGTGCTGCCGCGATCATACCTCAAAACCCCGGGGAGCGTCATACCGTGAAAACCCCGGACCGTGCAACCATAAGGCACATTCAAGGCATAGGGACGTGAGATGATTACTTAACTATTGGGTATATTTCAGTTTTTTTTAATAACTAATTGTCAAAAATATTATAAGACCAATTTTATCTAACTTTCACCCAAATTCTTCTTGACAAAAAAAAGCGAATTGGTTACATTTATTGTCTATTTCCTTCAAAGATTTTTGCTCAGGGCAAGAGGCCTTAAACCATAAGGAGGAGGGGACGTTTTATGGGAGAAACTCAGGCTTTAGATATCGGCAGTAAACTCAAGGCCATTAGAGGAGAAAAAAGAATCTCTTTGCGTACCTTGGCGAAATTGAGTGGTCTTTCGGTGAACACCTTGAGCCTCATCGAGAGGAACATCACCTCTCCGACAGTAAATACCCTCCATGCCATCAGCAGGGCCTTGGGCGTGAAGATCAATTACTTCTTCGATGAGGAGAAGACAGAAGAAGCAATCTTCGCCAAAAAGGACCAGCGCAAACAGGTGGAAACCAAGGATAAGGCGATAACTCTTGAAAGCCTCGGTACCGGCCTTATCCAGCAAGGCCTGGAGGCCTATATGATTACCGCCAGCAAGGGGGCCAAGAGTGGGACCAAAGGAATAAGCCACCTCGGAGATGAATTGGTCTTCTGTCTGAAGGGAAAATTTCAATTCGAGGTGAAGAAGGGGCAATATACCCTCGAAGAGGGTGATAGCCTTCTCTTTAAGGGGAGTCTCCCTCAACAGTGGGAGAACGTTGGGAACGGCGATTCCGTCATCCTCTTGGTGAGAGGGATGGAAAAATAAAACAGCACCATCTCACCTGAGCACATCCTCAAAGATCGTGTCACAACAGTTGATTTTGGCCTCTTCGTCACCGCGTAGAAGAGACCTCCTCTCCGCCTTAGGACTCACGTTTCACGTCGTCATCCCCGAGATACGGGAAATCCCCTCTCCTCATGAAGCTCCGAGAGATTTCGCCTTACGGGTGGCAGAAAAGAAGGCTCAGGTCGTCGGGGAGAGATATCCGCATGCCTGGGTCGTCGGGGCCGATACGGTGGTCGTCCTCGAAGGTGAAATCTTGGGAAAACCCCGAGACCGGGACGACGCAAAAAGGATGCTGCAACAACTGGCCAACAGAGAGCACGTCGTGGTCACCGGATATGCTCTCGTAAAGGTCGCGGAGGGTAAAAAGACCGGCGGGGTCGAAGAAACGCGGGTGAAGATAGATTCACTCGAGGAGCGTGAGATAGACTGGTATGTCAATACCGGTGAGCCCCTTGACAAAGCAGGGGGATATGCCATACAGGGAAAGGGGGCCTTTATGGTAGAATGGATAGAGGGGTCGTATACCAATGTCGTGGGGTTTCCCCTCTGTCAGATCATGAGGCTCCTCAAGGATACAGGTATGGTCGATATCTTTTAGAAGTGCAGGGCTATTCTGTTTCATGCCTTATCTCGCGATCGCACTTACCATGGATGCTATAGAAGAAAACCTTCTCACAGTGAAAGAGAGGATAGATGATGCGGCAACCAGGGCGGGGAGGGATCCCGCTCAGATCACGCTCATCGCGGTCACCAAGACAGTCGCGATTGAGCGGATACGAGAGGCGATCACAGCAGGGATGATTGCCTTCGGCGAGAACTATGTTCAAGAGGCGAAGAATAAAATAGATGAGATAGGCCGCACAGGGTTGAAGTGGCACTTCATCGGGCACCTACAAACAAATAAGGCGCACTACGCGGTGAGGCTTTTTGATCTCATTCATGCGGTGGACAGCGTCAAGTTGGCCAGGGAATTGAACAAACGGGCCGCAGCAGAAGGCAAGAACATTGACTGCTTGATTGAGGCGAATCTCTCCGAGGAAGCATCCAAGTTCGGGACAACCGAAGAAGAGGCCCGTGAACTGGCCCATGAGATGCACGGCCTGGAGCACATCTCTCTTCAGGGGCTCATGACCATGCCCCCGTATTTCGACGACCCTGAGTTGGCCAGGCCCTATTTCATCGCACTGCGGAAGCTTCAAGAAAAGATAGCACAAGATGGCATCCCCCTGCAGGAACTCTCCATGGGGATGTCGACTGATTTCGAAGTAGCTATTGAAGAGGGGGCCACCATGGTCAGGGTAGGCAGGGCCATCTTTGGCGAGAGGAGTGAATAGTGGCGAAAAAACCGTGGGGGGGAAGGTTTACCCAAGAGACCGATGAGTTGACAGAGGAGTTTACCGCTTCCATCTCCTTTGACAAGCGACTCTATCGCTATGATATCAGGGGGAGCATGGCCCACTGCGAGGCCTTGGCAAAGGCTGGGATTATCTCCGCAAATGAAAAAGGAACAATCCTCAAAGCCCTGAAAGAGATCGAGGGGGAAATAGAGAACGGTAAATTCCCCTTTTCGACTCAACGAGAAGACATCCACATGCACATAGAGCAGCGACTGTTGGAGAAGATCGGTGAGACAGGGGGTAAGCTCCACACGGGGAGGAGCCGCAACGATCAAGTGGCCCTCGACCTGCGCCTGTACCTCAAAGAAGAAGCAACGGGCGTCATCGACCTCCTCAAGGGACTTCAGGCCAGTTTGGTGGGGGTGGCGGACAAGCACGTGGATGTAATCATGCCCGGCTACACCCACCTGCGCAAGGCCCAACCCATACTTTTCGCCCACCATGTATTGGCCTATTACGAAATGTTCAAACGCGACAGGGAGCGATTGTCCGATGCCCTGGAAAGGATCGATTGTCTCCCTCTCGGCAGCGGCGCCTTGGCCGGTACACCGTACCCCATAGACCGGGAGGAGGTAGCCCGACAGTTGGGTTTTGCCGCGATCAGCCAGAACAGCATCGATGCGGTGAGCGACCGGGACTTTGTGGCGGAGTTCCTCTTTTGCTGCGCCCTCCTTATGATGCACCTGAGCCGCCTCTGTGAAGAGCTTATCATGTGGTCAGCCCCTGAGTTCGGGTTCATGCGCCTCCCGCAGGCATTCTGCACCGGCAGCAGCATTATGCCCCAGAAGGCGAATCCCGACGTGCTGGAGCTGATCAGGGGGAAGACCGGCAGGGTCTACGGCGCCCTTGTCACACTGCTCACCGTACTCAAGGCCCTCCCCCTAGCGTACAACAGGGACTTGCAGGAGGATAAGGAGCCCCTCTTCGACACCGTCGATACGGTGAAGAGCTCCCTGCAGATCATGGCCAGCCTGATTGAAAAGGTCGAGGTAAATAGTGAACGAATGCGGGAGGCCGCCTCCGAGGAATATACCAACGCCACCGATTTGGCCGATTACCTGGTTATGAAAGGTATTCCGTTTCGCGAGGCCCACCAGAACACCGGGAAGGCGGTACAGTATGCGGAAAAAAAGGGGATTAAGCTGGATGATCTCACGCTTGACGAATTCCGAACTTTCTCCCCAACGATTGGAGAGGATGTCTTTGACTATATCCGTATAGAGGGCTCAGTGGATCGTCGTCAAAGCATCGGAGGCACGGCCCGCCAAAGGGTGGCTCAACAGATAAAAAAGGCAAAAAAGGAGTTGTTATGAAGAAAGCGACGTTTCTTACGGTGATATTTCTCGTTATCCTCGCATGGGGGTGCGGCGTCAAGGCCCCCCCTACGCCCCCTGATGTGCTGGTGCCCAAGGCCATTAAGGACCTGCGAGGCACCGTCAAAGAGGGAGCATTCTACCTGACCTGGAGCCTCCCCAAAGAAAATATGGATGGCTCCAGACCGGTCGATCTAGTGCGCTTCAGGGTGCTCAGGAGGGACGAGACAAAAGGGTGCCCGGAGTGCCCCGGGGAATTTGCGGTAAAGGCTGAGCTCGACCTGCGTACCCCCACCCAAGGCTACCTCTTGGAAGATAATACCGTGACCTGGAAAGACACAGGCCTCACAGAGGGGGTCATCTACATGTATAAGATAATCGGGGTCAACCATTGGGGGTATCAAGGTCCCCCTTCCAACGAGGTGATGATCCGATGGGGTGCTCCTCCCGAATGATCGTCATCTCTCAGCACGCACGGGGAACGGGAAGGATAACTCGTTCATAGTATAAATAGCTTATTATCCTGATCGAAAGGTGTTTGAATGCAGCAGTATATATGACGGAGCCTTTATTCTGTTCTCGTTAATGGAAACGCAAATCATCAGTATTGAGAATGAAAAGAATAGTCGATTTCATCTTGAATCTTTTTGAATCTATCGAGTAACATCTTGCCGATAAAAAAGTCCCGGCAGAGCCGGGATGTGGATGCGACGTTAGTTTCCCTTGCATCCATTCTTAGGCGAAGGGTTTTTCGAAGCAATCACAAATATTTGCCGAACACCTTTCGATACTGGTATCCGTACACTGCAAAGACGAGTGCCCACGGGAACAGTTGTGTTCGTTTGAACAAAGACCAGAAAAAGATCTTCCAGTAATACACCCGTTCTTCGTCTATGATCCCCAGGAATACTATGGTTTTAAAGAATGCCCCAAGGTAGTAGAATTGAAACTGGAATGTCTTTTTTTGCATATGCTGAAAGTCTTTTAAAAACATCTTCATCCGTTGGTAGTACGGTTCAGAGGAATAAATGCTGTTGATAACCCTTCCATAACCCCTGATGAGTGTTTCGTAATCCATCCGGGGGATAAAGTTGATCGTAAAGTCCGTATTGTCACCCGTCACATTCTGCAGTATCCTGCCTTCTTTGAGCAGTCGCTGGTAGAGTTTGGAGCCGCGAGGGGCATTTAATAATCCTACCATGGCAGAGACAATGCCGCTCTCCTGAATAAAAGCGGTTAGTCTTTCGAAAATTGAAGGAGGATCATTATCAAACCCGACGATGAATCCCCCCGTTACAAACAAACCAAACCCCTGGATCTTTTTTACCGAGGCTATTAAGTCACGATTTTTGTTCTGAACCTTATTACATTCTGCCAGGCTTGCCTCGTTCGGTGTCTCAATACCGACAAATACTGACGTAAACCCCGCCTGAACCATCAATTGCATCAGTTCCTCATCATCGGCAAGATCTATGGATGCCTCTGTGTTAAAAATGAAGGGATATCTGTTTCTTTCCATCCATTCAATCAAGGCAGGCAAAAACTCCTTTTTCAACTTTCTCGTATTTCCTATGAAGTTATCATCGACAAAAAACACCTCACCTCTCCAGCCATGAGCGTGTAAGCTCTCTAACTCGGTTACTATGCGATCTTTGCTCTTTATGCGCACCTTATTCCCATACAGGTACGGGATGTCACAGAATTCGCAATGATAAGGGCAACCCCGGGAATACTGGACACTCATAATCGCATAGTGCTTCATATTGATCAGTTCCCAGAGCGGTATAGGCACCTCGTCTATATCCGATAATTCTTGAGAGGTATACAGATGCCGGGCACATCCGTTTTGTAAGTCTTCCAAGAAGTGGGGGAGCGTGATTTCGGCCTCATTAAGCACAAAATGATCCACACCCTCGAACTCTTCGTATCCCGTGGTAAAGAGGGGGCCACCAGCGACAATCTTGACCCCCAGGCTTTTGCATCGCTCGATCACTCTTTTCACAGGTTCCGTTTGAATAGACATGGCACTGATAAAGACATAATCAGCCCATTCGAGGTCCGTATCCCTGAGTGTGGTTACATTCATATCTACCAGTCTCTTCTCCCACTCCTGGGGAAGCAGTGCCGCTACCGTCAGCAACCCCAACGGAGGGTGCGTTGCCTTTTTCCCAATAAATTTTAAGGCGTACTTGAAACTCCAGAAGGTCTCGGGATAATTTGGATAAACGAGCAGTATTTTCATACTATCCTTCTTATGCATGCCTATGGCGCATTATTGACTGGTGCTTGAGTCAAAATAAACTATTAAGCAATATCACACAACTTAATTGTTGCATAGATTAAAAAAATAGCACACGAACTCTAAAGTGTCAATATATGCAACTATTTGTTAAGTAACAAGTAATTTGAAACGCAAATCAAAGGAAGGGATTGCAGCTATTTCCCTGGGTATAGTCCAGACGCAAAAAGAAAACCGCCGCATTGGGTTAGTTTCCAGCAAAAAAGAGAGCGCCTATTCAAACTAAAGCCACCGCTTGCGACGCTTATACGCCTTGACATCCTTATAGGTCTTCAACGTACCTGAAGACGCAACCCCCAGATAAAACTCTTTAACATCCGGGTTCTCTCTCAGATCGCTCGCTGTCCCCTCCATCACGATCTTGCCGTTCTCCATGACATACCCGTAGTGGGCCAACTGCAAGGCCATGTTGGCATTCTGTTCAACGAGCACGATCGAGGTCCCCTGTTCCTTATTGATACGCCCCACAATCTCAAAGATCTCTTTCACCAGCAGGGGTGCCAAACCCAAGGAAGGCTCATCCAGGAGCAGAAGCCTGGGCCGTGCCATCAAGGCCCGTCCGATCGCGAGCATCTGCAATTCACCGCCGCTGCAGTATCCGGACAGAGACCTTCGGCGGGCCTGCAATGGAGGAAAGTAACGGTACACCAACTCCAGGTCCTCCTTGGTAGAGGAACGCCCGGATCGAGCCGCCGTTCCCACCCTGAGGTTTTCCTCCACGGTGAGGTGTTCAAAGGGGGGGCGTCCTTCCAATACCTGAATAATGCCCAGCCGGGTGATTGCCTCGGGGGCCGCGTTTTGGATCGATCGGCCTTCATACTCAATGCTCCCCTCCGTAACCGCCCCGTTCTCCGGTTTGAGCAGCCCTGAAATGGCGCGCAGGGTCGTTGTCTTCCCTGCACCATTGCCCCCCAGCAGGGAAACAATCTGTCCCTTTTGAATGGCAAGGGAGACCCCCTTCAAGATCTGAATGACATCCGAATAGACAACGCTGATATTGTTCAGTTGGAGGAAAATGTCATTTTTCATAGTTCAACTCATAGGTAACTTAATAAGAAAACGGCCACAGCCGAAAGCTGGAGCGGATAACACGCCACACCTCGGCCAGCCCCCGTGGCTCAAAAATGAGAAAGAGGACAATGGCCAATCCGAAAAAGAATTCCCGCAGGGGTGCCATCGTTAAAGCGGCCCCGGCGAAGGCCTCCACGTTCATGACAAACTCCGTGGCCACACTCAACAGCTCGTTGAGCAACATGATAAAAATGGCCCCGAACACCGAACCGGATATACTCCCGAGACCCCCAATAATGATCATGGCAATATACTGGATGGAAAGAACGATGGTAAACGGTTCCGGGGTAAAGCTCATGTTATAGTAAGCCCAGAGCCCTCCGGCGAATCCCGCATAAAAAGAACTGATACCGAACGAGAGGAGTTTGTAGCGAAAGATAGGGATGCCCATTCCCGCAGCAGCGAGGTCATTATCGCGGATGGCGATGAAGGCACGACCGTACCTGCTGCGCACCAGGTTTACGGCCATCCAACACATGATTGCAAAACATACAAAAATAACCCAGAAAAAAGGCCGATCTCCGCTGACATCCAATCCAAAGAGGGTTGCACCAGGGACTATAATACCTTCAGGCCCACCCGTGAGGCCCTCCCAGTTCATCAGGACGTACTCAATGATGAACTGGCCGGCCAGCGTGGCGATGCAGAGGTACAGGTGTTTGAGGCGGACAGAGGGGATCCCGAAGACCATCCCCACCAGCGCGGTGATGAACCCGGCAGCAAGGACGGAGGCCCCGAATGGAAACCCCACCTTCGTAGCGAGAATGGCAGCCGCGTACGCCCCTACCCCGAAAAAGGCCCCGTGGCCCAAGGAGATCTGCCCCGTATAGCCGATCAGGAGGTTGAGCCCGATGGCGGCGATGGCAGCGATCCCAATGTTGTTGATGATATAGAGCGTGTAAGGACCGGAAATAAAGGGTACAACCCCCAAGAGAAGCGCAAGGCCAATCCATACCCATAGCCTGCCAAAGTCAGTCTCGAAGATGGCGATCTCTTGCTCGTAACGCTCTTTGAAGTTACCGCACGGCCTGAATCTCATCCTGCCCATTTCATCTCCTACTATTCACGACAGAGCAAAGACCGGCATTGTTTCCTTCCCTACACCCGTTCAATCTCTACCGAGCCAAAGAGTCCATACGGTTTGATCAACAAAATAAACACAAGGACAATGTAGGGGATCACCTCCGCTAAGGAACCGGAAATATATCCGCCCGTGAAGGTCTCGAGCAAGCCGATGATGATCCCCCCCACAATGGCCCCGCCAATGCTGTCCAGCCCCCCCAGGATGACTACGGGGAAGACCTTGAGGCCAATGGAGCTCAGCTCGTGAACGTTGACACCATGCATGATCCCCAGGACGATCCCACTCATGGCGGCTACCACCGCTGCAATGGCCCACGAGAGGGCAAAAACCCTCCTCACATGAACCCCAAGGGAAAGGGCAGCGGTCTGGTGATCTGCCACGGATCGCATGTATATACCTTGCGAAGAATATTTGAAGAAGAATCCAAAGAGGCCGAGGAAAAACAAACCGATAATAATGGATGAAACGTATACCGAGGGCACATTGATCATCCCCCACTGAATGGTAAGGGCCTTCGGCAGGAATTCCGGGTATTTGAAAAAATTACCACCAAAGGCAAAGAGCATTAACCCCTTAAACATGGCGGCCAGCCCTACGGTCAGCATGATCACTTCTATAAGGGCTTCCCCAATGAGGGGGCGCAGAAAGAGCCTCTCAATGATAAAGCCGAGGGCAAAGCATCCCATCAAGGTCAGCACAAAGCACAGCACGATGGGTAACCCGGCCGAGGCGGCAAGGACCAGGAAAATGAAGGCGCCGATGGCCAACAGTTCGCCGTGGGCGAAATTGAGCACGCTGCTCGATTTAAAGATCATAACAAATCCCAGGGCGGACAGGGCGTACAAAAACCCTATCGATAAGCCATTCACCAGAATTTGAATGAAAAATTCCATAGCGGAACATTCCTCCTTATGAGAGCGTTAGTATCTTAACCGTTGTATCAATGGTGCCCACCTGCCCATCCCGATACCGTACCTGCCCTTTCACCGCCAATTCCTTCGTATCCTTGTACATGGCCTCGATCAAATTATTATATTGCTCATAGACGTATTTTCTGCGCACCTTGCCGGTCCTGGTCAATTCCTGGTCGTCGGCATCCAGGAGCTTGTAGAGCAACAGGAGCTTGCGAATCTTCATGTGTTCGGGTAGCCGTTCATTGACCCCCCCCACCTCATCGCAGATCAATGCTTCCACCAGGGGTTGCTGAGAAAGATCGTTATAGGTGGTATAGGGGATCTGTCGATTCTCAGCCCAATCCCCCACGGTCTCCATGTCGATGTTGATCATGACGGTGATATAGGGCATCCCCTCGCCGAAGATCACCGCCTCCTTGATATAGGGACTGAATTTGAGTCTCGTCTCTATAAAATCCGGTGAAAAGGCCTCCCCTGTTTTGGTGCGCATGATCTCCTGCTTGCGACCAATGATCACCAGGTGACCGTCTTCATCGATATAGCCGGCATCTCCCGTATGAAGCCATCCGTCGGTCAACGTCGCAGCCGTCTCCTTGGGGTCCTGGTAATACCCCATAAAGTTCGACGGACTCTTTACCAACACCTCCTGATCATCGGCGATCTTAACCTCGGTGCGTGGCAATGGCTTCCCGACGGTCTCAGGCTTCACCTCCCCATCGGGTTGAACCTGAAAAACCCCCCCTCCCTCCGTCAGGCCATAGGCATGCTTCAAATTCAATCCGCTGGCCCGAAAGAAGCGGATGACATCGGGGCTCACCGGATGACCCCCGGTGATGGCGGCGCGTAGCTTCGAACATCCAACGCGATCCAAGAGGGAACGGTGGATAATCCAAGAGGCAACGAGATTGAGAACAGTGAGCCACCAGGGAATAGGTTTCTGGGCGGACTCCCGATCCACCACTGCCTCTCCTATGCGCTGGCTGAGGTGATACAGCCCGCGTTTGATAAACCCGGCGTCGCTGATCTTCACCCGAATCTTGGAGGCCAGGTCCTCCCAGAATCTGGAGGAGGTGATCATGACGGCAGGGCCGACCTCGCGCAGATCCTCGGCAATCGTCTCCGGGGTCTCGGGGAAATTCATGACCATCCCCCCGCAGAGGGCGACCCCCATTCCCCACATCTGGTCAACGATCCACGCGGGCGGCGTAATGGAGATCCAGTTGTCCCCGATGCCTATGGGCGCAGTCTCCAGCCACTTCCTCGCAATGTCGATGACATTCTCGTAGCTCAACATGGCGAATTTTGGCAGACCCATGGTACCGGAGGTCATGATCATCAAGGCGAGATCATCCGGTTTGCCCTTCTTCAGCTCCTTTTCGAAGCGCCCGGACTTCTTTCCTTCCTCCTCTTTTCCCAACTCCAAGAGCTCCGCAAAACTGAGCAGCCACGGGTTGTCCTGATAGTCCCTCATTCCGGTGCGGTCGATGTATATGATGCGGCGGACGTGCGAGAACTCTTTCTGGGCTTCCAATAATTTATCGACCTGTTCCTGGTCCTGAGCAACCACATAGGCGGCCTGGATACGACCCAATCCGAAGGTCAGCTCTTTGGTCACCGAGGAAGTATAGAGATTGATGGTATGGCCCCCTATAGATTGGGCTCCCAACTCGCTAAAGAGCCACTCGGGGTGATTGTCCATGATGATGCCGATATATTCGCCTCGCTTGAGACCAAGGGATAACAAACCCAAGGCCACATGT
>Ga0307445_10000228_pt1 | contig 28478 bp, 20 predicted proteins | sample SalMarSW160330MG_FD_202147 | JGI IMG/M metagenome (GOLD analysis project Ga0307445, IMG submission 202147) | Salt marsh sediment microbial communities from the Plum Island Ecosystem LTER, Massachusetts, United States - SW1603-30 | ecosystem: Environmental > Aquatic > Marine > Intertidal zone >... | reverse complement strand
TTGTGGCTTCTCGCACCCCAATATCCTTTGGCAAGTTTCAAAATTTTCGCCCTTCTCCGACTTTTTTTCGTTCCTCTCGTTACTCTGGGCATTTTTATTCTCCTTAAGTCATATCGTTTTCACACATAAAAAAAATCAACTATCTCATCCCGATGAACAAGCGAATTTGTGGATTTCCCAAGAAATCTGGGAAGACCGGCCCTACAGATCGTAGGGAAGCATGTCTTTGATCCGCCCACGATCTGCCTGGCTAACCGTATCTTTTTTGCCTAGATTTCTTTTTCTTTTCGCTGACTTTTTCGTGAGCATGTGGCTTTTATTCGCTTTATTATGAAGTACTTTCTTCTTTCCCGTCACTTTGAATCTCTTTTTGGCTCCCTTGTGTGTTTTTAGTTTTGGCATCTTTACCTCCTGACTTGGTCGCGGTTAACAGAGCTGATACAGCCCAGGGTTGGGTTCGGATAGTTCCGTCTTGTTGTCCCAGTTCCTTGATGTCCTCGAATACTCGATCCAAAATTTGATGAGCCAGTTCTGGCTTCGCTTTTTCGCGGCCTCTAAGCATTACCGTGATCTTTACTTTATTTCCATCCTTTAAAAACCTTTCGACATGACGCATCTTGAAAGTGTAATCATGAATGCTGATTTTCGGCCTGAATTTGATCTCCTTGATCTGAATCTGTTTTTGGTGCTTCTTGGCCTCATGAGCCTTTTTGTGCAATTCATACAGAAATTTTCCATAATCCATAATACGGCAGACAGGAGGATTTGCCGCGGGAGCGATCTCGACCAGATCCAGATTCCTGTCTTTTGCCATGTTCAAAGCCTCTTGGAGCGACAGAACACCGAGTTGTTTTTTGTCTTCATCTATTACTCTTAGCTCTCTAGCTTGAATCCTGTCATTGATCCTATGGGGCTTTTCCTTTCTCTTCCCAGGATGAAATCTCCGTCTTCTGATGATCGACCTCCTTAAATATTTATGCTCAAAGATTTATTTTCAACCAATTCCTTAACTTTTTCAAGGAATTCATTGACCTGAATTTTTCCTTTATCGCCAGCTCCATGAACCCTTAGAGATACGGATTGTTCCGAAATCTCTTTGTCTCCCACGATACACATAAGTGGAATCTTGTTCATTTCGGCATCCCTGATTTTGTAGCCTATCTTTTCGCGCCGATGATCGACCGATGCCCGCAATCCCTCCTCTCTGAACCTTTTGCTGAGGCTTTCGACATACTCGTTATGCCTATCTGCTATGGGGAGAAAGATCACCTGGACAGGAGCAAGCCACACAGGAAAGTTGCCGTTGTAGTGCTCGATGAGCACACCAAAAAATCTTTCCAGCGAACCGAGCAGCGCTCTATGGATCAGATAAGGTCTTTTGGGCTTTCCGTCTTCCCCGATGTAACTAAGATCGAACCGCTCTGCCAGATTAAAATCCAGCTGCACAGTGGTGCACTGCCAGGACCGCTGGAGAGCATCTCTTATCTTAATGTCGATCTTGGGGCCGTAAAACACTCCTGCTCCTGGATCGATTTGGTAGGCCATTCCCTTATCTTTTAAAGCTTTTTCCAAAGCGAGCGTGGCTTTTTCCCAGTCCTCGAGAAGGCCACAGTATTTATCCGGGCAAGTGGATAAATACACGTCGAACTCTTCGAAACCAAAAGCATTCAGAAGTTTCTGGGCAAGCGATATGACCCGTTTTATCTCGTCTTCCAGCTGGTCTCCACGACAAAATACGTGCGCATCATCCTGCGTAAAGCCTCTCACGCGCATCAATCCATGGAGCACCCCGCTTCTCTCATACCTGTACACAGTCCCCAATTCTGCCCAACGCAAGGGAAGATCCCGGTAGCTCCTCGGCCTGTTGTTGTAGACCATGATATGGAAGGGACAATTCATGGGTTTCAGTTCATATTCAATTCCCTCATGTAAAAGCGGAGGATACATGGCATCGTAAAACTCGGTGTGTCCGCTCTGATGCCAAACGTCGAGCTTGGCGATATGAGGAGAATAAACGATTTCATAACTGTCTTTGAAGTGTTCCTCGTACCAGAACTCTTCGATAACACGTCGTACGGCTGAACCTTTGGGATGCCAAAGGATCAAACCGCCACCCAATTTCTCGTTGAAACTAAAAAGGTCAAGATCAGGACCTATTTTTCTATGATCTCGTTTTTTAGCCTCTTCTAGAAGATTCAGGTACTCATCCAGCTCATTTTTTGAGAAAAAGGCAGTGCCGTAGATCCTCTGAAGCTGCTTCCCTTTTTCGTCCCCTTTCCAGTAGGCCCCCGAAGAAGAGAGTATCTTGAAATGTTTGATGTGGCCTGAAGAGGGGACGTGAGGGCCCCGGCAAAAATCGATAAAATCCTCTTGCCTGTAGTTGGACACCCTGTCCCCTGCCTTCTCCTGGATGAGTTCCACTTTCAACTCCTGTCCCTTTTCCTTGAAAAGTTTCAGGGCTTCCTCTTTGGATAAGATAACTGGCTCTATCGGAACATCCTTCTGAACGATCTCTTTCATCTTTTTCTCGATGGCTTCCAGATCTTCTGGCGTGAAGGGCAAATCCCTCAAGAAGTCGTAATAAAATCCATTTTCGACGGCCGGTCCGATTCCCGTCTGGGTCCCGGGATAAAGCTCCAGGACTGCATGAGCCAACAAATGGGAGGCGCTGTGCCTCAATACATCCAATGCTTCTTCAGAATCCTTGTCGACCCATTCAAGCTCGACATCTTCGGTCAATAACGTATCGAGAGAGACCAGATGTTCATTTATTCGGGCAAAAAGAGGCTTTTTCCCCAACTCCAGATCTGTTAAAAAATCAGAGATCGGGGTATTCTTCTCGATAGAATAGGTAGACCTATCTATCCTGACTTTGATTAATTCCGCCATTTATATTTATTTTGCATTCAAAAGGGAAGGCAATTTACTGGCATTTTCAGGGTCCTTCTTCTGAACACAGACTCCTTTAACATCGGTTGATGGTAGGCGCGGAGGGGATCGAACCCTCGACTTCTTCCGCGTCAAGGAAGCACTCTGCCACTGAGCTACGCGCCTATTGTTTTAAGCCTCTATATATTAAAGATTTAGGCTTCCCCTGTCAACACTCTTACCCCCTGGTTCAGCTCTTCCAAAAACCGCTGCAATTCTGGCAGCCGTCCAGTATCAGCTTGCCCGACGACCTTTTTTCCCTCTGGGCTTTTTCTTAGACAACTTCGGATCGGTCTTCCGAACCTTCTGCCATGCAGGTTTTTGCCTCCTATCTATTTTTCTTGGCATTTGTTACAAATATTTCATGCTAGAGGAAAACGATTTCGGCTTCCCTTGTAGCCGGGTCGAAAAGCGCAACCGAGCTTTTTCCCGTCAGCCACCCCCCTGTTTCTCCCGGATTGATCAGGAGAGTGCCGTGGGTTTCCCTTATCTCGGGTTTATGTGTATGCCCAAAAACGATGACCTCGTATTTTCTCGATGCCGCATATTTATTCACGGAGAAATGGATATGCGTTATCAGGAAAGTTCTTTTCTGATGGGAAAAAACAAAAGGAGCTTTTTTGATCTCCCCAAAGGATTGGATGGTTTTCTCCAACCCTCTTTTTTCCCCGTCACAGTTACCGAATACAGCCTTCACGGGACACAAGATGTGCTCCAGCTCACGAGCAGCAAACGGAGCGACAAAATCTCCCGCGTGAATAACGAGTTGACACTTCATCTCTTTGAAAAAGCATACGGCTCGTTGGACAGCGTTGCAATTATCATGGGAATCAGACATGATGCCGATCACTGGCGACTCCTTCTGAACAATTATTCTAACGGAACGCCCTCTTCCTTGTCCAATCAATCAACTCTGAGTGCAAAAATCCCACAAGGGCACCTCCCCATTCCCTCCCCTAGAAAGCATCCTCATTTCCCTGATATCAGGGGATTTGTACAGCCTTTTGGAAATGGTTTTGCTCTCGTGAAGATTTTTGACGCCATTCCTTCACCGCTCTTCTCGGCGACTGTGGAACTGCGCGCGTTAACTCTCAACCAATGTCACTCCAGCCTCTGTTCCCCTGACAGTCCAGATCGCTCATCCTTTTTCAAAGTCGTGCTCAATACATCCTCGCCGTCTGACTTTGTCAGATTCCCTCGAAGAATGGTTCGTGATGGCTAAATCTTCAATGGTCGCTTCAACCATCCCCAAAAGCGCAAATTATCACGGAAATAAGGATGCTCCCCTTCCCCTATTCCTTGTTGAATAAATATAAGGGGTGTATTATACTAAGCGTTCATTTTAAAAGAATTGGATACAGGAGTTTTTGTGATGAAAAATGTGCTGATAATGGGTGCAGCTGGAAGAGATTTCCACAATTTCAATGTATTTTTTAGAGGGGATGAAGATTATTGCGTCCGAGCATTCACGGCCACACAGATTCCCGATATAGAAGGCAGAAAATATCCCGCAGAACTTGCAGGTGAGCTCTATCCGGAGGGCATCCCCATTTATCCAGAAGAAGACCTGAAAGACCTGATAAAAAAATGGGACATCTCAGAGGTTTACTTCTCATACAGCGATGTTCCTCATGTCTATGTCATGCACAAGGCCTCTGAGGTACAGGCAGCAGGGGCAAGTTTCAATCTCCTCGGGCCCGATGAAACGATGATCGAAAGCCGGCTTCCGGTCATATCCATCTGTGCGGTTAGAACCGGGTGCGGAAAATCCCAGACAACCCGGAAAATCGCACTCCTTCTGAAGAAAAAGGGGCGCCGGGTTGTTGTGATACGACACCCCATGCCATACGGTGATTTGATCAAGCAAAAAGTTCAGCGATTCGCGACATATGAGGACATGATCAAGCATGAATGCACGATCGAAGAAATGGAAGAATACGAACCTCACATCAGCAACGGCATTTTGGTCTATGCCGGTGTCGATTATGGTGCCATTTTGGAAGAAGCGGAAAAAGAAGCGGACATCGTGCTTTGGGACGGAGGAAACAACGACATTCCGTTCTACAAGGCTAATTTGGAAGTTGTGGTGGCCGATCCCCACAGACCTGGGCACGAACTTGCCTATTATCCGGGAGAAACCAATTTCCGCAGAGCCCATGTGCTCATCATCAACAAGATGGATACGGCCATACAGGAAAAAGTCGACCAAGTCCTGGAAAACATCCGTTTATTCAACCCGAAAGCAACCGTCATCCAGGCAAAATCACCGATCACTGTCGCCCAAGGGGAATTGATCAAAGGGAAAACAGTTCTTGTGGTGGAGGATGGCCCGACCCTTACGCATGGAGAAATGGCTTTTGGTGCAGGTATCGTCGCAGCTGAAAAATATGGGGCATCCCATATCGTAGATCCCCGCCCCTATGCTGTGGGAAGTATCCGGGACACGTTTGCAAAGTACCCCCATCTGGACCGTGTTCTCCCAGCGATGGGATACGGCAAGGATCAAATCAACGAACTTTCTCAGACCATCGAATCAATAGAGTGTGACTTGGTGATCGGAGCTACTCCTATAGATTTGGGACGTCTGATTAATCCCCACAAAAAAATTCTGAGAGTGACATACGATTTGGAAGAGATCGGCAAGCCTGATCTCGAGGAGATCCTCAAGGATTACTGATGAAACGTAAGATCGCCCTTATCGCCTTCGGAGGAAACGCCATCCTACCTAATAAACAGAGGGGTTTGCAGTCCGAACAAATGAATAATGCCCGAAAGGCAGCCCGTTTGATGATCTTCGTCGTAAAAAAAGGCTATGATCTTATAATCGTCCATGGCAACGGGCCCCAGGTCGGCAACTTGCTTATCCAGATGGAAGAAAGCGTCACTAAAATCCCTCCTTTTTCTCTTGAAGTTTGCGATGCGATGACCGAAGGCAGCATGGGATTTATGCTCGAGAAAGCGTTGACAAACGAGCTGAGAAAAAATTCGATCGACAAGGAAGTGGCGACATTGATCACTCAGGTTGTGGTGGACCGGGAAGATCCGGCCTTCGATGCTCCTTCCAAACCCATCGGCCCTTTCTACTCGCAATACAGGGCTTCCATGCTAAAAAGGCAGAAGAATTGGAAAATGATCGAAGATGCTGGCCGTGGCTACCGCAAAGTCGTCCCTTCGCCTAAACCTATCGATGTCGTGCCCAAAAGGATTATTCGAGATTTGGTGCACAGGGGAAAAATCGTTATTGCAGCCGGGGGGGGTGGCATCCCGGTGATCATCAACGGAAACGGACTCTTCCAGGGAGTTGAAGCTGTGATAGACAAAGATTACGCAGCCAGTTTGATCGCTCGAGAGGCAAAGGCGGAACTGTTCATAATTTTGACCAATGTTCCTCGCGTCAGCCTGAACTATAATAAACCCGATGAGGAACCCATCTCAGTGATGACCGTGAAAGAGGCAAAAAAACACTTGGCACACGGACAATTTCCTCCGGGTTCGATGGGCCCAAAAATCGAGGCAGCCATGGAATACATCGAAAATGGAGGTAAAAAAGTTATCATAACATCGGCAAATCATCTTAAAGCATCCCTTATCAACCGCTCAGGAACAAAAATTGTCGCAGGACATTAGGAGGAAGAGATGGACAAGGACTTTTTATCCATTCACGATTTAACTCCTTACCAATTCAGTCACATCATGGATCTGACTCGTGAGATCAAGGAAAAGCCACACCGCTTCAGAGACAAGCTCAAAAACAAGATTTTGGCCATGATATTCGAAAAACCTTCTCTTCGGACTAGGATGACATTCGAAACGGGCATGTTGCAGCTGGGCGGCGAGGCCATCTACTTAGCCCCTGCCGATATCCAGATGGGAAAACGTGAAACCCCTTATGATGTGGGCAAAAACCTGGAACGGTGGGTGGATGCCATCATGATCAGGACATTTGCCCATCAGATAGCTGTGGACCTAGCCCAGTCCTGTAGCCTGCCCGTCATCAACGCCCTGACCGACCTTCTTCACCCCTGTCAAGCCATGGCCGATTTTTTTACCCTCAAAGAAAAAAAGGGGGATTTGGCCCATATGAAGCTGGCCTATGTCGGAGATGGAAACAATGTCTGCCACAGCCTTTTGTATGCGGCAGCTAAAACCGGAGCAAGCCTATCTATCGCAACACCCGCAGGGTATGAACCCGATCCGGATGTTATCAATCAGGCCGTACAGGATGGACAAGAAACGGAGTTCGAAGTCTTTATAACGACCGATCCCCATGAAGCCGTTCGGAACGCAGATGCCGTGTACACCGATGCATGGGCTTCGATGGGCCAGGAAGCCGAGAAAGCAAAGAGGGCCCAGATCTTCTTTCCTTTTCAGGTCAACAGAGAGTTGATGACTCAAGCGAAGAAAACTGCCGTGTTCATGCACTGTCTTCCTGCCCATAGAGGGAAGGAAGTAACCGACGATATTATCGACTCGGCTCAATCGATAGTTTTCGATCAAGCAGAAAATAGACTTCATGTTCAAAAAGCCATTATGTTATTATTAATAGAGCAAAAAGACAAAAATGGATAAAACGAACGAATACATCAAAATCAACGATGCCGATCTTGCTTTTCTAGAAGAAGAACTGCTTCAGATTAACAGGGCATTGACCCTGAAGGAACTGGCGGAGAAAGTTGCATTCAAAAAGACATCCAGCCAGCTCAAGCAGGATGTGAACAAATATGACCCGTATTGCCGATACAATGTAGGCGATCTCATTTTCAAGGAATATGACGAACCCCTGTTAGTGAGCAGCAAGGGCGCAGAGCACTTCAAAGGATCTGTGGTGCTGAAGGTCCTGAACAAAACCTCTATCGAAAACTACGATTGCGATATGTTGGAAGTGGTGTATACAGGAGGCGGGATCTTCCGTAAGCACGTCGACTACATGATGAAAACGAAAACACAGGTCCTCCTGCCCAGCAATTGCGATCACAAAGGACTGGAGCCGCAAAAACTGAAAAAAGAGGACGATCCTAGACTCGATCAGGTGCCGATGACGGACAAAGACCTGACAAGTCTGGAAAGAAATCTGGGTAAGGCTCTTGCCAAGGCTGATGGATTCTTTTGCTGGAACGAATTCTGGCAACTTTCGAATAAAAGGATCGAGATATCGGACAAACAGATCAAAGAGATCAAAAAACTCATCCGAGATTCCATGCAATCGCTTAGCACAGCGGAGCTATGCTCTAGGCTTTTCAAAATCGATCCTTCCGATGATCTATTCGACCTCCATTGTCTGAGTTTGAACTTCACCTTGGAAAAGAAACACAAGAAAATTTTTGTCTTCGTTTCGCCATTGGAGTGGGGAAAGTGGCTTCTAAAAGAAACCTTGGATTCCTTCCTCAAAGAATTACCCCTTTCAACATCGAATGCCAAAATCCCTCCATTGGAAGAAGAAAACAAGCAAGAAATATCCTCTCCACAAAAATTTCCTTTAAAAATATATTTGACATGGAGAGAAATCCTTTCCGGAGGGATCAAATCTCCCAAAAATGTAAGGAGGTCGCTCGCTGGCTTCAGGGAATACAAATTTACCGATACCGACGGGAATAAAGACTACACGCTTTACTTTTACCCATCTTCCGGCGTTTTCTTAGGATTGAAGGAATTTTATGAAAACAACAATGTCCCCCAAGGGGCAAGTCTTACCCTCGAAATAAAGGAGCCTGGACATATCCATTTTTGGCTCAAGAAATCTAAAAAGAAACTCTCTGTTCCCCGGACGACATATGATCCTAAAAAAGACAAATTTTCAGTGTCCGGGGAAGAGGTGTTCACCTTTTCTCTTGCCAATAAGATCATCCATCTTGAACGGGATACATTAGCCAAACTTTGTTCGCTTTATGACCAAAGAGCCAAACTGAATCTTAAAGAGCTTCTCATTCTTATCTTCAACCATTTCGGTCTGGAGGGAGAAACATTGTTCCTCCATTATCTGCGTGCCTTTCATCTGGTCGATGTGCTCAAACAAACCTCCCAGGAAGAAGTCGAAAAAACTCTGCTTTTCTCCCCTGAATTCAGCAAGTCTGAAAAAAAGAAAGGCATCTTTTTTTACAAGGAGAAGGTTCGAACCGAAGAGGAAATTGTGACTGATGAGATGATCGAAATCCCCACAGGAATTCCTTATGACGAGGAAAAACTTGAAGTTCCCGGAGAGGCTCAATTGGCGATCGGTACAATAGAGGAGGAAGTTCCCGCGCCTGAAGTCGAAGAAGAAATCATCGTTGTGGAAGAAGAAATAAAAGATACGAAAGACGTGAAAGAAGATGTCGAGGAAGAAATTGAAGAGCCCACTCTTCCTGAACCCCCCACACCTCCAGGAATGGAAAAAACAGAAAAGAAGAAAAAAGAAGTCCCGCCAAAGAAAAAGAAAAAAGATCGGAGAAGGATCGACGGAGAAGTGACCCCGCGGCAAAGAAAAGGGGAGAAAAAGTTAATCGAAGAACGGATCGAGTTGGAAGAGTCTGAACTTGAAGCCTTGGTTGCTATAAAAGAAAAAAGAGAGAAAAAAGCGGACCGGATTTCTGTCAAAGAAGTAGAGGAAGATTTCAAAGCGCCTATCACGGAAAAACCCACATTCGGCATTTTCGCAGAAAAACTGAAGGTTGCCCTCGATAAGCAAGAGAAGCCACAAAAAGACAAAAAGGCGCCCGAAAAGAAACCCGCGAAAGTGCCGCAGAAGAATGCTGTGAAAAAGACAGAAAAAAAGACCGTGAAAAAGACAGTGAAAAAAACCGGGAAAAAAGAAAAATAGTATTTTCGCTGCCGTGTCCAATGACAAGGGTTGACCCCAAAAACAAAAACGCGACCGATATCATCGTCATTGGGGGGGGGATCACAGGAGTCTCGACGGCCTATTTCCTTGCAAAGCGCAGTCAGAGAGATGTCTTTATATTGGAAAGAGACCTTTTAGCTCAGGCTTCGACCGGTCTGTGTGTGGGGGGAATCCGCCAGCAATTTTCCCACCCTTCCAATATTCTTTTGTCCCAAGAAACCATCGGGCTTCTTCGGCATTTTGAAGAGGAATTTGACACCAAAATAAATTTCAATCAGGCCGGCTATCTGTTTCTCACACAACAAGGAGCGACTTGGGAGACATTTCGCGCCTGCGTAAAAATCCAACGACAGTATGGGGTACCTGTCGAGATCCTCACGCCTGACGAAGTTAAATATCGATGGCCTTATCTTGAAGTCGAAGACTTGAAGGGAGGTGTATTCGGGCCAGAGGATGGATACGTCGATCCCTATGACGTGACGATGGCAGTGGCTAATAAAACAAGACGGCTTGGAATTTCGATTCTCGAGAGAACCGAGGTCACGGATATTCGCCTCGAAAACGGCCGGATCAAAGGACTGGATACTTCCCGAGGTTTTATCGCTGCCCGGGTTATTGTCAATGCCGCAGGGGCATGGGGAGGCAAAATCGCAGAGATGGCCGGGATCGACATGCCAGTGCTGCCTTTCAGGCGTCAGGTATTCATCACCAAAGCATTCGATGCCATTCCCAGTCCTGTTCCGATGATCATAGACCAGGATACTCAATTTTATTTACGCGGATATCCGCCAGGAATCCTTATGGGTATGACCGATCTCGAGGAACCGCCCAGTTTCCACACCCATGTGGACCGAACCTTCATGGAACAGGTAACAGCAGCCGCCCTGGAGAGAGTTCCTTTACTGGGACAAGCCGAAATTCTGAGAGGCTGGGGAGGGCTTTATGCCATGACTCCGGATGAAAATCCGATCATCGGGAAAATTCCAGAAATCGATGGATTTTACTGTGCCACGGGATTTTCCGGGCATGGTTTTCAGCATGGATTAGCTGTGGGGCGGATAATGAGCGAGCTCATCCTGGATGGAAAAACCCAGTTCGATCTAAGCCCTTTTGGCTATGATCGTTTCAAAAAATGCAAAAAAACGACAGAATTGATCACTGTCTGAACAGGAGCGAACATGCATATCAAAATCCTATCGCGGGATGATGTCAAAAGATCTGTGACCATGCCTCAGGCTATCGGAGCGGTCAAACAGGCTTTCATATCGCTCGCTCAGAACAAAGCCATCCTTCCCCTCCGAACACAGGTTCCCGTTAAGGAATACGATGGAATAACCTTGTTCATGCCGGCCTATCTTCCGGAAATAGAATCCCTGGGAGCGAAGATTGTCTCGGTTTTTCCCAAAAACGCTAACAAAAACATACCAACCATCCATGCCTTGGTGATCATCTGCGAAGCCAAGACTGGACAGCCTTCCGCCATAATGGATGGGACCTACCTGACGGCCCTCCGAACAGGAGCGGTGTCAGGAGTCGCCACAGATCTACTCGCGCGTAAAGAGGCCAAAATAGCAGCCATATTTGGCGCTGGCGTTCAGGGACGGACTCAACTGGAGGCAATCTGCTGCGTGCGGGACATTCAAAAAGTTTTCGTCTATGACAAAAAACTTGAGAGGGCCCGATCTTTTGCAGGAGAAATGGAAAATTTTGGGGATCCTATCCCGAATGACATAATGGCTGTGGAATCCCCCGAAGAAGCTATCGCTGAGGCGGACGTGATCTGTGTGGCCACTACATCTTCTATCCCCGTATTCGAGGACGAACACTTGAAACCAGGCGTCCACATCAACGGAGTCGGATCCTACACTCCCAAAATGCAAGAAATACCCGAAAGAACGATCCTTCGCGCGAAGGTCGTCGTCGATTCCCTTACGGCCAGCCTAGATGAAGCAGGAGATATCATAATTCCACTTAAAAAAGGATCGATCGATGAATCCCATATTCTAGGAGAACTCGGCCGATTGGCCTCGAATCTTTTTTCGGTTAGGGAATCCGAGGCCGATATCACATTCTTTAAATCTGTAGGGCTGGCCATCCAAGATTTGGCTGTAGCAGGATTGGCTCTCCGGAAAGCCGAGGAGCTCGGGCTGGGCTTAGATATAGAAATATAACTGTTCAGGAGTGACCTTATGGCAAAAATAATGAAATGGGATCCCCCTTCTGAATGGACCACGATAAAAACCATCGACGCTCACACAGCGGGAGAGCCATTGCGTATCATAGTGAAAGGTTTCCCGGAGATCCCCGGTGCCACTATATTGGAAAAAAGACGTTATGCCCAGGAGAATCTAGATCATCTTCGAAGGGCTATCATCTGGGAACCTCGAGGGCATGCCGACATGTATGCCTGTATCCTAACCGAGCCCACGACAGAAGATGGCACGATAGGCGTGCTTTTCCTCCATAACGAGGGTTTCAGCACCATGTGCGGGCATGGCATTATCGGTCTGACAAAAGTGGCCTTCGACATGGAACTGATAAAATTCCAAGGAAACAGGCCGGTCATAGAGATAGACACGCCAGCCGGACGTGTGAGGGCACAAGCCCACATTCACGATGGGCGAGTCCAAACTGTAACATTCCAGAACGTCCCCTCTTTCGTCTTCGCTCTCGATCAATCAGTGGAAGTGCCTGATGTCGGGACCGTTACATACGACCTAGCTTTTGGGGGTGCCTTTTACGCATTCTGTCATGCCCCGGATTTTGGCCTCAGGCTCATCCCTGAGGAATCAACTAAAATCATCGATTTGGGGAAAAGAATCAAAAAGGCCGTGATGGAAAAAAATCCACCTCAACACCCCTTCGAGGAAGATCTCGGTTTCCTGTATGGCACAATATTTATCGGGCCGCCACACGAAGCCCGTAACCATAGCCGCAATGTCTGTATCTTCGCTGAGGGTGAACTGGATAGAAGCCCGACAGGCACTGGAGTGAGCGCCCGCGCCGCTCTGCACTATGCCAAAAAAGAATTAGGCCTGGATGAGAGCTTTACTGTGGAAAGCATTCTGGGAACTTGCTTCGAAGGAAGGGTGACAGAAACTCTCTCCTATGGACCCTACCAAGCCGTGATCCCTGAAATCTCTGGGAGCGCCCACATCGTCGGTCGAAACGAATGGCTCATCGACCCAGAAGATCCTCTCGCCTACGGATTCTTTCTCCGCTAAAGAATCATTCGAGTGGATCCTCGGCGTCTTGTGACACCCATCTGATCAAGAAGTTCCAGCAAAGGGATAGCAAATTTTCTTGTCAATCCGGTCATCTCTTTAAAATCTGACACAGTCAACTCTTTCTTTCCAGAATTGTGGATCTGTTGGATGATCTCATCGAGCCAACAGGAGTGAAGGATATATCCATCCCTGCCGAGAACGATCTTTTTTCTTTCGATCAGAAGAGAGAGCATTTTATTCAATTGTTTGGACGAGAGGCGAAAGGATCTTTGTATGTCATCCAAGAAAACGGATTGGAATTTATCTTTTAGATACATTTCTTCCAATCGCTCGAGGATCTGTTCCTCATCAGGAAGCAAGGCCACTTCGAAGGAAAATAAAGCCACTTGATCTTCCTTTTCCCTGATTAAGCGGTCCTGTATAAGATGTTTCAAGGCAAGAGCCAAAATACGGGGATGCACATCAAATCTATTCTGCATTTTTTCCCTTGGCACACCCATATCGCTCGGATGCTTTTCATGAAATTGGGCTAGGTATTTCAATATCTTATCACAGAGATAGGCGAGCCCAGTCTGGGAGACAAAAAATATAGGAGAAAACTCGAGAATCCGGATCTGTCCTTCGGTTTCGAGCTCCTGACTCAGCGCCAACAGAGAACTCCTGGAATGATGCCCATAACGGAGGATTTCTTGCTCCTGGACACCGTGGATTCCCTTGAAACGGATCAATGCTTCCAGCATCTCTTTTTCATTGCCGAGAAGTTCCTTCAGGAACTTCAACCGCCGTTTTACCTGACTGCGGGTGACTTTCCCTGCAAAAGGATCGAGAACCAGCCCCTCTCCCCATGTATCGAGAAGGATTCTTTCCACTTCAAGGACAGAGGTTGTGCTGTCTGAGCCTGCACGAACGTGAACTTCTCTCCTGCCTCTATCTTCTTCTCATAAAAACGAAGTGAGGCAGAGACCGATGCTTCCTCTACGGAAAGCAACGCCTGAAGGGGATCTTCCCTGCGAGGATGAGAAAACTCGATTGCAGCATCGAAACATGATGTTTTCATCTTAGATCCACTCTCTTTCATTCCCTTATTCAGCTATGATCAAATTCATTCTTCTGAGCATCGGATCCACTGAAACGAGAACCACTTTTATTCGGCTACCCAGTTCGAAAGATTCTCCCGTTTTTTTCCCGCTCAAAACTTTTTCTGTCTTTTTATAGAAATAATCCCTACCGAGGTCGCTGTAGAGAATCAACCCATCGACAAAATAATCATCCAATTCCACGATCAACCCCGCTTTGGCGAATTCGACGATAGTTCCTCTAAATTCTTCCCCCAGTTTGTTCTTCAAAAACCGATAGATCCTCCATTCCACCAAATCTCTTTCGGCTTCCTCCGCAGCCCTTTCTCTCAGTGAACACTGGCGGGCAACCGCTGATAATTCATCTCCCTCGATTCGATTCCCTTCAAGGAGGTTTTTCAAGATACGGTGCACGACAAGATCCGGATATCTCCGGATAGGCGATGTGAAGTGGGAGTATTCCTTTTTGGCCAGTCCATAATGACCGTAATTTTCATCGGAGTAAACCGCAAGCCTAAGGCTTCTAAGCACTCTGAGAGCGATAAACTTTTCTTCAGGCTTTCCCCGCACATGTTCCAAAGCAGACTGAAGATCTTTTGACCCGATATCTCGTGACTTGGGAAGGATTATGTTGAAATACGACAATAATTCCCGCAGATCATCCAAATCCGAAGCCAATGGTTTGGGATGAACACGGAATATCGAGGGGGTATTTTTGGAGGAGAGAAACTGGGCAACGGCCTCATTCGCCAAGACCATAAATTCTTCTATAACGTGATGCGCTTGGCTGGTCTCGGCCGGGATGACAGAAGAGAGAGAGCCCCCTCGATAAACCAGCTCAGGCTCGGTCAGGTCAAAATCAAGGCCTCCCTCGTTTATTCTTTTTTTCCTCAAAACTAGCGAGAGATCTCTCATCCGCAAAAGGTCCGGGACTTCGGAAGAAAAATTTTTCCGTTCCTCCGCATCTCCCTCGATGATTTTCAGCACAGAGTGATAGGTCATTCGCTCGACCGTTCTAATCCATGAAGAATGAATATCGACATCCAGGACACTTCCTCCGGAATCGATCTCCAAAAGAACAGAAAGTGTGAGTTTTTCTTCTCTCGGCCTCAAGCTGCATATGCCGTTAGAAAGCTTTTCTGGCAGCATCGGAAGAGTGAGGTCAGGAAAATAAACACTTGTCCCTCTTTGTGAGGCATCTCTGTCCAGTGCGGTTCCCGGTTGGACATATTCGGCGACATCGGCGATATGCACCCCGAGGAGATAATTTCCGTTGGGCAGTGATTTTATGCTGACAGCGTCGTCAAAATCCTGGGCGTTATCTCCATCGATGGTAAAAGTCTGCCAGCTTGTATGATCGACTCTTCCCTTTTTTTGGTCGGGAGTGGCAGAATCCGGTATCTTCTCTGCCTCTAAAATTGCTTCCTCTGAAAAAACATCCTCTAAATCGTATCTCTCGATAATAACCTTTGTATCTACTCCCTGTTCATCCAGACTGCCGAGGATCTCTTCCAAACACAATGTGTCTCTGTGGACCCTCACCACATCCCCGGAGTTAGGCAAAGGATGTCCCGCGCGATCGATCGGGACCTCTTGTGGAGATACAGCTGCAAAAGCCAGAAAAAACACTTGGCCGGATCGAACGCTGCTCAGACCGAGAAGGCTCTGTTTCCCCTTTTGGAGGATTCGAACAACCCTGCCTTCGGGTTTGCCCTTCCTCCCGCTTTCTTTATACTGAACTTCGACGAGATCCCCGTGATAGGCCCCTCCGGCATACTGGGCCGGCACAAAGATGTCTCCTAAAAATTCCTCCTCTGGAATGACAAATCCATAACCTCGAGGAGAAGAAGTAAAACGTCCATATGTGATATTCGACCTGGGACGGACAAAATATTTTTTTCTCAATTTCAGGATTAGCCCTTGAGATTCCAATTTTTTGATGTCGTTGCGGAGCAAGATTTTTTCCTCAGGAGAAATCCGCAGCTCGCGGGCCAATCTCGCTAGGCTCATGCCGTTTTTGTTTTTACTCAGCAAAGACAGGATTTCTTTCGTCATACTTTAATTATTCATAAAATATACCGTACGCCTTAAGGTTATTCAACCTTACCCTGAAAAAACAAAAGTTTATCACCGCCTATTTCAATCGGATTCTCGACATCTCCTTGACTTTTTTTGTATCTGCCAGACCTCCTTTTTGTAACGTGCAAAACAACATAAAGTGTCCGGGGAAGTCTGATATATCTACACTTCTACCATGTGCAGAAAGAATGAAAAGAAGAAGCAAGCCAAAATTTAGGGGAATTCCCCAGCAAACTGTCGAGCAGCAGACATTTAATTCAAGAAAAAAGGAAGGATCAATACTGGGTATTATTCAAAAGCATAAAAAGCAGAAAATGTGAACTCATGGATGCAATCGGGCATAAAAAGCGGCGGTAGTTTGTAAAGAATGCCTGTCAATTGACCTCATTCTCCTTAGTGTGCTATGTTCATTTTAGGATGCCATCAAACTCCATTAACTCTCAATCCCCTTTAAAGAAGGATTTTGATTCCATCCTTGGCTTATCAAACCAAATCATATATCTTGCCCTCTGCGGCTTGTTAAGGCACGACTATTTGAAGGAAGTTTCCAAAATTCTGATGCAGTCGTCGGGAAGCGATTGCGTAGTTATGTGGCTTAAGGAAAGGGGAAAATTCTACAGGAGCGAACTCCTGCGTTCCCAGGAACATTCCTTTAGCTTTGAAATCATGCAGGGAGTTCCCAAAAAGGAGCAAGGGATCATCCCAAAATTGAGAAAAAACACATGGCTAGAACGCCTAAGCAGAAAAGTGTTTCTTGGTCAGTATGATTCATTTCTGTCTCGCATCACTCCTAGCGGCAGCTTCTGGACGGGGGATGCTGAGATTTGCAGAGGGAAGTCAGCTGCCCATACAAATTACAGATCTGTGGTTTTGGTTCCTATCCGAATTGAGAAAGAAAACATAGGTCTCCTAGAAATGTTAAGTAACTCAAGGGATTTCTTCACAAAAAAGCATGTGGAAATTTGCGAGGGAGTTGCTCAGACATTGAAAGTGGCTCTCGGTTACAGGAGGACTCAAGTAGAGCTGAGAGAAAGAGTCAAGGAACTGACATGTCTATACGGCATAGCCAAGATAGTTGAACAAGAAAATCTCACACTTAGAGATATTCTCCAGAAAATCGTTATGCTTCTGCCCCCAGCCTGGCTTTATCCGGAGATTACTTCGGCCAGGATTATCCTGGATGATCGAACTTATGCAACGCCGCATTATCGGGAGGGCGTTCACAAACAAACAGCTAACATAATCGTGGGGGGGTTGCAGAAAGGGATTGTCGAGGTCACCTACAGAGAAGAAAGGCCAGAGCTCGATGAGGGTCCTTTTCTCAAAGAGGAAAGGAGCTTGATAGACACGGTAGCCAGGGAAATTGTGCTCATCATAGAAAGAACGCAGATTGAAGAGGATAAAGAACATCTCCAAGTCCAGCTCCGGCACGCTGATAGGCTAGCCACAATCGGCCAATTATCCGCGGGAGTGGCCCATGAGTTGAACGAGCCCATAGGGGGAATCTTGGGTTTTGCCCAACTCATCCAGAAAGATCCAGGATTATCAGATCAGACTAAAATAGACATCGAAAAAATCATGAGAGCTTCACTCCATGCCCGCGAGGTGATCAAGAAATTGATGATCTTCGCCCGGCAGATGCCAGCTCAGAAGATCCGGGTGAACCTGAATCAGATTGTTAAGGATGGTCTCTTCTTTCTCGAATCGAGATGTGCCAAAGAGGGAATTGAAGTGTTTCGTAAGCTGTCCCCTTCCCTTCCGGATGTTAAGGCTGACCCGTCTCAGATGACACAGGTTCTGGTCAATACTGTTGTCAACGCTATACAGGCTATGCCAAACGGAGGCAAACTTACAATCAGGACTCTGGCTTCTGATAAGTTTGTCTTGCTCATCGTAGAAGATACGGGAGTGGGCATGGAAAAGAACGTTATGAGCCAGATTTTCCAACCCTTTTTCACAACCAAAGATGTGGGCATGGGAACTGGCCTTGGCCTGTCTGTTGTCTACGGAATCGTAACGTCTCATGGAGGATCGATTGATGTGGACAGCAAGGTCAGCGAGGGGACAAAAATCAAGATTAAGCTGCCACATATGGAACCGGAGGGAGCAAAAGAAGGGACTTAGAATGAAAGATTCTTCGAAGAAAGAAAAAATTATTGTCGTGGACGACTCCCCGGATATACTGGAAGTCTTGAAGAGAAACTTGGAATCGAAAGGCTATCTCGTTTTTACTGCCTCGGGTGCTGTTGAGGCGATTAATATTGTCGAATCTTCACCTGTAGACTTAGTCATAACCGATTTGAAAATGCCTGAGGTAAACGGTTTGAGCCTTGTCCGGCACATCCAGGAAAATTACAAGAACACAGGCGTGATGATGATCACAGGTTATCCATCGATCGAGGGGGCCGTCGATGCCGTCAAGTCGGGCGCCGAGGAATATCTTTCCAAGCCTTTTACTGAGGAAGAACTTTTCTCAGCGGTCAAGCGAGTATTGGCTAAGCTACACTTGAGAAAGATAACAAATACAAAGGACCGCAAACTTCCGGAAACCCGTCACGGCATCATAGGAGATGCGGAATCCATGCAAAAAATATGGATTGCCATAGAAAAAGCGGCCGCAAGCCAGGCTACAGTGCTCATAACGGGAGAAAGTGGTACAGGAAAGGAGTTGGTGGCTAGGGCAATCCATTACAGCAGCTCGCGCGCATCGGCACCATTTGTTCCGATAAACTGCGGGGGCATCCCGGAGAATCTGCTCGAAAGCGAGCTCTTTGGGTATGTCAAGGGTGCCTTCACCGGAGCGACTGAAACACGTGCAGGCTTTTTTCAAACCGCGGATGGCGGCACAATTTTCCTGGATGAAATAAGCGAGACAAGCTTGTCCATGCAGGTCAAGCTTCTGCGTATCCTTCAGAATAAAGAAGTCTTTTTGGTCGGAGCCCGACAATCCCAGAAAGTGGATGTGCGAATTATCGCCGCTACAAACAAAAACCTGCTCACGCTTGTGAAGAAAGACGAATTCAGGGAAGATTTGTACTACCGTGTGAATGTCATTACAGTGGATATCCCTCCCTTGAGAGAAAGAGTCGGGGATATTCTGTTGCTTGTACAGAACTTCTCTGTTAAATTTGCCAAGGAACTCGGGAAGCCTGTGCCGCGCTTTTCTGAAAACGCCCTGCAGGTGCTGAAGGACTATGACTGGCCCGGAAATGTGCGGGAACTGGAAAACATCATCCAGCGTCTGGTAGTCATGACAGAAGGGGATGTCATCGATGTTCCTGACCTCCCTTCCCTGATGAGGTTCTCGGCATTGAGAGGAATCAGCCCCAATAGGAGTCTGGCTGAAGCGGAGGCTGATCACATCCATCTGGTGTTGTCCACAGTGGATGGGAATAAGACACAGGCCGCAAAGATTCTGGGCATCACCCGCAAGACTCTCAGGGAAAAACTGAATAAATTTAAATCCTCCACCTAATCTCGAACTTCCCTAAACTGGATATTTTTTACCCGCTGGTCCATTTCTATCCAATTTTTTTAAGCCTTTTGTATCCTCTCGCCCCTGTTGAGAAAGTTGGCATCGAATCTGCAATAGCCGTTGTTGGAACAGGAGGTAACAATGGAAAAACACAAACAGGAAAACAGACAGGGTTTAAAACTTCTCTCAACATCAAAAGAATGGAAGCTTTTATATTACCAGCATGGCCGGCCTGGACTAGAAGAAAGAAGAAAATTCAAAGGGCTCTGCAATCAATGTGATCTTCAGAGCTTGTGTGGCCTTCCAAAACCGGAAATCGGAGTCTGGCGATGCGAACACTTCAGAGCAAAAATCTTTAAAAAGAGCAGTCTACACAAGAATGTGCTCAAACTTCTCGAAAAGGCTCAAAATGTCAACAATTTCGACAGGGACATCTGCAAGATCATGGCTGAGACCATGAACGAGTTGGTCGTTCATTTCCCGGTTACGATGAATGACGGTCATGTCAAGATGTTGACTGGATACCGCGTCCAGCACAATAACGCGCTGGGACCTTTTAAAGGGGGGCTTCGTTTCCATCCTATGGTCGATATCGATGAAATCAGAGCGCTGGCGACCATGATGACCTGGAAGACAGCGATAGTTAACATCCCTTTCGGCGGCGCTAAGGGTGGAATTCAGATAGATCCCGCCGATTTCAGTCCAAAGGAGCTCGAAAGAATCGCACGGCGCTTCACGTTCGCTCTAGGAAACAACATCGGACCGGAATATGACATACCTGCACCCGATGTAAACACAAACCCTCAGATTATGGCCTGGATTCAGGATACCTACATGTCCACCATCGCCCCTGACGAGAGGAACCGCTGCATCCATGTCGTCACAGGGAAGCCGATCGAATCGGGCGGGAGTGTGGGTCGGGAAAAGGCGACCGGCCAGGGCATTGTCTTCTGTATTGAAAAATGGGCCCAGGATCATGGATTCAACTTGAAGGGAGCGACTTATATGGTCCAGGGATATGGGAATGTGGGATCATGGACTGCCCGATTGATGAAGAAGAATGGATCGAAGCTCATTGCGGTGGAAGATGTAACGGGTGCTGTTAGGAACAAAGAAGGGATCGATCCCGATGATTTGGCCCAGTATGTCAAAGAACATGGAGGTGTGGTCGATTATCCCAAAGCACAGGCCATCGATCATGAAGTTTTCTTCAACACAAAAGCCGACATATTTATCCCCGCCGCCCTGGAGAATTCCATCAGTGGAGACACGGCTGAACTGTTGAATGTCAAACTCGTCGCCGAAGGCGCTAACGGCCCCACAGACGAAGAAGGAGATAAGGTCCTGCAACGGAAAAATATTGAAGTGATTCCGGATATTTTATGCAATTCTGGTGGAGTCATAGTCAGCTATTTTGAATGGCTGCAAAACAAAAGGAGTGAATTCTGGGAACTCGACGAGGTCGACTCCAAATTGAAGAAGATCATCGTCAGTGCCTACGAGAGAGTGCGCGATGCCGCAGAGAAATACAAGGTCGATTGGCGCACGGCCGCTCAGATCGTAGCCCTGTATCGGCTGGAGATGGTCTACAAGGAAAGAGGGATTTTTCCGTGAGAATTTGATTGGGCGCGGGAAAGACATGGAACCGACTTGATTGAATCTCTATCGCCAGGTCTGCTGTCAGTTCTTTAAAAGTGGACCTGGCGTTTTCAATTTGAAAAAGCTTTATCTTATTTATTACAGAATGAATGCAAACCGTGTTATAAGTGCCCAAAGGCTTCTAAATTGTTAGTAATCTTTAGGCCATGTGAGTTGCCTACAGTTTTTAAAAAATTAGCCTAAAACAGCTTAGAAAAATGGTCGATAAAAAAATTTCCTTGGCTGAAAAGACCAATCGATTTTTTGGGCGAATCCTCTGCAACTTTATGGCTGCAACAATTTGCAGGCAAGTTGATTTATCTGTTATCCGTAATAGCTATAATTCGGCTGGTTAGAGATGAATATATCTTTTGCTCTTTGAGAGGGAAGCGCTATTCATAAAAAGTTCGATCAGTAGTAATACAAGGGAATATGGGGAATGGCGTATTTTTTGCGGATGTGTTTAATCAGTTTCAGATCTTGGATCCTGTCCCGTTCACGCACATTTTGGTCTCCGAACTCAGCCATAACCTCATTTTGGATCTGTTCTCGGTCCGTTTCAGATGCCATCCCGATAATAAGCGCCTCCACCTCGCACTCCATTTTTTCGAGAATCTGCTCATCTGAATCCTTCAAGGGCAGTTCCAGCACTCGAGAAAAAACTTTCCGTATAGCAGGGAAATTTTCTGGACAGGAAAGTAAAAAACTTTCGACCGCTTTTTTCAATTTATCTCGCTTGTCTTCCTTACGGGCAGGTTTTCTTTGACCGCCGACCCATCTCTGTTTGTGAGCGTCGTAGCCATGCAAAACAAATGCATGACAGACAGCAAGGGATAAAACTCCACCTTTGCGGCCTGGTTTTCTCCTGATGGCCATAAAACAATCTTTGATCCCCTCCTGAACGATCTGAAGAGGTATACCCAAATTTTTCCATTCTCTTATTTTTTCTACCTCCTGGGAAGAGAGGAAAAATGGGGATCCGCGTTGTTCAAGAAAAAAGCGGGAAACAGCCTGGAAATACCGGCTGGTTTCCTCTTCTTCTCGCTTCATCACGTTTTGTTCCGGTCATGAATGATCTTGAGACCCTCCAGCACCAGAAATGGCTCAAGATATTCGATCAACACGAGATCCGGATAGATCTGAGAAGCAAAACTTCCTGTGGCCGTGATTTTTATGTCTTCCCCCAACTCTTTGGAAATTTCCTCGATGATATTGGCAATCAGTCCGATATAACCAAAATACAGGCCCGACTGCATGCTCGTGACAGTGGTCCTTCCCACAGCATTTTTGGGTTTTTTTATCTCGATACGGGGGAGCTTAGCTGTCTTGAGGTAGAGAGCCTCGGCCGCAATCTGGATCCCCGGTGCGATGGCGCCCCCTAAATACTCCCCCTCTTTAGAAATGGCATCGAATGTCGTGGCCGTTCCGAAATCGACGATGATGGCAGGCCCCCCATATTTTTCGAAAGCGGCCACCGAAGCCACCACTCTGTCGGCGCCCACTTCTTGGGGATTCTCATACAGAATGGGCATCCCGGTCTTGAGGCCAGGACCCACCACCATGGGATTCACCTTCAAGAGATCTTGGCTCAGGCTCTGAAAAACCGGGGTGAGCGGAGGGACGACACTGGATATGATGACAGATCCGATGTTTTTCACCTCTAAATGGGCAAGGGACAACAGATTGAGAAGAGTGATTTCATACTCATCGCTCGTTTTTTCCCTCTCCGACCTTATTTTCCAGTGCTGGATAAGATAGTTTCCATCAAATACACCCAGGGCTATATTCGTGTTTCCTATATCCACCGCCAATATCATATCAAGCCTCCTGTGTGATACTAATATAAAATAATTTATGGGGCTACACAAAGAATATTGAATAAAAAAAACGATAGATAAGATGTTCTAAATGAGCGACTGAATGTGCTCCAGGTTCTCGCCAACCCTTTTATTCCGGTCTTGCAGTTCTTGCAGCCGTGTTTTTGCTTCTTCCACGACTTCTTTGGGTGCTTTTTCCACAAACGCGTTATTCCCCAGCCGGTTTTCTATTTTTTCTATCTCCGTTTGTATTTTAGTCAGTTCTTTTTCCAAACGTAGTTTTTCCTTTTCGAAATCGACCAGACCTTTCTCAAGGGGTATAGCCATCTCTATCCCGCCGGCTACTCCCTTCAGCATCATTTGGCCTTTGGGAAACTCTTCCAGAATCTCCAGGCTCTCGACCTTCGCCAATACTTCAAAATAAGCTTGGTGGGTGTGAATAGCCTTTTCTTCCTGTTCGCCGCATTTGACCCACAGCCTTATTTTTTGTTTCATGGGAATTTGGTTTTCAGCCTTAAGGGTTCTCAGCTCAACGATGGCATTTTGGAGCACCTTCATGGCCTTCTCTTCTCCCTTATCTACCCTTCGCTCATCCGGGATCGGAAATTCAGCCAGAGCCAGAGATATACCTTCCGAAGGCAGGTGTTGCCAGATTTCTTCGGTCACAAAGGGCATGATCGGGTGGAGAAGCCGCAGTATTTGATCCAGGGTATCGATAAGCACGGCCAGACTCGTACGGTTCCCTAGTTTCAAGCTCGGTTTGACCAGTTCGATGTACCAGTCGCAAAATTCATGCCACACAAAGTGGTATATTTTGTCGGCCGCCTCGTAAAACTTGTACTCCTCAAGAGCATCGTTTGTGTCAGCGATTGCCTGGGTTAGACGGCTCCTTATCCACCTGTCCGCCAGAGTGAGCTCTTCTTCCTTTAGTTCCGGTTCTTCTTCTTGCAGGTTGATCAAGGCGAACCGGGAAGCATTCCAGATCTTGTTCACGAATGCCCGGTAACCAGCCATCCTTTCCTCACTGAGAGAAATATCCATCCCGGGAATGGCAAGAGCTGTCAGGGTAAATCTCAAAGCGTCTGTCCCGTACTTTTTCATCATTTCCAGCGGATCGATGCTATTTCCTTCGGACTTACTCATCTTGCGCCGCTTGAAATCCCTCACCAGCCCGTTGATAAACACATGCCGGAAAGGAATATCTCCGGCAAACTTCAATCCCATCATGATCATCCGTGCCACCCAGAAAAAGATGATATCGAATCCCGTGGACATCAGGTCTGTGGGGTAAAAGGTCTTTAGGTCCTCTGTTTCATCAGGCCAACCCAGGGTGGCGAAGGGCCACAAGGCTGAGCTGAACCAGGTGTCCAAAACATCTTCTTCTTGGACAAGGTTTGTACTTTGGCACTTGCCACATCTTTCAGGAACCGACTCGGCTACGATTATCTCGTCACAATCCTGGCAATACCAAGCCGGGATCCTGTGACCCCACCAGAGTTGCCGGGAAATACACCAATCATGGATATTGTACATCCATTCAAAATAGGTCTTGGCCCAGTTGGACGGGATGAATTCGATCTCTCCCTCTTCCACGACCCGGATAGCATCTTTCGCTAAAGGCTCGACCTTGACAAACCACTGCCAGGAGAGATTGGGTTCTATGATGTTTTTGCACCGATAACAATGGCCCACAGCATGATGATAGTCTTCGCTTTTTTCTATCAGGTCCTGCTCTTCAAGCCGGGCAAGCACCAGGTCCCGGCACGCAAATCTGTCAAGGCCTGCAAATTCTTCCCCCGCCTCCTTTGTCATGATTCCGAATCCATCGATGACGATGACTTGCTCGAGGTTGTGGCGTTTCCCCAATTCGAAGTCCACAGGGTCATGAGCAGGTGTGACCTTGACAGCCCCGGTTCCAAAATCCATCTCCACTTGCTCATCAGAAATGACAGGAATCTCCTTGTTCTGAAGAGGGAGAAGCACTTTTTGTCCCACATAGCGGGAATAGCGCTCATCCTCCGGATGAACGGCTACAGCCGTATCTCCCAGCATGGTTTCAGGACGGGTCGTGGCCACGACAATAAAATCCTCAGTGCCCACAACGGGGTATTTGATGTATGTGAGTTTCGAGGCTAGCTCTTTATGCTCGACCTCGATATCCGAAAGAACCGTGGCACAATGAGGACACTTGTTCACCAAATAATAATCCCTGTAGATCAGCCCCTCGTTGTAAAGATCGACGAATACGCGCACGACAGCTCTGTGAAAGCCTTCATCCAGCGTGAATCTCTCGCGTGTCCAATCAAGAGATGTGCCCAGTTTAACGAGCTGGTTGACGATCACCCCTCCATATTTTTGCTTCCAATCCCACGCGATCTCCATGAATTTTTCTCTACCGAGTTTTTCTCTCGACAGGCCTTTCTCTTCCAAGCTCTTCTCGATAACATTGTGGACAGCAATGCTGGCATGGTCTGTGCCTGGAAGCCAAAGGGTGTTATATCCCTGCATCCTTTTCCAACGGACTATAATATCGGGCAACGTGAAACACAAAGCGTGCCCCATATGAAGTGAACCGGTGACGTTCGGAGGGGGCAGGACCATCGAGAAATTTTTCTCTGTACCCGTGGTCTTTGGCGTAAAAACACGATTTTTTTCCCAATGACTCAACCACTTGTCTTCGACAGGTTCAGGGTCATAGGCTTTGGCCAATTCGATTTTTTCTTTCATGCACCTATCCTTAAATACAGAGCCTTATTTTAGCAGGTAATGGATATTTTTTGAAATCAGAAACTTGGATTGAATGCCAAAAGGGACGGCCTTATTTTTTTTGGTTGTCGATCAACCACATTTTGAGCTCTGCCAGAATCCGGGCTTTGATCCTTTTTTCCAGTTCTCTCTCCACGCTGAGAATTTCCTGTTTGACCAGTTCTCGGATTGTCTCGTCCAATTCGACTTTCATTTCTGTTGCAGCCTCTTCATCCCAAACAGGCTCCTCAGGAAGCGTCATCGGGATTTTTCTCTTTTCGATGATCGATCGCACTTTTTGAACCAGGGCATCGGAATCGAATGGCTTTTGGACAAGCTCATCGAATTCTAAGCTCTCCAATCTATCTTTATCCAATGGTTCAAAAGCGTCCTTGATCAGTATGAGGGGAACCTGCACAAGTTCTTCTTGATTCTTGATGTGTTCACCCAAATCATACCCATCTTTCTGGGGAAGGGAAAGATTCATGAGGATGGCATCGGGATTTATTTGCTTTAACGAATCCTGGACTTCCTGTCCATCGTTAAAAAAAAATATCTCGAACTCTTCGGCAGGGAAGGACATTCGGATGATCTTTTGGATGGAAGGAGAACTGTCGGCTACGAGTATTTTATAATTCATAGGCCTTAGAGATAAAAGGTATATAAAGTCTAAACCCGTTGTCAAATTGAATTTTCACAAAACGACCCTATTTGTATTCGATGAGCACCGATTTTTCACCGAGCAAATTCTCGACATCTTTGGTGAGTTCTTCAGACGGGATGACACCCTGAATCTCCCTCGATTGAACGACCATCCGATAAGAATGAGGCGCTTCCAGTTCGAAGAACACGGGACAGGGTCCCCTGTATTTATCCAGGATGATTTTCAGCTCTTCGAAAACCGTTTCTTCGATGCCCGGAAGGAAAATTCTCAACAGCACTCTTTTTGCCTGATTCTGGAAGGCCTCTCCCAAAGGCATGATCTGCAATAAGTGAATTCGCCGGCTCTCTCCCTCTCCTAAAAATTTGCCTTTGATCCAAACAAGTTGGTCCTCTCTCAAATATTCATAATTCTTCTGGTAACTATCAGGAAAGACGACCACTTCGATGCGACCGCTCAGATCTTCCAACTGCAGCGTGGCCATTCTTTCATCCTTTTTGGTCTTCAGCTGTTTCACGGACGAGATGATACCCGCAACTTTGATCTCGCTGTTAAAATCCAACTCATCATCCAGCTGGTCGATAGAGTGGGAGACAAGGCGGTTCAACTGCTTCCCATAATGGGTCAACGGGTGCCCCGTGATGTAAAAACCCAAAACATCCTTCTCATAAGAGAGCAGCAGGGATTCATCCCATTCCCTCATTTCTTGCACCTCAGGAGGGATTTGGGGCGATTCGACATGGCTGCGACCGAACAAAAGATTTTGTTTGGAGGATTTGATCTTCTGGATCTCGTGGGAGTAGGCAATCATGCTGTCCACAAGATGAAACATCTGGGATCTTTTCCAATTCAAGGAATCGAGCGCCCCTGCTTTGATCAAGCTCTCGATCACTTTCCTGTTTATGGTTTTGGGGTTCGCGTCATCGAAAATATCGAAAGGAGAGGAGAATCTTCCTTTTTTATTCCGTGTGCGGATCAAGTCCCTGATGGCTCCCTCTCCCACATTCTTTACGGCTGAGAGCCCGAAGCGGATGTTTCCTTCGGAAACAGTGAAATTGAAATCGCTTTCATTTATATCTGGAGGAAGCACATCGATCCCCATCTCTTTGCACTCGTTCATGTATTTGACCACTTGGGAAGTCGCACCCCGCTCAGCCTCTGATGTCAGGAGGGCAGCCATAAAATAGACAGGATAATGGGCCTTCAAATAGGCCGTGTGGTAGGCCAAAAAAGCATAGGCAGCACTGTGGGATTTATTGAATCCGTACCCAGCGAAATGTTTGATCAGCTCGAAAATCTTGTTGGATTTGGCTGGCGAGAGGCCTTTTTCTTTGGAACCCTTGGCGAATCTCTGTTTTTGTGCTTTCATCACAGAGGTTATCTTTTTTCCCATGGCTTTTCTCAAGAGGTCCGCTTCGGCCATGGAATATCCTGCAAGCTCGGTGGCGATCTGCATCACCTGTTCTTGATAGACGATGATCCCTTTGGTTTCCTTGAGGATGAGCTCCAGTTCCGGAAACTCATAGGTGATCCGCTCAGGGTGATTTTTGCGTTTGACGAACTCATCCGTCATACCGCTTTGCAAGGGGCCAGGCCGGTAGAGAGCATTCATAGCGATCAGGTCTCTAAGCGATTCCGGTTTGTAATTCCGCAGAAGATCTTTCATCCCTGAGCTCTCGAACTGGAACACTCCGTCTGTGTTTCCGGATTGGAATACCTCGAAAGTTTTTGGATCATCCAGTGAAATGTGATCCATATCGAGCTCTTCGCCGTTGTCCCCTTTTATCAAGTCCACCGTATCCTGGATCACGGTGAGGTTGCGCAGGCCCAGCAGGTCCATCTTCAAAAGCCCGATAGCCTCGATGTCTCCCATGGGAAATTGTGTGGTTATCTCCCCCTTGACAGATTGATAGAGGGGCATGAACTCCACTAGGGGTTTGGGGGTAATGACAATCCCGGCAGCATGGATAGAAGGATGACGAACCTGTCCCTCTAGCTTCTGTGCCACCGACAAC
>Ga0307445_10000226_pt1 | contig 28511 bp, 27 predicted proteins | sample SalMarSW160330MG_FD_202147 | JGI IMG/M metagenome (GOLD analysis project Ga0307445, IMG submission 202147) | Salt marsh sediment microbial communities from the Plum Island Ecosystem LTER, Massachusetts, United States - SW1603-30 | ecosystem: Environmental > Aquatic > Marine > Intertidal zone >... | reverse complement strand
TCGCCGCCGGGGCCAACCGCGAAGAGATCGAGCGGGGTGCCGCTGAATTCGGCGTGGAACTGTGGGAACACGTCGATAATGTCATCCTGGCCATGCGGCCCATCGCGGCCGAGCTCGGTTTGGAGGGAAACCCGCCTCCGACCGGTTAGGCAATCCAAGATCACCGGGTTAATGGTGTGAAACGTATCCTCGTCAACCTGGCCGCATCCATCGCCGTCGTGCTGGCAGGCTTGCTTTGTCTGCAATTGGACAGACTGCTGCCCTTCGCCCTGCCCCCGGTGCCCGAGGTCGTCAGTTGACTTCTTTTGGTTTCCGGATTGGGCTTGATCGCGCTAGCGGTAGCTGCATTCCTGATGCGAGGTGGCGCGACCGGCGCACCCGCGGATCCGATAACACACCTGGTCGCTGTGGGAATCACCACTGGGTCCGCAATCCGATCAATCTTGAGGGTGCGCTTGTATTGCTTGGAGTATCGCTCGCCAAACAATCACCCATTCTCTTACTGGCCGCTGTCCTTTATCTGCCGATGATGCACCCTACCGTCGTACGCGGTGAGGAACAGCGTTTGGAGCGGGATTTCGGTAAGGAGCATCTCGAATACAAACGCTCTGTCGCGCGCTGGATCCCCCGCCCGCCGAATAAAGGATAGATAGGAGTTTTTTCAATGCAGACAATCACATTTTTTAATGTTTTCGCCTTTGTATTCTTTGTGGCCATTGTTCTGCCATGAAGAACACAAATAGATAAAGAAACCCCTGGACTCGGTTTTCCCCTTCTTGTAACTCTTGCGTTCTTTACACCACCTTATTCAACCTCCACTATTGCGCGCGCAAGCGCCCCGTCGGACCCACGAAATTTAACCGGCAGACAGATGAAACGGCACGCGCCGGGCGGGATGTTCTTAAAAATCAACCCCTCCACCAGGATCACCTCCGCCCCAAGCAGCACACGGTGGACCGGGCCGGTCTGATCCCGGCAGGCCACCGAAAGAAAATCGCTGCCCACCAGTTGAATCCCTCTCCCGACAATCCACTTCGCACCGCTTTCGTCCAATCCGGCGTAATCATCACGAAAGACAGTCATGGATTCGAGCGTTTGAGAATTGCTTGTTTTCAGCAACAGCCGTCTGGTACCTGCCGGTATCCCTGCCCGTTCGAGGGCATCCGCTCCGATGCGCGGCACGGATGTACAATCGGCTGTCCAGGCGGGGCCGAAAAGGATCTCAAGCGGCAGTTGCTCGACGGTTGTCCCGCCGGGGATAAAGTGCCGCGGCGCGTCGACATGCGTTCCGGTGTGCACGCCGCACGCGATTCGGGAAAAATTATTATGCGCGCCTTCCTCCATTTTCTGCGTGCGGTACAGCTCCACGTCGTCATCCCCCGGCCATACGAGCATTCCGGAAAAAACTTCCATGGATACGTCGATGATTTTTCCCATGCGCTCTCCTTTTTCGGCTGATCCGCTAGGCCGGCATGCATCACAACGGCGGAGGGCTTTGTCTCCCAGCCGGTGATGCGTTCTCCATTATATGTGTTCCGCCGCGAGCGGTGATTTGACATCTTGCACTTTTTATGAATAATGCGATAATAAAGGGACTTCGAGGCAGCGAATCATAAAGCCCTGACCCGGCGGGCGGGGCTTTTCTGTTGCCCGGGAGTCATCTCAAACCGCTGAGGGCAGAATGAATAAAGAGAAACCCATCGAAGAACCTCCTGGGTCACAAATCCTGCTCCCCATCGTTCCCGCCGCTCCGCGCCGGATCAGTCCTCCGTTGAAAGTCGCCGTGCTGGCGAATCTGAAGAAGAACATTCCCCTGCGGGAGGATGCCCCTCCCGACGACAATGTGGAATATGATCGCGAAGAGACGGTGGAAGCGATCCTTCAGTCACTCCGCTTAGTGGGTCACAAACCGTACTTCCTCGAAGCCGACGCCACCCTGCTGGACAGCGTCCGGAAAACCAAACCCCAATTTTGCTTCAATATCTCGGAAGGATTGCGCGGCGACGCGCGCGAATCGCACGTCCCGGCGATCCTGGAAATGCTCGGGGTGCCATACAGCGGCTCGCGCATCCTGGCCAATGCGATCTCGCTCGAAAAAGTCATCGCTAAACGCATCTGGCGCGACCGCGGCCTGCCTACCGTTCCCTTTCAACTGTTTCACGACCCGAATGCGCCGCTGCGCTCCACCCTGCGCTTCCCGTTGTTTGTCAAACCGGGCCGCGAAGGATCCGGCAAGGGCGTTTCCCCGACTTCGATCGTCCAGAATGAAGAGGAACTGCGGCGCGAGACGCTCCGGATCATCCAGGATTACCACCAGCCGGCGCTGGTTGAAAGTTTTCTCCCCGGCCGGGAATTCACCGTCGGGATCATCGGAAATCCTCCCACCGGCCGCAAACGCGCCAACCCGGACCTTTACGCGTCGGACGGTTTCCATTACTTCCCCGTCCTGGAGATCGACCCGAATATCGGAGTCGGCCAGGGTGTATACGGATCGGAAGCCAAGGGAATCGTTCCCGGCGCGGAGGGCTCACCGGTGTACACCTGCCCGGCCGACATTCCCGCCAATCTCCAAAAAGATATGTACCGCCTGACAAAATCGGCGACGATCGCGATCGGGGCCGACGATTGCAGCCGGGTCGATATCCGGTTGGATTCCGAAGGCCACCCGTACCTGCTGGAAATCAATACGCTGCCCGGCGTCAACCCGGACGTAAGCGATCTGTGCATCATGGCCAAGGCGGAGGGAATGCAGTATGCGATCCTTATCAATGAAATCCTTAACCTGGCCTGCGACCGATGCGGATTGCCCCTCGAAACCGCCCCGGCGGCGGGAATCGGAGAACCGAAAACTCCTTCCACAAAAGACGCGAAAAAGATCTGAAACACACAAAGACTTATCGGAAAAAGTTAACCGGGCGATCGCTCGCCCGGTCTTTTTTTTACTCATTCCCCTTTTACCTCTGGGAAAAACCGCCCTCTGGCGTATCCCATCCACTATGTATGGGGGAGGATAAAGGAGGGGGAGCGGGCCGGCGATTGCTTCACCGCCTCCGGCACGTTACAATCATCCCTGCCGGAGGAGCATACGTGACAACAACTAAAACTGGCGACTTGGTCCAACTGGTTGGACGCGACCATAAATACCGTTTGGTGCGCCTTCAACCCGGCGCGGAACTCCACACCCACCGCGGGCTGGTAAAACACGACGAGATGATCGGGAAACCATGGGGCGCCCGGGTGGACAGCCATCTCGGCCGCCCGTTCTACCTTCTTCCCCCTTCCCTGCACGACGTCCTGCGCGACACGAAACGCAGCAGCCAGATAATCTTCCCGAAGGATATCGGTTACATCCTGTTGAAACTGTCGATTACACCGGGGGTTACCGTGATCGAAGCCGGGACCGGATCCGGCGCGCTGACCACGGCTTTGGCCACCGCCGTCGGTCCGCAGGGACGCGTGATCTCCTACGATCAACGCGAAGACATGCAGACCCTCGCCCGGCATAACCTGGAACAACTTGGGCTGGAGGAGCGGGTCGATTTCCGCCTACGGGATATCTCGCAGGGCTTTGAAGAAACCGACATCCCCTCGCTGTTCCTCGATGTCCCCGTTCCGCACGAATATATCGGCCAGGTGCGGGCCGCGCTGCGTCCGGGCGGTTTTTTCGGCTCGATCGTCCCGACCACCAACCAAGTCAGCACCCTGCTTTCGGCGCTCGAACGGCATCAATTCGAATTCGTCGAAGTCAGCGAGCTTTCCCTCCGCTATTACAAACCGGTGCCGGAACGGCTCCGCCCGACCGACCGGATGGTGGCGCATACCGGGTATCTGATTTTCGCCCGACCGGTGCTGGAGACGATTACGGAAAAGACTCTCCGCCGGCAGGACGCGCCGCCGGAAGAGACCATCCCAGGAGGATGAGCCATGCCGAGGTTTGGAAGACCCCCGCGCCGCATCCACCCGCCGCGCTTCCCCGGACGCCGGCGTCCCTTTGGAGCGGTTCGGCCGCTTGCACCGGGACCGATCCGTGCCCTTGAGAATGCCAACCGGCTTTACGCTGCCGGGCAGTTTGGTCCAGCGGCCGAGCAATACGAAATGCTCGCCCAGGCCGCCAGCGCCGGCAAACTCCCGTTCGCCCCGCGTTTATTCTTCCAGGCGGCGCGCGCCAATTGGCAGGTCGGCCGGATCCCCCATGGGATGCAGCTTCTCCGCACCGGACTCGGCATCCTGCTGACCGCCGGCGCATTCGGGCGCATCCGCCAAATCGCCAATGCCGCGGCGGATGAGCTGGATCAGCTGGGGCATGCGCCGGAAGCGGCGGAAGTGCGGAAGTTCCTCGCGGACGTTCCCGCACCCGCCGAATCCGCCGCGCCGCCGGCCGAGCCGGTCCACCCCGCCCTTCCCACCCATTGCGGTAAATGCGGGGCCATCATCCGGTCCGACGAAGTGGATTGGATCGACGCGCAAACGGCGGAATGTGCCTATTGCGGCTCGCCAATCCGTCCGGATTCACCCTGAACTTCAGACGACGGTCCGCCGTTTCCTTGGCATTATATGATCAACCCGGATACCCTTTTACGGAATTCCTTTCGCGGAAATTTCACCCGGCGCTATGATTCGACCGCTCCCGCCGAAAAGCCCGCCGCCGTGATGATCCTCTTGCGCCAACGGATGGATGTATGGGAGGTATGCTTCACCCGGCGGAGCGAGTTGCTTGCCGATCATCGCGGGCAGATTGCGTTTCCGGGAGGCCGCGCCGAGACGGTCGATGCGGGTCCGCTGCAAACCGCATTGCGTGAAACCTGCGAGGAAGTCGGCATCGCACCGGACGCTGTCCTTCCGCTGGGAATACTCGATTCGGTGGAAACATCCTCCGGCTTCCGGGTCTGGCCCGTGGTCGGAGTGATCCGGATGCCGGTGGAACCCCGGCCGTCCTCTCCCGAAGTGACTGAAACGTTCTGGATCCCCTTGGAATGGCTGGCGGCGGATGGAAGATGGGAATGGAGAACCGTGAACACCGACGAAAATCACAACACGGAGAAAAATGACCCATCCCATGTCATTGCTTCACTCCCGGAGCTTGCCCTGAGCGGGGTGAAGGGGTCGCCCGCAACGGCATCACAAATAAATCCGCGGCCAGACGGTAAACGAAAGGCGATATTCTTTGAAGCGTATCAAGGGCATATCCTCTGGGGCGCGACCGCAATGATCATGGTTCAGCTTCTGGATCGATTACACAAGGGTGGAGCAAAATGAACTTTCTTTTCTTCGGCGCCGGGGCGATTGGGACGTATATCGGCGGAAGCCTTGCGCTGGCAGGGGAGTCAGTCGCATACGTGGAGCGCCCGGAAGTGGCGGAGAGGATGCGGCGGGAAGGCATAGGCCTCTCGATTGCGGGCCGTATATACCGGATCCCGTCCTCCGCGGTTTTTAGCAACGCAACGGATGCCGTGCAATCCGGTCGGATCGATCTATGCGTCTTCGCATTAAAATCCTACGATACGGCCGAGGCGGTCCAGACCCTGGAACCGCTGGAAGGGATGCTTCCGCCGGTACTCTGCCTTCAGAACGGAGTGGAAAACGAACGCGCGCTGGAAGCGGTATTCGGTGCCGGGAACGTTCTCCCCGGTACGGTGACCAGCGCGGTCGGCCGCAGCCCGGCCGGGATCGTCACGCTTGAGCGTAGGCGGGGTGTGGGTATCGCCTCCGGTCATGCGTTCAGCATCCCGGTCGTGGATGCCTTCCAACGCGCCGGGTTGAATTCCCGGCTTTTTCCTTCCGCCCCGTCGATGAAATGGTCGAAACTGCTCACCAACCTGATCGGTAATGCCTCCTCGGCAATTATTGGATCACCCCCCGGGGAGGTATATGCCCACGCGCGATTGTTCCTCCTCGAACGGGAGATGCTCCGCGAATGTCTGCGGGTAATGCGCGCCGCCGGGATCCCCGTTTCGGATCTTCCCGGCACACCGGTCCGGGCCCTGGCGCTGGCCGTCGAGCACCTGCCGGGGAATCTGGCCCGCCCGATTCTGGTTCGGGCGGTCGGCGGCGGACGCGGAGGGAAGATGCCATCGCTGTTCCTCGATCTGCAAAGCGGGCGCGGGAAAACAGAAGTGCAATGGCTTAACGGTGCCGTGGAGAGAACCGGAAGGATGTTCGGCGTTCCGACTCCCGTCAACGTCCTGCTGGCTGAGACGCTTTCCCGTCTGACCGACGGATTGGAAAATCGGGAAAAATACTTAAAAAAACCCGAAGTATTGATCTCCCGGCTAAACCCGGACGATATTTCCCGGATCGGCTTGGGATAGCCCGGACCCGTTCCGCCCCGTCAATTGACCATGGGCATCGGCAACCATATAATGTCCTGACAGAAGACTGCCCGATCGAAACGAGGATGAGAATGCTGACAAAAGAGAATATCGAAACCCGGCTTAAGGACGCCATGCGGTCGAAGGACGAAGTGGGGAAGCGAACCTTTCGTATGATCCTCTCGGCGGTCAAACTGGCCGAAGTGGAGAAGCATGCCGCACTCGATGAACCCGGGCTGCTCGCGGTCCTCCAAAAAGAGGTCAAGACGCGCCAGGAATCAATGGCGGAAGCCGAAAAAGCCGACCGGCCGGATCTGGCAAAGGAAACGCTGGCCGAACTCGAATTAATCCGATCTTTTCTGCCCGCGCCGCTCACCCCTCAGGAGCTGGAAGCAATCATTCACGAAGCGATGCAGGAGGCGGGCGCTTCGACTCCCGGTGATATGGGCAAGGTGATGAAACTGATCACACCGAAGACCCAAGGCCGCGCCGATAACCGGGAAGTAAGCCAGTTGGTTCGCAAGCTGTTGGGAGGATAACCCCGAAGGGAACTCCGTGACCCTCGATTCCGATTCCCCCCCCCTGCCTCGTTGGCGTCAGATCCTTGGACGCATTCCGTCGGCTGTGGTTGTTGCGGCCAGCCTGATCCTTGCCGTGCTGATCCTGACACTCCCGTTCCTGCCCGGCGAGCAAACCGTCAGTTTAAAATTGGGAGACGTATCCACCCAGGACGTCCTGGCATCGCGGTCGGTGACGTACATCAGCGAATCCCTTACCCGTCAGGCCCGGACCGAGGCGGCGAACGCCGTCGCGCCGGTATACGACCCGCCCGATCCGCTCATTGCCCGGGAACAGGCGGAAAAACTGCAGGCGGCGCTTGATTTCCTCACCAGCGTCCGATCCGATCCCTATGCATCCCTCGAAGAAAAACTAAACGATCTGGGCCAGCTTTCACAGGTAAACCTCTCCGAAGGTGCCGCCACGAGTGCCCTTCAACTTTCGGATATGGATTGGGAGCTTGTTCAGCAGGAAGCCAAAGCCGTGCTGGAACGGATCATGCGTCAGCCAATCGGCCCCAACCAGCTCAACGACGTCTTGGAATCCATTCCGAACTACATCGGGCTCTCCTTCCCAGAAAACCTCATCCACCTGGTATCGGATCTGGTCCGCAACCTGGTCGTCCCCAACAGCCTGTACAACGAAGAAGCCACGTCAACGATGCGCGAAGAGGCCGCGGCGAATGCCGAATCCGTCACCCGAAGTTTTATCACCGGGCAGGTGGTGATCCCGCGCGGCAAAGTCGTCACGGAAGCGGACCTGGAAGCGGTCTTCATGCTCGGGCTGACCACCGAATCGCTCACCCTGCGCAACGCGGCCAGCATGATCCTGGCGGTTCTCCTCTCCGGCGGCCTGCTATTGCTATTCATCTCGCAATTTCACCCGGAAATGCCCCGGCGGATCCGATCGGTATTCCTTTATTGCCTGATCGTGCTTCTGTTTCTGGCCGTCGCGCGGATCATGGTTCCAAGCCACGCTGTTCTGCCTTTCCTGCTCCCGATTGCCGCGTTGGCCATCCTGATTGCCAGCCTCTTCGGCAGGGGGTTAGGAATTCTCACCGCCATGATGCTTGCCACCTTTGCCGGGTGGCTGGGAAACAACAGCTTGGAGATCAGTTTATACGGCGGGTTAAGCAGCCTGACGGCGGTGCTGTTGCTTGGCAAAGGCGAGAAGCCCCTGCGATTTTTTGCCGCCGGTTTTGCGGCCGGAGTGACCGGATCGATTGTCGTGATTATCACCCGCCTTTCCGAACCGGCCGGCGACCTGGTCGGCATCCTGACGCTGGTCATCGCCAGTTTCATAAACGGGATACTCTCCGGCAGCCTGTCGCTCGGTTTGCTCTTCCTGATCGGCAATCTATTCGATATCCCGTCCAACCTTCAATTGCTCGACCTTTCCCGTCCGGACCATCCCCTGCTGCGGGAGATCCTGGTCCAGGCGCCCGGAACCTACCAGCACAGTTTGCAAGTGGCCAATCTCGCCGAATATGCCGGCGAACGGATCGGCGCCAACACTCTGCTTTTACGGGTCGGGGCGCTGTATCATGATGCGGGAAAAGCCATCCAGCCGAAATTCTTTGTCGAGAATCAGGCCGCCGAGGGCAACCCGCATGACAAGCTCGATCCGGAATCCAGCGCCCAACTGATCCTCCAGCACCCGCGCGACGGGTTGAACCTGGCGCGCAAACACCACCTTCCCACACTCGTGCGGGATCTGATCGCCGAGCATCATGGAACATTGCGCGCGAATTATCAATATGGGATGGCCTTGGAGGCCGCTGGAGGCAAACCGGAAAAAATCGACGAGGAAAAATTCCGATACCCGGGCCCGCGTCCGCGGTCCAAGGAGGCCGCCATCCTCATGCTGGCCGACGGGGTGGAGGCCAAATACCGCGCCGTCGTCCCCACCACACCGGAAGCCGTGGAGAAGCTGGTGCGCACGGTCCTGGACGACCGCCTGGCGCAGCACCAGTTCGACAACACCGACCTTACGCTTCACGATCTGGACGTCATCCGTGAGGCGCTGATCGACGCACTCCGCGGCCGAAGCCATTCACGATTGCTGTATCCGGAAGATGAAAAAAAACAGCCGGGGAAAAATTCCCAGCGCCGGAAACGGTAAGCCCCGCCGGGTGATCCGGATCCGGCGTGAAAGAAATTTACGCCATCCCGTATCCACCGCGGCGGTCCGGCGCGCCGTGCGCGCCACGCTGGAGGCGGAACGCTACCGGAAAGATTGCTCGCTCTCGGTCGTTCTGGCCGGCGAGGAGACGGTGCGATGCCTGAATGCGCGCTTTCGCGGCGTTGCCCGCGCCACCGACGTACTTTCCTTTTCTGCTAACGTCGTGGATCCGGAAACGAACCTGCTGTACCTCGGCGATATTGTCATCGCACTTCCGCGTGCCGACCGGCAGGCGGCCGCCCGGCGGGTAACGCTTGAACAAGAGATCCTTCTGCTGGCCGTCCATGGAACCCTGCATCTACTTGGTCACGACCATGCACAAACCGCCGGAAAGCGGCGTATGTGGCGCGCCCAAAGAATGATTCTTAAGGAGCTGACCCGAACCGCATGAAGCCCCCGAGAACCCCCAGCCTGCTGGTTTCCTTCGGCAATGCCTTCAACGGCTTACGGTATGCGCTTCAAACCCAGCGCAATGCCCGAATCCACCTTACGGTTACGGCAATAGTGCTGGGGATCGGATTTTGGTTGGGATTGAGCCTGATGGAATGGTGCCTGGTCATCCTTTCCATCGGGATGGTTTGGATGGCTGAACTTTCCAATACGGTTCTCGAAAACGTTGTGGATTTGCTAAGTCCGGATTTCCATGAGCTTGCCAGAATCGCCAAAGATGTCAAGGCGGGCGTGGTGGTGGTCGCGAGCTTCTCAGCCGTGCTGGTCGGTGTTCTGGTCTTCGGCCCCAAATTGCTGCTTCTCCTCTAGAAGCTGCCGTCATTAATCTTGCCGGGAATATCCACGGCGGATCATTTCCTCGCAGTTTTTCATATCTTGACGGATTTTCCTCCGGATGGTAACCTCGTGGGGCATGTTGAAAATAAATGCTTCGGTCGTTCTCCCCAATTTACAATGTGTGCTTGAGTCTGCCTCGGCACGCATCCACTGGGCACGCCTGCTGACCGGCACTTAATCCCCCTCTTTGCTTATCCCCTTGGGCCGCGGGCGAACCAGTATCCCGCGGCCTTTTTTATTACATAACGTTCGCGCGGTTTTATGGTTTCTGAACTGCGCAAAGCGTCTTGCCACTTCCGGCATTCCTACGCCAGCCGCGGACTTCCATTCGCGGCTGTTTTTTTTGAGGACCCATGAACAGCATCTGGAATCCCACCCAGTCTCTGGGTGTCATCTGTCGAAGAGACCTCTCGGCATTTCTTGTGCTAATGGAGGGAAAAATCATCTCCTGCAGACTCTCACCGCGCTTTGGGGGAATGCCGGGCCTACAGGATCAACCGAAAATACAAGCCCGGCATTCCGGAAAGCCCCGGACGGGAACGCACACCGTTCCGGCACTGGCTGTTGGTGACCGGGTGAGCGTCGAACAGATTGACTCCGGGACCGGCTGGATCACGGAGATATTTCCACGCCGTAACCGTATCTCCCGCCAGGCAACCGGAGGTCCGGGAGAGCAGATTTTGGCTGCCAATATCGATCAGGTGCTCGCCTTCTGTGGGCTGGGAGCCGCCAACCCCGAGTGGCATCAGCTGGACCGTTTCCTTGCGCTGGCGGAGATCGAAGGTGTTCCGGCCGTCATCGTCCTGTCGAAGGCGGATCGTATGCAGCCATCCGGCACGCCGTCCAGTGAAATCGATAGGGAAATCTGCGACTATCAGCGGATGGGATATCCTGTGATTCTCTGCAGCGTCCGAACCGGTCTGGGAATATCTGAGATGGGATCGATTCTCCGGGGAAAATACTCGCTCCTGCTGGGAAAAAGCGGTGTTGGAAAATCGTCGCTGCTCAATGCCTTGTTTCCGGATTGGCACCTGCGCGTCGCGGAAACCAGCCGGTTCGGCGAAGGACGCTGCACGACATCCAACGCCGAACTGCATCCCCTTGGAGACGGTGCGGTCGTGGATACACCCGGCATCCGCAGGCTTGCGCTATGGGATACAGGGGGTTCTAATCCGGCTTTCGGATTCCGGGAGATGCGGCCGTTGGTCGGCCTATGCCGGTTTGGTATGGATTGCCGGCATACGAAGGAACCCGGATGCGCCGTCCGCCGCGCCGTGGAAACAGGCCGGGTAAGCGTGCGCCGTTTCCGAAGCATGCTTCATCTTGCGAAGGACCGGCCATGAGCAGGCACCTGTTTCCGGACGAGTTTTTCTGCCTGCGGTGCGGCGTGATCATCTCCAGCGCATACGGACTTTCCGGCGTGCGGAACCGCAACCATTGCCCGTATTGCCTTTGGTCGCGGCACCTGGATTGGCGCACGCCCGGGGACCGCCTTTCATCCTGCAAAGGCGCAATGCAGCCAATCGGGTTGAGCCTCAAGAACTCCCGGAATAAATATGCGGTGGCTCCGTCCGGGGAGTTAATGGTCGTTCACCACTGTACGGTCTGCGAAGCGGTGGCCATCAACCGGATCGCCGCCGACGATGGAACGGATGCCCTCAACGAGGTATTCCGTTCTTCTATGCGAATGGAACACCGTATCCGGACCAGGCTGGAGATCGGCGGAATTCGTATCCTCAGTCGGGCCGACTGGGAAATCGTCTCGCGCCGCTTGTTCGGCAAACACCAGCTATTTGAAGCCGTCCCGGATAAATGCGGAAAATAAAAAGCGATTTTCTTTTGTTCACTCTTCGACCAGTCCGGCCAATCCGGGTATGATGGGGCCAACCACCGTTCCTTCCACTCAGGGAGAACCGCAGATGGCATCCACATTTCGTTTTGGCACCGTGGGCAGCCCGCTTTCCACATCCGCCAAACCCGGCGGAACGATCGGAGGAATTCGCCGCACAGCCGAACTCGGCTTGGATTGCCTCGAACTCGCTTGGGTCCGTTCCGTCCGGATCTCGCCGGCTGCGTGCGAGGCCATCCGGGCCCAGGCGGAGAGCAGCGGTATCGCGCTGAGCGTCCATGCGCCGTATTTCATCAACCTGAATGCCGATTCCGCAGAATGGCCGAAAAGCCGCCGGCGCATCATGGATGCGGCGCATTTCGGAAACCTGGCGGGTGCGACCGACATCGTCATCCACCCCGGATCGTATTTCGGCCGGACGCCGGCGGAGGTACTGAAGACCGCCGTCCCGCGGTTGAGAGGATGCGTGGCAGAGCTGCGTGCCAAAGGAAATCCGGTCGTCCTTCGACCGGAGGTCATGGGCAAGACGGCCCTGTTCGGTTCGCTGGAAGATGTCCTGGCGCTTTCGGCGGAAGTGGACGGTGTGTTGCCATGCCTTGACTTCGCGCACCTCCATGCCCGGACCGGCGCGCAAAACAGCTATGCCGAGTGGCTTGGAATTCTTAAGGCGATCCGGTCAACCCTCGGCGCAGAAAGCCTTCAGCGGATGCACATTCACCTTTCCGGAATCGAATACACCGCAAAGGGTGAACGCAAGCATCTGCCATTTTCGGAAGCGGATTTGGATTACCCGCAATTCCTGGCGGTTGTGAAAGCACGGGGATGCGCCGGACGGATTCTCTGTGAAAGTCCGATTCTGGAAAAGGATGCTATCCTGCTGCGGGATACCTGGAAAAAAACCTCCCCTTAAGTCGTCCGGCACCGGTTTGCTTTAGGCCGCAAACCAGATCGCATATGTGAGTTTGTTTTCATCCTGGAAATGGACTGAAAAACCTCCCCCGTGCTTTTCAACGATTTTCCGGCATAAAGACAATTCCGCTTGGGTATTCAACTCCTCTTCGTATTCCAGGCTGGTTTTCATGGGAAGGATGACATTATCGGCCGTCAACCGGAGGGAGAATCCCCGGCGGCCTTCCATGGCCAGTTCATCCAACCCGATCGTTACCCATCCGGCCGGTTGTGAAACCGAGAGTAAATGGATTGCCAGGGCATTGAGCACCCGCCGCAATTTTTCTTCGTCCACATCGGCGCTTATCTTCTCCGCCCGTACCTGCACCCTGAGAACGACGCCCAACTCGGCGGCCATCGTTGAGAGCACGGTAACACTCCGCGATACCATCTCTACCAAATCGGATTTCACCGGCCGGAAGGTTTCCGCTAATTGGCAGGCCAACTCGTCCGATGAAGATTCTGTCAGCAGGCGCTGCAGGAAATTCTCTTCCTTCGGCAGAGAGATCCCCTCGGACGGTTCCGATCCACGGACCAACGGATAATCCTCCCAGACACGCGGGTGTGGAATGGGCAAAGGCAACGCTGCGTTTGGATTATCCCACATCTATCGACCCTTTTCCGCGAAAAAGTATCTGGGCGCGCCACCCCCTAGTGGCGCGCCCGTGGGAAGAACCGCCATCCATTCCTTTTCAGGCCCTCTCCCCGGAAGGAATCATCCTCGGGTGCCTTTTAAAGTCCCGGATGGCTTTATTGCCGCTAAGGAATGGGAATCCCCTCCACGGGATTCAAACCGGGCGGTTCCAGGGGATAAGGAAGGGTCGGGGGTGGTTGCTCCAAGGTAGTCAGGGCGCTGAGCCGGTCGCGCTGCATGCAATGCGGACAGAACAAACGGTATACTTCCCGTTCCACATATCCGCAAATGCTGCAAGTGCGTTCTCCGCCCATTTTGTCGAGAATAGTCTCGTTCATCGCTCACGTCCTTCGTCGAAAGGTGAAACCCTTCCCTGCGAACCGGGGCATCCGGGGTCATGTGCTGTGCGGCGGGAGCCCCACTTCGATCATTCCGCGTATTGCGGCCGTCTCCCGCGCCATGGATCCCGTTCCTGCCCGCTTCCACTGGCGTGCCATACGCTCCACACCCGCTGCGAATTCCTCGATCGTCCCGGCCGGGATCGAGAGCAATGCTTCCTGCTCCTTTTCCTCCAGGCCGGATGTGCGAAGCACTTCCGCCCGTTCCGAACCCAGCAGCCGGATCCGGTAGTGATCGCTTACGACAGCCTGACAAACCAGTCTCTGAATCGCCGTTTCGTCCATTCCTTCATACCTCCCTGTGGAAATATGAAAATCATTGCATGGTATGTAGGTTGCTTAGAACCATCCACCTCCTCCCGGGGGCGGCGATCCTGGAGGGCAGGAAAAACGGATAGTGTTGACGGAAAATAATTGACTCATGGGGCCTCCTTTTTGGCCTGAACCTCACTCCCATCTTCTTTCATGTTATAGGCGCTACCTCAACAAATCCCTTACAAGGATATTGGAGTCTTCTGATAGTATTTTTTGTAATTCGGACAAGTTTTATCAGGTACAAGAAAGAAATTGATATAGGGGGATTAATGCAAAACGAGGCGGTTTTCACCGCCTCGTTTTCCTAAATGGAAAAATGTGTTTTAGGAAATCAGGTTATCGTATAACGCGCGGGTTTCCAGCGGAGGATCCAGCCCCAGATCGTTCCGAAGCAGGAGTACATATTTTTGATAATGATCCACCACCTCGTGTTTCCTTCCCAGCGCCGCAAGGATCTTCAGCATTCTTTGGTGCAGATCATCCCTGAACGGATCGACCTCCAATCCCCGGGCGGCGAACACGCGGGCTTCCTCATTCCGGCAGAGCGCCAGGCATTCGTCCGCTGCATCGCGGATCACCGCCAAAAACAGCTGGTTGATCTCTTCCCGGCGCCGGCTGGCCCAATCCACAGGAACATCCTCCAAATACTCCCCGCGAAAAAGGGTTGCCGCCTTCTCCAAGCCGGTCAACCGCCGCGGGTCGGTGACGGGGCGGGCGATCGCCTCGCGGGCGGATTTTTCAAACGCGGATACATCGTACGCGACCGTGACGTTTTCGGCAAAACGGCACACCTGATCGCGAAAGAGCAGGATGTCCACGCCGATGGCGCGCCGGATGCGGTACAGCGTTTGGTAAAGGTTCGCCAATGCGCGTCCGACGGGCATCTCCGGCCAAAACACAGCCAATATGTCTTCTCTGGCTGCAGGCGACCGGTCGATCAAGTACAGGAACACCTCTTTTGTTTTCTGAGAAGTCCAGGCGGCGCGCGGGATGGCGTTTCCACTCCAGGTTATTTCAAGCGAACCCAGCGCCTTTACCATGAGGGTCATGGGTTCAGCCGCCGGCGCCGGCAATTCACCGGTCTTCCCGCTGCGCAACTGCCGGCCGGACCGCTGGACCAGGGAAACGCAATAACCGCCGAGGACCGGGTTGGGTGTAAACGCCGCGAGCAAATCCGCGGCGCCTCCGACCTCCCGAACCAGGTTCTGGTCTGTACCGCCGGCGAAGGATAAATCAAACGCCTTCCGCAACGAGGTCTCGGCTTGCGGCATATTTCCTGTTCGATACAGGGAGCGCGCCAGCAGGAAATGCGATCCGGCGACCGCGGCGGCGGCAGCCCGCCCATTCTCCAGAACCGCCACCGCTTCCTGGAGGGTTTTTAAGGCATCCGCGGACCGCCCCATCTCCTCCAGAAGCGCCCCTTCGAAAACCCGGTCGCTTGCGCGCGTGGTTTCCGTTTCCTCATCGGCCAGTCCCTCCGCGCGCTGGATCCATTCCATCGCCGCGGGATAATTCTTCAAGCGCCGGTTAAGATCGGCCCATGCGCGATAGATGTATCCCATCATTACCGCGTCGCCGGATTCTTCCGCCAGGTTGTCGGCGGAGGTGTAATAGCCCTCCGCCTTGGAATATTCGCCGCGGTCCTTGTGCAAATCCCCCAGCCCGGCGAAGATCAGCATCTGGGAATGCTTGTCGCCGGATTTCCGCGACCATCCCATTGCCTCAGTGTAAGAGGCTTCGGCCTCCTCAAGCTGGCCCATCATGTGTTGGTCGTACGCCAGGTTATTGAGCGCGATGGCGATTGGTCCCGGATATCCCAACTCCCTCCACATTCCCAGCGCCCGCCGCTGCAGGTTGTAGGATTCAGCGGTTTCTCCGGATGTTTGCAGCGTATTGGCCAACTCGGTCAGCACATGCGCCCGATCATAGCTGCGCTCATCGGAGGGAAATTTCGCGAGTGCGTCCCGCAGGCAGCGGATGGCTTCCGGGATTTTTCCCAGTGCGGCGGCGCACCGTCCGGCATGTTCGGCCGCCATTCGAAGGTCGGCAACGTCCACACCCCCGGCCGCCCCCTTTTGAAGCAGGCTCTCGGCCAGCTTCCATCCCTTTTCATATTCCCCCCTGCGGAAAGCCAACCAGGCGCGGGTGACCTGTAGGCTGTTCCGACGGGCGGTATTTTGCGCACGGTCCAGCCCGCCTTCGGCGATATTAAGGTATTCTTCGGCTTTGGAAAAATTCCCGCCCATGCCAAGGGTCATCGCGGCACACACGTACACGCGCGGGACCTCGAATCGCACAGGATACAACCGCCGGGCCCAATCCTGCAGCGTCTGGGCGCGGCCGGATTCATAAATCCGTTGGACCTGCTCCTCGGCCAATCGCGCCGCGCGCGTGAGGTTCCCCGCCTGAATAAAAAAAGAAAACGCGGCTTCGGGCAATCCAATCCGGAGATTCCACTCGGCGGATTTCTCCGAAAGCATTTTATGGCGCGCCGCGTCCCGCTTTTGCAGCTCGGAGAGCAGGTATTCCCGGAAGAGGTTGTGGAACCGGTAAGTGGGCTGCTCCTCGCCGGATGCAACAACGAACAACCGGCGGGAATCCAGTTGTGAAAGGAACTCCCGGCTGTCGTTGCGGTCCAGAAGAAAATCACATGCCGCCCGGTCCATATCCACCAATACGGAGGAGTCAAGCATAAACCGGCGAAGCGCATCCGGCTGCTGCTCGAGGACTTCGCTCGCCAGGAATTGATACACACGGTCGCGGCCGATAATCCCGGGGCCGATGGGAAGACCCCGCCACAGTAGATGGCTGCTCATCAGGATCCCGGTCACCCAGCCCTCATTCGCGGAGACCAGCGCATCCGCTTCCGCCGACGGGAGGGATATCCGGTTGCGGGAAACGACCAGGTCCTGCACCTCGGCCGACGTGAACCGTAAATGCTCTTCGCTGAAACCGGCGGTTTGCTGCGCAGCGACGAGCGGCGTGATATGCAGTCCGGGAATATGGCGGCTGATAAGCAGCAGATGGAGTGCGGGCGGCATATCCTGCAAAATCGCGTTCAGCGCCTGCAGGATTTGATGGGAATCATCCACCAGATGAAAATCGTCGATCACCAGGACGGTGAAATCCGGCAGCGCCCGATCCAGGGCGCCGGCCAATGCCGATCCGAGCGCGCCGGGATTTTCAGAGACCGCCGGAAGGCCGATCTGGTTTAGCGGCGGCGGGGTCCACTCCGGCAGTGCGATGTGGAGAGCAGAAAGGATGTCGGTGCAGAAAGTCGATGCATCCCGGTCGCTGTCATCAAGTTGCAGCCAAGCTACCGGGAAATCCGAGGAACGTGCGAATTGCGCGGCTAATGTGGACTTTCCATATCCGGGAGCCGCAACCAGCAGGATTAATTTCCGGAAGATGTTTCCCTGAATGGCTTCCAGAAGCCGGGAGCGCGTCAATTCCCCCTCCAGCAGTTGGGGAGGGGAAAACCGCGCTTTTCGCCTCGGAATCGATGCCGGAACAACCATAAATAGAATTGTACTCCCAATCCCCCGCCCTCCCCTCCGCCGAAAGCCCCCGTAGGGCGTCGGATATAATCAGCCGCAAACGTATGCATGCAAAAACGAATACACCATTGATAGCCGTGGATCCGCTTCATCCGGAGCCGGCCGCCATCCAGCACGCGGTCGAATGCCTGATCCGCGGTGGGCTTGTCGCCTTTCCCACCGAGACCGTGTACGGTCTGGGCGCCCACGCCTTCGATCCATCCGCCGTCCGCAGGATCTTCACGGCAAAGGGCAGGCCGTCGACGGATCCGCTGATCGTGCATCTTGCCTCCATCGCGGATGTCCGGACGGTGGCGGCGGATATTCCATCCATCGTGGAAACACTCGGCCGGCGGTTCTGGCCCGGTCCGTTGACGCTGCTCCTGCCGCGGTGCGATTCGCTTCCGCCGGAGGTGTCCGCCGGACTGGATACGGTGGCCGTGCGCATCCCCTCGCATCCGGTCGCCCAGGCGCTGCTGCAGGCGGCAGGCCTGCCTATCGCGGCTCCATCCGCCAATCTGTTCGGTCACACCAGCCCCACCCAGGCCCGCCACGTAATGGACGACCTGGGCGGCCGGATTGACCTGATCCTCGACGCGGGACCTACCGACTGGGGAGTGGAATCTACAATCCTGGATCCGCTCAAGATACCGCCTGTCCTTCTCCGCCCGGGCGGGATATCCATCGCCGAACTCGAATCAGTGCTCGGACCAATACGGGTGGCATCACCGGGAGAACGCATAAGCGCATCGCCCGGCCGGCAGCCGCGCCACTATGCTCCCTATGCGCGGTTGATCCTTTGCCCCGGCGAGACCCCGGCGGAAATTGTGGAGTCGATCCTGTCGATCGCCCGCCGCGAGCGGAAGGAGGATCGCAGGATCGGTTTGCTGGTAGCTTCGGAAATCGCTTCCCGGATCGACCCGGAGGAACCCTCCGTCATCCTCCGCAACCTGGGTTCGCTCGGCGATCTGCGCGGCGTTTCCCGCCGTCTTTTTACCTGCCTGCGCGAGCTTGAATCCGAAGGCGCCGATCTTATCCTTGCCCACCGTCTGCCAAACGGCGGCGTGGGTGCGGCGCTCAATGACCGACTGACCCGCGCGGCGGCGGAAGAAAAGAAATCTCCTCACCCCTAACCCCCGTCACCTTCCCCCTCTCCTGGCATAAGCCAGGAGAGGGGGAAGGTGACGGGGGTTGGAGGTGAGGATAGATCGGTTTGACCTCTTCCGCGAACGGCGGTAGCATCCCCGGTATGGCAACGATCTTGTGCTTGAATTACCCTCCCGCTTTGGTGAGCCGCCCCGTCGTGGCGAGTTTGGTTTCCAAGTTTCAACTGGAAGTGAACATCCTCCGCGCCCAGGTGACACGCGAGGAAGGCTGGCTGATCATCGCCATCAACGGGGAGCCGCGGAAAATCTCTGAGGCCGTGAAATGGCTGGCCGACGAAGGGATTGAGGTCACCGAAAATCCGGAGCTGGACGCGGACGCCTGAACCATGCGGAGATTAATCCTCAACGCGGATGATTATGGTTTGACCCGCGGGATCAGCCAGGGGATCCGCTACGCGTTTGCCTGCGGCGCCCTATCCTCCACGACGGCGATGACGAACATCCCCGGAGCGGTGCGCGGGCTTGAAATCGCCCTGCGCGATACGCCGGACCTCCCGATCGGGATCCATCTCACCCTGACTGTGGGTAAACCGCTCTCCCCTGCGGAAGAGGTTCCGACGCTCGTGGACGGTACGGGATGTTTTTTTCCACGGGAGTCGTTCCTCGCGCGTTTGGACAGCATCGATCCGGAGGAAGCCGGCCGTGAATTTCGCGCCCAAATCGATGCCTTGCGGCCGCTCGGCATTCCACCGGATCACCTCGACAGCCACCATTTCGCCGCGTACCTAACCCCCGGATTGCTGACCCAGACGCTTCTCGTGGCGGGGGAATATCATCTGGCCGTGCGGCCGCCTGCGGGATGCGACGCCTCCCTATCGGAAGTATTCCCGGGTTTGCCCGAATCCGCCGTCGCCTTTTTACAAGGCGACGCACAAGCCCTCATCCGACAGGCGTCCATCCCGACCGCCGACCGGTTGTACCTGACCTTTTTCGACAAAACCGCAACCTTGTCTCACCTGGGCTGGATCCTCAGCAGTCTGCCGGACGGAGTCAGCGAGATCATGTGTCATCCGGGGATGTCCGATGGCGAACTCCGGGCCGTCAGCGATTATGCCGAAGAACGCGGTTTCGAATTAGATGTCTTGACGGAATCCGGTCTGCCGGGAATGTTGAAATTAAACGAGATTCAACTCGTCTCGTACGGCCGGTTGAATGCCTGATCCTGCCGGCCGTCCCATCGATTCATTGCAGGAATTTCCTCCGGATTCGGCGCCGCCCGGATGCACGGGCAAAATCAGAACTTTGGCCGCCTCCGCCTTCACTACGCTTCTGCGATTCGCCTTTCACCTGCTTTATCATCAACTCGCCTTCACCTACGATGCGGTCGCCTGGATCGTATCCGCCGGCGAGTGGGCGGATTGGCGGCGCTGCGTCATCCCCTATCTGCCGCCCGGCCGGGTGCTTGAAATCGCGCACGGGACCGGCACCCTCTCGCAGGATATGGCGGAGCGCGGACATTCCGTAACGGGGATCGACCTCTCCCCGGAGATGGGAAAAATCGCGCTCGGCAAAATCCGGCGGCGCCGGAAAAATTCCGCCAAAATCGGATCCATTGCCGGCCCTGCGCTGGTTCGGGCGGACGCCCAGCGGCTTCCTTTTCAAGCCGGTTCCTTCGCAGCGGCGACCGCCACCTTCCCGGCGGATTTCCTTTTCCAGCCGCCGACTTTCCGGGCGGTGCATCGCGCGCTGTGTCCCGGCGGGGTGTGGATCATCCTCCCCACGGCCTTCCCCGAAGGGTTCGCACGGCGGTGGCTGCCCGATGAAAAAACGCTGTCCTCCGGCGGATTGTGGGTTGCATTATTCCGGCAGATGGAGGATTGCGGTTTTCGTGTACGGATGGAAATCCTCCGCCGCCCGCGCAGCCGGGTGCTCATAATACTCGCCGAAAAACAATAAGTTTTTCCACAAAGCCCTGCCCCGGCTTCGCCGGGCGGGGCCATGGGAGCACGAAGGGGAACCTGAAGAACACAAATATTTTTATTATTCGTTTCCAAACATATACATGATTTAGGAAAAGGAACAGACCTTTTTTGCCAGCCCATCCTACCCCTCCGTGGCCTGCGCGGATTAAAACAACCAACCAGTCCCTATTACGCAAAAGCCTCCCCACGGATCGGAGGAATCCGCAGGGAGGCCGAGAGGATTTGTAGAGGATCGGTCGTACCTACGAGCGGTTGTTCTTCAACCGCAGGAACGCCGGGAGTTCACGGTCATCCTCACCGTCAGCCATCCCGGAATAGACCGGCATGCTCGGCCGGACCGAGACTTCCATCGGGATCGCAGGGCTGATCCGCCGGGGGGAGATCGAGACGCCTCCCGAGGCATGGGAGCTCGGCAGAGTCATCTGCGACACCTTGTGCGGTGTCGGCCGCGCGAGGATCCGGTCCAGCTTGCGGGTCACTGCCGGCTTTTCGAAACCGGTCGCTATGACGGTGATCCGCATCTCGTCGGTCAGGCTTGGGTCGATTACCGCGCCGAAGATCAGGTTGACATCCGGGTGCGCGGTTTCCTTAATAATCGCCGCCGCTTCGCTGACCTCGAGCAGGCTCAGGCTATTGCCGGCGGTGACATTGAAAATGACACCGCGTGCGCCGTCGATCGTAATATCGAGCAGCTGGTTGAAGATCGCCTGTTCGGCCGCTTTCTTCGCCCGGTCTTCGCCCGAGGCGCGCCCGACCGCCATCAGCGCCGCGCCCCCTTCCTGCATGACTGCGCGCACATCCGCAAAATCGACGTTAATCAGGCCGGGGACGGTGATGAGTTCGGATATCCCCTGCACGCCCTGGCGCAGGACATCATCCGCTGTGCGGAAGGAATCCTGAAGCGTAGCCCGTTTGTCGGTCAACTGGAGCAGACGGTCGTTGGGAATCACAATCAACGTGTTGACCTGCTCCTTGAGATGGGTGATGCCCTCATCGGCCGTATGCGCGCGGCGGTTGCCTTCAAATGTAAAGGGCTTGGTGACCACGCCGATGGCGAGCGTTCCGGCCTCCTTGGCGATCTGCGCCACGATCGGCGCCGCCCCGGTCCCCGTTCCGCCGCCCATACCGCAGGTGATGAACACCATATCCGCGCCCTTGAGCGTTTCGTACAACTCCTCCGCGGATTCTTCCGCCGCCTTCTGTCCCATCTTCGGATCGCCGCCCGCCCCGAGCCCCTTAGTGAGCTTTTCGCCGATCCGGACGCGGGTGGGCGCGTTGGACAGCAGCAGGGCCTGGGCATCGGTGTTGACCGCCACGAATTCGATCCCTTGCATGTTCTCGGCAATCATCCGGTTAACGGCATTCTGCCCGCCGCCTCCCACGCCGACCACCTTGATTCGAGCAAACGCCTCCGTTTTCTGTACTGACGACATGGATCCTCCTCTCAGATATGTGTTTCGGTTTGTATCCGGCCCGGGCAAACTGCTTCTCCGTGCCCGCAGGCCTCCGCGCGGCTCCTCCGCCGGTGCGGGTATGCTAAGGTGCCATTCCCTTCAGGATCGTCTTGATGAAATCCTGTACTTTTTTACCGACATCCGTACCTTCACGACTGCGGGATTTATGCGCCGGTCGTACCGACGCCAGTCCCTGCACTTCCTTCTGCAGCCAGATCAACAGGCCCACGCTCGTGGCATAGGCCGGGCTGTTCAATTGATCCACCAGCCCCTTGAGTTCTCCCGGATTGGCGACCCGCACCGGCAGGCCGAGAGTCTGGCTCGCCAGCAACCTGACCCCGGGCAGCAGGCTTGCGCCGCCTGTCAGCACGACTCCCGCCGGCAGGTAATTCAACATACCCACCCGGTCGATTTCCTGCGCGACCATGGAAAAGATCTCTTCCATGCGCGGCTGGATGATCGAGACGAGGTCGGAACGCAGCACCTGTGCCGGCGCTTCCTCGCCAAACAGGCGGACCATGAAGCTCTCGCCGGGTGTGATCTCCGAGCCGAGTGTGTGCCCGTGGGCCAGTTTGATGGATTCGGCCACTTCGACGGGCATGCGCAATCCGTGGGCGATATCGGCCGTAACGTGGTTCCCGCCGACCGGCAGCACCGCCGTGTGGCTGACGGTTCCCTCGTGATAGATCGCCAGGTCGGTCGTTCCCCCGCCGATATCGACCACGCCCACCCCCATCTCGCGTTCCGTCTCGCGCAGCACGGCTTCGGCTGACGCGATCGGGTTCAGGACAAATCCTTCCACTTCCACGCCGCAAATCTGGACGCACTGGGCAAGGTTGCGCAGCGCGGTCGAAGACGCGGTGATGATGTGCGTTTCCATCTCCAGCCGGAACCCGTGCATGCCGATCGGATTGCGGATCCCTTCCTGGCCGTCGACGACAAAGCCCCGCGGGAGCACATGCACGATCTGCCGGTCGTACGGGACGGCAATGGCGCGTGCGGCTTCGTTCGCCCGGGCCACATCCTCCGCCGCAATGATTTCCCCGGCTACTCCCACTACGCCGCGGCTGTTGATCGAGGAAACCTGGGCCCCCGCCAAGCTGATCACCGCCGACGCAATTTCGTACCCCGCCGTGCGCTGGGCTTTATCGACCGAGGCGGCGATGGCACGGGCCGCTTCTTCCACGTTGACCACAACCCCGCGCTTCAATCCGTGCGAAGGTTCAATCCCCACGCCGATGATCTGCAGCGAGCCGTCTTCCAGCTCTTGCGCGACCAGCGTGCAGATTTTCGTCGTGCCAACATCGATCCCGGTGTACAGGTTTACATTCATCCTATCCGCATCCTTGCCGCGCCTCTACCGGCGGTAGAAAGGCTGCCGCAGATTCTCAATGCTCACCATCCCCGGCCGGATTCCCCTGCCGGTCAACGAGTCCATCAGGCGGCGGTACACGTCCAGTTTCTGGTCGATCATTCCCGAATTTCCGAAATACACCATCCAACCGCCCGGATCCATCATCCCCAAGCCGTGCCCGGCATCGTAGATCAACGGCGTGCCGGAGGGCAGCGCCACCGTCAGTTCCAGCGCGTGCACGACGACCGCCGGATCGATATCCGCCTCGCCGTCGAACGCGATCGGCAGCCCCATCTCCCGCACTTCCAGCCGGACCAGATCCGTGCGATCCGCCAGCGCCGGGAAAAACACACCCTCGGCGTCGACCCAATAAGAATTCGTTTCCTGGACCCACAGCAGGATCGGTTCGCGTTCCTGGACGGTCACCGTCACCGCGCCATCGAAATCCACGCTGACCGAGGCGTTCCGCACCGCCGGGATTTTCCGCAGGATCTCGCCCTCCGCGAAGGCGGGCGAGATCAGGAACATGTTGCTCCCCGGCAATGCCGAGGCGGTCAGGATACTGTCGGCGGAAAGGTACTGTACCCCGCGCACCAGCGGCGCCTCAACCCGGAACATCGGCGCCGTGAGCAGGAAGAGCAATCCCGCGCAGGCCAATCCGGAAAGGATCGTGGCCAAACCGCGCGGCGAGAAGGAAAGCATCAACCCCGGCAATTGCACTTCCACCCCGGGATCCGCCAGGGGGATGTTGTACATGCGCTGCACACGCGTGGCCGGGCCCCGCGGCCGGATTTCCCAGACCGGCTGCGGCGCGGCGGTGCGCGGCGCAGCCGCGCGGGAACTCCAATTCAAGCTCCGCGCCGTCGGCTTTTCCCGTTTCCGGCGCAGCTGCTCCGCCCGTGTAATTTTTTCCTGCTTCCGAACGCCGATGGCCATATCCGCCTTCCAAATCATTCCTTGAAATAGTCTGTCATGCTGAGTGCGTACCCTCGCAGGGCTGGCATTCAGGATGACAAGGGAACTAATTCTTCCTGAAGCTTCGTTCGCTTGTCGTCCGGTCCGCATGCCGCTCGAGCGCGAGCTCGATCAGCCGGTCCAATAGCGCGGGGTATGCCAGCCCGGTTTGCTCCCACAGTTTCGGGTACATGCTGATGGTGGTGAACCCCGGCATCGTATTCAATTCGTTGATGTACAAGTCACCGGTTTTCCGGTCCAATAGAAAATCCGCCCGCGAAAGTCCGGCGCCGTCGATCGCGCGGTACGCTTCAACCGCCATCCGCTGCACCGCGCTGGTTTTTTCCTCCGGGATCGGCGCCGGAATAAGCAGCTGCGACGTCCCGTCGACGTATTTTGATTCGTAGGAATAGAACTCGCGGCTCGGGATCACCTCGCCCGGGATGGATGCCTGCGGGTGCTCGTTGCCAAGCACGCTGACCTCGATTTCGCGGGCATCGATGCCGCGTTCGATCAGGACCCGCCGGTCGTAGCGCGCGGCTTCGGCCAGCCCCTCAACCAAGTCGGAGCGATTGGCGCAGCGCGTGATGCCGACCGACGAACCGAGGTTGGCCGGTTTGGTGAAGACCGGATACGGCACCGCGGCTTCCGCCCGCCGCAGCACGGCGTCGAGGTCGTGGGCGATCTCGCCGCGCGTACAGAGTATGTACTCCAGCATCGGCAGGCCGTGCGCCCGCATCAGCTGCTTGAAGAGCGCTTTATCCATCGCCACCGAAGAAGCCAGAACGCCGGCGCCGACGTAGGGAACTTCGGCCATCTCGAGCAGGCCCTGAAGCGTGCCATCCTCGCCGAACGTCCCGTGCAGCACCGGAAAAATCACATCCACCTCGCGGCACAGCCGCAGATGAAGCTCCTCGTCGCCGTTGTTGGATTTGATCTCCCAAATACGCGCCGGCCCCGGTTCGGCCAGCATTGCCGCGCGCGGGGATTTCCGGTTGCGGGTAGTGAGCGTTTGCATCACATCCCCGCCCGCGACCCACTGCCCCTCGGGCGTGATGCCGATCTCCGTCACCTCATAGCGCGAGCGGTCGAGCGCACCCAGGACCGATTGGGCCGACATCAGGGAGACTTCATGTTCGCCCGAGCGGCCGCCGTAGATCACGCCGATGCGCAATTTAGCCATGGGTCCCTCGCGGCGATTCCGGCCAATCGCCGGCCATCACGATCTCCGGCTCGAGCGCGACCCCGAATTTCTCGCGAACCGTCGTGCGGACCAGGTCCATCAGCGCGCGGATATCCTCGGCCCGGGCGTCGCCCAGGTTGACGAAGAAGTTCGCATGCTGCTGGGAAATCTCCACGTTGCCCATCCGGTACCCTTTCAATCCCGCCGCCTCGATCAGCCGTCCGGCGTGATCCCCGGGCGGATTCTTGAACATCGATCCCAACGACGCGCCGGTCGGCTGGGCCGCCCGCCGCCGGGTCAGGAGCTCGCCGACTTTAGCAACGGCTTCCGACGGTTCGCAGCGGGTCAGTATAAATTCGGCCGAAAGCACAACCGCCTGTCCGGGGCATTTACGGAGCATGCTCGAACGGTAGGAAAAATCCAATTCTGCGGGCTTCACCAACCGCCGATCGGCCGAAACACCCGGCTTTTCGTGCGATTCCATACGTTGCAAGATTTCTACCACCCGCAGCGATCCGGCGGTATCGCCGCCGAAGGCGCCGGCATTGCCCACCACCGCCCCGCCGACGGTGCCCGGGATCGTGGCCGCCCACTCCAGCCCGGTCCACCCAAGCTGCGCCGCCTGGCGTGCGATTGCGCCGATTGACGCGCCGGACTCAGCCCACACCACCGCGGTATCCTTGGAGCCATTCTTCCCCGGGCGGAATTCGAACCGTTTGGCCCGATTGAACAGCACCAAGTCGCGGCAGCCGGCATCCGAGATAAGAGTGTTCGATCCGCTTCCAAGGACGAAGAATGGAATCTCCTCCTGCCACAGCCACTGCGCGGTCTGCGCCAGTTCGTCGGTATCGGCTGCTTCCACCAGCGCATCCGCAAGCCCCCCCACCTTGGCCGTGGTCAAACGCCCGAGCGGCACCTCCTCCTGCATGCGGCTTCCAAACTGACGGCGCAGTTTTTCCAGCGGCAGGATCGGGGACCGGATAGCGGCGCCGCGTTCGGCATCGATCACCCGCATCCGGCGTAAAACTTCCTCGCCTACGCGATTGGCATCGCCCGCGCTGAGCATAACCAGCACGTCACCGCAGCGCAGTTCACGGGTAAGGTACGGGACCGCTTCCATCAAACCGGGAATATAGACCGCCTCTGTGTTGGTCATCGCGCGCACCACCTCCTCAATCGGAAACGCGGCGTCTATCGGCTCGCGCGCCCGAAAAACGGGAAGCACAACCACCTTGGTGGCATCCCCAAAGGCCTGCACAAACTCCTTCTCCAACACCCTCGTCCGGGAATAAGTATGCGGCTGCCATACCGCCCAAATCCGGCTTTCCGGGTAGCGCTGACGCGCCGCGGAGAGCGTTGCCCGGATCTCGCTGGGATGATGGGCGTAATCGTCGATCACGGTAATTCCGCAGGCCTCGCCCATAATCTCAAAGCGCCGTTCCGCCCCGTGATATTGGGAGAGGGATTTCGCGGCATGCGAGAACGGCACGCCGCACAGATCCGCCGTGCACAAGGCGGCCAGCGAATTGCAGACGTTATGCATTCCGGGGAGGCGGATCCGTACGCGGCCCATGACCTGGCCGCCGCGCACCGCCAGGAAATCACTGCCGCCCTCGGCGTTGACCTGGATCTGCGTCGCCTGCCAATCCGCTTCCATGTCCACCGCGTAGGTATAGACCGCCGTTTGCGGATGGCTTTGCTTATATGCGTCCACCACGCGGATCGCCCCCGGGGAATCCGCGCAGACCACCACCGAACCGCCGGACTGTACGCGGTCCAGGAATTCCGCGAACGCCCGGTACAGGTCCTCGATCACCGGATAGCAATCGGGGTGATCGTGTTCGACGTTGGTCAGCACCGCGATCCACGGGGAAAGCCCGAGGAAGGCACGGTCGTATTCGTCGGCTTCGATCACAAAATAATCGCCCTTCCCCGCCCGTGCGTTCGAGCCGCCGAAGTCCGTGAGCGCGCCGCCCGCGATGAAAGACGGATCCAGGCCCTGGCGGACCAGCACATGGGCGATCTCGCCGGTGGTCGTGGTTTTTCCGTGCGTTCCGGAGACCGCCACGGTGCGTTTGCCCTGGGTGAGCGGGCCGAAGAATTCCGAACGTTTGTAAACAGGGAGCCCCGCGCGCCGCGCCGCCGCCACCTCGACGTTGTCTTCCTTCACCGCCGAGGAGACGATGACCGCATCCGCGCCGCGAAGATTCTCCTCCGCGTGTCCGACCGTCACTTGCGCGCCAAGGTCGCGCAGGGAATCGAGAAAGGTGGATTCCGCCATGTCCGAACCGCTCACCAGCTCACCTCGTTCCAGGAGCAAACGGGCAATCGCCGAAAGCCCCGAACCGCCGATGCCGACCAAGTGGTAGTGCATATCACACGAAAACCACGATCACAAAGATGAATGCCACCGCCACGGCGACAAACACCCACATCTCGCCGAGAAGCACCGGGGGCATGTACTGCATCATCGCGACAATTTCCGGGCTCTTGGCGCTGGCCAGCGCCGGTTCGAACCCCGGGAACGGATACCCCGCCTTATGCAGGAAGAACCACAGGCTTCCGATCAGCAGGGCGCCGTTCAGCGCGCCCAGCACGATCCCCAGCAGCCAATCCTGCAGCCTTTCGCGCAGAAAGCGCTCGGCCGGGATCCACGGCAGGCGCGGAGTCAGGTACCCGAAATACGCCAGCATCACAAACACGCCCGCCCGCACACCGAAGACCTCCGGAGGGGCAAGCGATGAAAGCAGCCCCGCGGCGTATTTATCCAACAGCATGTTGATGAACATCGCCAGCACCAGGGAACAGGCAACCAGCAGTTCCTTGGCCCAGCCGCGCAGCGAGCCGATCACCGCGAAGAAAACCACCATCAGCCAGAACACCATGGGCATGGTCATGGCGGGTTACTTCGGGCCTTCCTTAACCGCCGCGATGATTTCTCCGGCCAGCTTGAGCGAGGCATTCT